>Ga0209755_10001166_pt1 | contig 43016 bp, 30 predicted proteins | sample TergutCo191P1_FD_187301 | JGI IMG/M metagenome (GOLD analysis project Ga0209755, IMG submission 187301) | Cornitermes sp. P1 segment gut microbial communities from Petit-Saut dam, French Guiana - Co191P1 (SPAdes) (version 2) | ecosystem: Host-associated > Arthropoda: Insects > Digestive system... | reverse complement strand
AGTTCACTGGCTTTTGACACAATTTTCGCAGAGGGACAACGGCGCTATGTAGAAAGCCTTTCCGCTTACGCAAGGCAGTTTTTGGGGCGCATGGACAAGCCCGATTTGGATTATATCGAAGGACTTTCTCCCGCGATATCGATAGAACAAAAAACCACCCATCGCAATCCGCGCTCTACCGTTGGTACAGTTACAGAAATTTACGATTACTACCGTTTGTTATACGCAAGAATAGGCATTCCGCACTGCCCTGTCTGCGGCAAGGAAATCCGCGAACAGCCCGTTGATTCTATCATTGAAACGATCATGCAGTACAAGGAAGGGACGAAGATTCAACTGCTTGCTCCTGTCATACGCGGCAAGAAGGGCGAGCATCAAAAAATAATTGAAGACGCAAAAAAGGCGGGGTTCGCGCGAGCGAGGATAGACGGTGTTCCCGTAAGCCTTGATGAAAGCATCAAACTGGACAAACAGAAAAAACACTCGATAGAAATAATCGTTGACCGTCTTGTGATTGGAAAAGATATCCGCGCACGCCTTGCCGAATCTGTTGAAGCCGCCGTGCAAACCGCCGACGGTTTACTGATTGTGCTTATTAACGAAGACGGCAAAAATTCCGAGCAGGTTTTTTCGCAGAAAAACTCATGCCCTGACTGCGGCGTTTCCATTCCTGAATTGCAGCCGCGCCTTTTTTCGTTTAACAATCCATTCGGCGCGTGTCCCGGCTGTTCGGGAATCGGCACAAAGATGGAGTTCGATCCCGACCTTGTAATCCCGGATCGATCATTGTCGTATAACGAAGGCGGCTGTGTTCCGTATAATCCTGACAGCGCATGGCACTCAAGCAGATTTAAAGCGCTCGCCAAACATTTCGGTTTTAGTCTTGATACGCCTTTTAACAAACTGCCTAAAAAAATAATAAACGCGATTCTTTACGGCATGGAAGACGAAGTAAGAGTAAAATATGTTAACCGCGATAAAACAGGATCGTTTCAGTACAACACGCAGTTTCCGGGTATTCTTGAAGAACTGCGCCGCCGTTACATGGAAACCCAGTCGCAGGGTGTTAAAGACTGGCTTGAAAAGTTCATGAGCCAAAAACACTGCGAAGACTGCGACGGGAAACGGCTTAAACCGGAAGTGTTAGCTGTCACAGTAGCCGGAAAAAATATATGGGAGCTTTCAGGGTTTTCTGTAACAGACACTTTAAAATTTTTTGAAAATGTCAAACTTAATAAGAACGAAAATAAAATCGCGTATCAAATTTTAAAAGAAATAAACGCGCGTCTTGGTTTTATGCAGAACGTAGGACTTGATTATTTGAGTCTTGAAAGAAAAGCCTCTACTCTTTCGGGAGGGGAAGCGCAGCGCATAAGGCTCGCCACGCAGATAGGTTCAAGTCTTGTCGGCGTTTTATACATTCTCGACGAGCCTTCTATCGGTCTTCATCAGAGAGACAATCAGCGTTTAATAGATACGCTTTTGTACCTGCGCGACCTTGGAAACACATTGATTGTTGTTGAGCATGACGAGCAGACCTTACGGACAGCGGATCACATTGTGGATTTAGGGCCCGGCGCCGGCGTTCACGGAGGAAAAGTTGTCGCTCAAGGAACAGTAGAAGATGTCATGAAGGTAGAAGAAAGTCTTACAGGCCAGTACCTTGCAGGCAATTTAAAAATTGACATTCCAAAAGAGAGACGAAAAGGAAACGGCGCATTTTTAAAACTTAAAGGATGCAGCGAACACAATTTAAAAAACATCAATGTAGAAATTCCGCTCGGAGTTTTTACATGCATCACAGGCGTTTCGGGTTCGGGAAAATCGACTTTGTTATCTGATGTTCTTTATCCCGCTCTCGCGAACAAGGTTTACGGTTCAAACCATCAGGAAGGCGCGTACAAAAAACTCGATGGTCACGAACACATAGACAAGGTAATAGATATCGATCAAAGTCCGATAGGAAGGACGCCGCGTTCAAACCCGATAACTTATGTGGAAGGGTTTACAGCGATTAGGGATATGTTCTCCAATCTGCCTGAATCGAGAATGAGAGGATACAAGCCGGGGCGTTTTTCTTTTAATGTGCGCGGCGGCAGATGTGAAAATTGTGAAGGCGACGGCACGATCAAAATCGAGATGAACTTCCTACCCGATGTTTACATAACATGCGATGTCTGCCAGGGAAAAAGATTCAACAGGGAGACGCTTGAAATCCGCTATAAAGGAAAAAACATTCACGAAATTCTGGACATGACAATCGAAGAAGCGGCGGATTTCTTCGCTCCCATTCCGCAGATTGCGCGAAAGATGCAAACGCTCCTTTCTGTCGGCCTTGGTTATGTAAAACTTGGGCAGTCCGCGCTTACCCTCTCGGGCGGAGAGGCTCAAAGAGTAAAACTCGCGCTGGAACTTTCAAAACGCTCCACCGGAAGAACCCTGTACATTCTTGACGAACCCACGACCGGCCTTCATTTTGCCGATGTAAAACAGCTTATGGATGTCATTCAACGGTTGGTTGATCAGGGGAATACTGTTATAATGATAGAACATAATCTTGATGTGCTTTTACAGGCGGATCACATTATAGACCTTGGCCCTGAGGGCGGTGAAAAGGGAGGACAAATAATCGCGACAGGCACGCCGGAACAAATCGCCGGATGCAGCAGCTCCTACACAGGGTTTTATATTGATGAAATGCTTAAAAGAGGAGCGACGAGTAAACCAAAAAGAAATGGAAATAGAAAGTAATTTTACCGCAAACCGCACAGATCAATACGAACCTTCCCTTCGATATTATAACGCGGGTTCGCGGCCGCAGCGAAGGCGCGTGTTAGTTTGGTTCGCGGTAATATTCTTTTTCCTGAATTTATCCTTACATGCGCAGGAAGCCCAGGCTGAAGCCGCTGAAGAAACTGCCGCTGTCGAAAAAGAATCCGAAGAAGAACCTGAAGAAGTAGTTTCCCTCTTGTCGCTTTCCGAAAGACGGCGCACAGATATGGAAATAAGAACATCAACTTTAAGCGAGCTGGCTCTCTGGTGCCGCACTCTCGGGCTTTCTGAAAGCGGCACAAGAGAGGATCTTTCCAAGCGGATAAGAGATCACTTTAAAATGCCTGAACCTTCTGACCGCAGCGCATCCAACAGAAAATCAATTACAATAGAATCCGCGCAGATCACTGAATATTTTTCAATCGGCGTAATTGACGAGGATTATGCAAGACTTAAAGGCAATGTAAGAATCAGCTTGAGAGACGGAGATGACACTCACGTAATTATAGCTGAAGAAATACTTTTTAACCGCACCAGAAATATAATTACCGCAAGAGGAAATGTAACGTACGAAAAAAACAGCGCCGACAATATTGAAACATTCCGCGGCGCGAACATTACCGTCAATCTTGACGACTGGTCAAGCGTTTTTCTTGACGGAAGCTCGGAAAAAAAACTGGATAGCGACGGAACTTCGTATCTTTTTTCTGGCGAGGTTATTTCCCGCTCAGGCGAAGACGTAACAATTCTTTCGCGCGCGAGGATTTCCAGCGCCAACAATGAAGAAGCGCTCTGGTCGATAGACGCTTCAAGGCTGTGGCTGCTTCCCGGTTCTGATTTCGCGATTTTTAACGCCTTATTAAAGGTCGGAGAAATACCTGTTTTATATTTGCCGTTTTTTTATTTTCCCGCTGACGAGCTTGTCTTTCATCCTGTTCTAGGATACCGCTCAAGAGAGGGCGGTTTTATTCAAACTACAACGTATATATTCGGACAGCCAAAAGCGAATCCCGCCGACACAAGTTCACTCAGCAGAATTATGGGAAATTCTGACGACAAGCAAAAAGAACTTCACGGATTATTTCTTCGCAATACCGGAAAGAAAATAATAAATCCCGAAGCGCTCAGTTTAAAAGCTCTCGTTGATTACTATGTAAATCTGGGAGCTTTTATCGGCCTTGAATTTCAAATGCCGAAAACAGGAATGCTTAATCCTCTTGTATTTGAAATCGGGATCGGATTTTCAAGAACCATTACGCAAAACGGAAGCAGTTATACTCCCTATGCGCCTAATTATGACGGCTCCTTTGACTGGAATCATTCAAATTTTATTTCGTTTTCTGTTCCGTTTCGCTACAGAATAAAATTGAACAGTTCCATAAGCGGCAAATACGGAAGTTTTTCATGGGATATACCGTATTATTCCGATCCGTATGTTGACAAGGATTTTAAAACCCGTCAGGAAAGCATGGACTTTTTTAACATGATTCAGCAGGGGGTTACGACTGAAGAAACGGTAACAATAAATGAAATACAAACTTATAACTGGCATTTAAGCGGAAACTTAACTCCGACAGTAAATTTTCTGGCTCCTTTTATAACAAGAGCGTCCATTTCAAACATATTCACAACTTTGTCATTCAGATCTATCGAAGACCATGTCATTACCGCGAATAACAGGTATGATCCCGGCCGTTTATTTTATGCTCCGGAAAAATTAACAATTTACAGTATAACAGCGTCAATTTCGGGAACTCCTCTTACCATCGGCGGCACAACGCAAAAGCCCGAAAACAAAACCAGCGCAGAAACAAATAATATTTTTGAAGGAATTGGCGCTCCTATTTCTCCGTGGACCGGTAACGAAAAAGAGGAGGAAAACTCAGACACTGCTGCATCTGTAGAACTATTAATTCCTCCTGTCTACAAACATAATATAACATTGCCGGGAGCAAAGAACGCAAGATTTATTATTGATTATCAGCTGACTCCCATGAGCACCACAGAGCTTCAATTTATGTCAGGATACGGAAGGTGGAAAACATTTGATCAGGTCGACTGGAGCGAAGTACAGTCTATCCTGACAACATTCCGCGGAAGAGCAAATTTAAATCTTCGTCTTGATCATACAGGCGGTTTTTTTACAAACCTTGTTACGTTCACGGGAGACGGAGCGTGGCAGGATTTTATCTTTTTAAACGAGGACGCCGAAGCGTATCTTACGCCTCAGGCGCCGGGCGGAGTTAAAGACCCCGCCAGAGTAGAAACCGCAAGAAGAATACCGTACAGCCAGACAAATTATCACACCACCTATGCGTACAGCGGAACAGTACGCCCTTTCAGTAACGATCCGATATTCGGGCAAACAAGCCTTCAATACGGCTTTAGGGGTACTTTGATAAAATCTAAAAGATACGATCCGCTCGCAAGCCCAAACGGCCCTGAGCTTGCTCCGCAATGGGGTAAGTGGGTAAAGGAAAAATCAGGCGAGGACATACTGGGACTTACAAACCATCAGCTTTCCGCAAATCTTGCAGCTAACATATTAAACAAAAATCAGAATATAACTGTAAGCGCCGCTCTTCCTCCTCTTGACGGCCTTGTAAGCACAAACGCGACTTTCAGGGTATGGATATCGGAAACAAATATAAATTTCAGGGTCGAAAAACCGGAAATATCAGATGAATGGATTTTTAAACCAATTTCTCTTTCAGAAATTTTAAGATTCAATAACTCCAGTTCTCTGACATATTACATGGTTATCGACCCGGAAAAAAACAATGATATTACTTCGATTAGAACTACTTTAACTTTATGGGCTTTTAAAGCTGAATTTTTAATGACACACACTTCGCCATGGGTTTTTACGCCTCCTTCTCAAATAAATATAGGAGGATGGGCACAGCAGGGAGACCCCGCGTTATATCCTGGCGAACTGTCATTTGCGTATAACCCTTCGTTAGCGAATTTTATTATTGTTAAAGACAAGATTAATTTAAGGGTAAATTTCAACACGTCTTTAAAATTTAATTTGTTAAAATATACAGAATCCAGTTTTGATATCTCGCTTGGTTTTACTTTAAATATTGAAAAATTTTTATCTCTGGAATTTTCCGCGAAATCGACAAACAATGTAATCTGGCGTTATTTAAAAGGCGTTCCGGGAATGGAAGATCTTACATCCATGTATCCTGACGGGCCGCAGAATAATTTATTTCTGGATTTACTGGATTCTTTCAATTTTTTTGACGAATCGAAACGGCGGAGATCCGGATTTAAGATGGGAAACCTCAATATTAAAGTTACACACTTTCTTGGCGACTGGAAAGCTGAACTGGGAATCGGAATGTATCCGCACCGCAATGATAATGTGGTTCCAAAAAGATTTGAAATTGTCACAGACGTTTCATTCCTGGTATCATGGACGCCGATTTCTGAAATTAAATCCGAATTCATTCATACCGGAAAAACAGGTAAATGGGAGATAAAGTAGCGTTATGTTGTCCGCAGCGCAGCTTCCATCCGGCACTTGACGATCATGTTTATAGGGATATAGAATTATTAAGAGGTATATTTGGAGGACGGAATAACTATAGCATTTGATAACAGGGAACTTCTTTCGGGGATTTGCGGAGCGAATGACGGAAACCTTAAAATAATTGAAGGAACCCTCGGCGGTTTTATTACCGCGAGAGGCAATGAAATTCATTTTGCAAGTGATGACAAAGCATCTTTCAAACGCTTTAGGACAATGATGGATAATCTTATCGCTGCGGTAAAAGAAGGAGAACAGCCTTCCGCGGAATATATACGCGCGCTTGCAGATGATTTTTTACCGGGCGAAGTAAAAGAAGAGCTGAGCTTCCGTGATTCCATGATTCAAATTCCTCACGGTTTTAACCGGGTTTATCCGCGAAGTAAAAATCAGGCTCTCTATATTCAGGGAATGAGAGAAAATGACATTTGCTTTTGCGTCGGCCCTGCGGGGACTGGCAAAACTTTTATCGCCATAGCTCACGCGCTTCAAATGCTGCTTTCAAAAAAAATGCGAAAACTGGTTCTTACCCGCCCTGTAGTTGAAGCGGGTGAAAACCTTGGATTCCTTCCCGGCGATTTGGCGCAAAAAATCGATCCGTATTTAAAACCTCTTTATGACGCGATGGAATCGCTTGTGCCGTACGATGTGATTAACAGAATGGAAGAAACAAGATCGATTGAAATCGCGCCGCTTGCGTACATGAGAGGCCGCAGTTTAAACGACTGCATGGTAATTCTTGATGAAGCCCAGAATACAACCAAAGAACAGATGAAAATGTTTTTAACGCGCATAGGCACAGGAGCAAGAGCCGTAATTACCGGAGACGCAACGCAGATAGATCTTCCGCGCAAGTCAGATTCGGGGCTGCTTCATGCCCTTGAAATTCTAAGAGAAGTTGAGGGATTATGTTTTACTTTCCTGCATACGCAGGACGTCGCGCGAAATCCCCTCATTAAAAAAATAATACAGGCATACAATGAAAACAAATCTTGATTATGTAAAGAAAAATATTTTTTCGTTTCTAAATAATTTCCGCTCAGGTCCCGGCATTTTAAGTTTTGCACTTTGCGTTTTCGCGGCCTTTGTAGTAATCGGAAGCACTGACGATGTAACTTTAATAAATTTAAAAAATATTACGGGAACTGCCCTGCTTGTTCTTTCAATCTATATGCTTTTTATAATTATGCAGAGCAGCATAATAATGGGCAGGGAATTAACGGGCAGGGAACGCTATCTTTTGGCGCTTCTTGTCGGCTCCTACATAATAGGTTCGGTATTAATTGGTAATTTAAATCCGGGCTTTGCGGATTTTCCGGTTGCCCTTGCCATTCCGACCGCGCTCTATGTAATGCTGCTTGCGGTTTTAATGGGAAAGAGACCAGCAATGATCATGGCGCTTGCGATGCCTTTGGGCGCGTACCTGACAGGCGCTTTTGACAATCACTCATACATTATCGCTTTATTTTCAGGCGCGGCGGCTTCTACAGTCCTTCAAAAAGCTCAAAACAGAATGAGCCTTATAAAAGCAGGCCTTGTAATAGCAGCAGCGAATTGTATTGCGGTTGTTATCGTACTGCTGCTGCGGGAAGCTCATTTTGTTGATTACCCCGCTCTCCTCTTCTGGGCTGCGCTGAACGGCATTTTCTGCGGAATGCTTACAATTGGTTTTCTGCCTCCGCTTGAACACGCGCTTAACGCGGTAACGCCTTTCAGGCTGATGGAACTGTCGGATTTAAACGCGCCCATCCTTCGCAAGCTTTTTACCGCGGCTCCGGGTACATACAGCCACTCTTTAATGGTGGCGAATCTCGCCGAACAAGCATGCCAGGACATTGGAGCCAACCCTCTGCTCGCGCGCGTCGGCGCCTATTACCACGACATCGGCAAAATGGATAACCCCGATTACTTTGTAGAAAATCAAAGCGAACACAACAAGCATGACGAAATAAACCCGCGCCTTTCCGCCACAATTATCAGAAGCCATGTAAAACTCGGCGTTGAAAAAGCTCTCGCTCTCAAACTTCCAAAGGACGTTATTTCCATTATCGGGGAACATCACGGCAATTCTGTTATTTCTTGGTTTTATAACAAGGCAACAGAGAATGAAGCTGCCGTAAGTTCTGAGGATTTCTCCTATCCCGGAAACCCTCCCCGGACAAAAGAATCGGCTATTGTAATGCTCGCCGACATAACAGAAGCCGCCGTAAGAACGCTTGCAAAACCCACTGCGCAAAAACTTGAAAAATTTATCCAGCAGCTCTTTGACGCAAAAATTGAACACGGCCAGCTCTCTGAATCCGACCTTTCCTTCCGCGATTTGGAAATTATTAAAATGTCTTTTGTAAGGGTACTTGCCGGTTATTACCACTCGAGAATCGAGTACCCCAATCAAAAGGGTGAGAAAGATGAATAATGTGACCATCAACTCGGACGGTCTGCTTCTTCCTTCATGGACTTCTTTCGCTTGCGAATTTTCCCTTAAAGTGCTTGATGAAATTAATCGAGACAATTGGGAGCTTTCTATCCTTTTTTGCGGCGACAAAAAAATCGCAGAATTAAACGATCAATACAGAAACAAAAATGAACCGACGGATATTTTGTCTTTTAACCTCGGCGAGACTGTAAAAGACGGCGATAGAACTGTATTTTTGCCGGGGGATATCGTTATTTCCCTAGACTCCTTAAGGGAAAACGCCGGATATTTTCAGATTCCCGAAGATGAGGAGTTACGAAGACTGTTAATTCATGGTATCCTACACTTAGACGGAATGGATCATAATACCAATGAAAGCGACGAACCTATGTTGATTTTGCAGGAGGAAATTCTGGGCAGACTTAAAGATGAACGCATAATCCCCTCTGAGGTGAAAAAGTGAAAACTCCTTTTAAAATAAATACACAGGCATTCAAAGAGCTTGAAGAAGATCAAAAAGCGATGATCCGCGGGATTGTCGAATTATCAGGCACTACCGTCAAGGAAGTAATGGTTCCAAGAACGGATACTGTCTTCCTTTCCGCTGATGACACAAAAGAAGAACTGCTTGAACGTATCTGCAAAAGCGAACATTCGCGTTTTCCCGTATACAAAAGCACTGTTGATAAAGTAATAGGTATCCTTCATGTCAAGGATGTGATAAAGACGCTAATAGAAAATAAACCTTTTAATATAAACGAGCTTGTTAGAAAGCCGTTTTTCGTGCCGGTCTCCAAACACATTGACGATCTTCTGCGGGAACTCAAACGCAAGAAAGTGCATATCGCCATAGTTGTCGATGAATACGGCGGAGTGTCTGGCATTGTTTCGATGGAAGACATAATCGAAGAGATAATCGGTGACATTCAGGACGAGTTTGATCATGAAACCGACGATGTGGTAGAATTGAGCGAGGGTGTCTGGCTGTGCGACGCAAGGGTAAACCTGGAATTCTTGGCGGAAGAAACAAATCTGGATCTTCCGGTCGACAACTTTGATACCCTTGGCGGCTTTGTTTTTGATCTTTTCGGCAAGATACCGGTAAAGAACGAAAAGATTGAATATAAAGAACAGGATTTTATCATTCAGGAAATGGACGGCCACAAAATAAATTTGATTAAGATCGTAACTCATAAAAAGGAATGATTGTTTACTGAGGGGGGGAGTAATGCTTAGCTGGTTCACGGGAAAAAAAATGAACAATGTTTCTTTGTTAATTATTACTTTAATTGCTCTATTTTTATTTCCTGTTAATCTTGACGCCCAGTCCATGAGTGCGCCCGCGTATTACGAAAGGGGCCGCGCTTACATGGTGGATGAAAACTGGTATTCCGCCGTTGAATCTTTCCTTGAATGTTTAAGGCTGAACCCCGCTCATGCCGAGGGAACAGCCGCGCTTTCCGAGTGTTATTATGAGCTTGCCGAATTTGACGAAGCTCTTAACTGGGTTAGAAAAGCCAAACTGCTCGCACGCAATAATATGTCCGTCGCGAACCTTGAAGTATTTACATTAATCGCTCTTGGGCAGATGGAAGCCGCCGCAATTCTTGTAAACGATATTTTAAGAAGGGAGCCTTATAACAGGGAAGCCCTCTTCGCGGCAGGCGAACTTGATATCGCGAGAAACAGACCCTCGGAGGCAATGCTTCGCTACCGTGAAGCTGTCCGCCGCTACCCGGACGACAGGCGTCTTTTGATTTCTCTTGCTCTTGTTACTCTTTCTCTTGGAGACGGAGACACAGCTCTCACTTACATTAACAACGCGCTTTTGCACCATCCCGGTGATTACCGCGTTTTTTATTACGCTTCATATATTTATTCAAAGAACGGAAGGCTTCAGGACGCAATTCGTTACGCGGAACGCGCTCTTTACTACAGGCCGGATCACGCGCCTTCTCAAGCCCTGATGGCATCTCTTCGTTACCGTAACGGCGAATATGAAGAAGCGTCCCGTCTTTGCGACTTTGCAATCGGCAAAAACAGAAACGACATGGGTGCGTGGTATTTAAAAGGATTGTCTTTTATCAGAATGGCACGTAATCAGGAAGCGATAACCGTTCTTACTACCGCAGTCTCCATAGATGAAAACGATGAATTTATCCGCGCCATTCTGGAAGAAACGCTTATTTCATCAACATCTCTGGAAGATCCTCGCCGCGCAAGATTCGCAGCCTGGCATTTTAATAAGGCAAAAGGTTTTCGCCAGCGTAACTTAATTGAACAGGCTCTCTTTGAATACAGAAGAGGCTTGAGGTTAAACCCGTTCGCGGCGGACAGGCGGGAATACGCAGAACTCCTGCGGCTGCAGGGCTACCCTGCCCGTTACCTTGAAGAGCTGCGCTTCCTTCAGGATCAGGGAACTGCCGACAGAACTTTAAATGACGCCGTGGAAGCTTACAGCGCTCTTCTTTCCAACGCGCTTTTCAGGCAGTGGCAGGTAAATCCTGTCGATCTAGCCGAACGGCACTGGAAGGTCGCCGTCTTTTCGCTTACAGGCCAGTCCAGTTTTTATCATGCGGATGCAGGATCGGTTGCGGCCGGAGTTATCAGGGAGCTTTTGATTCATGACAGAAACATTGCTACCATGAATTTGGATCTTCGACAGGCGACTTTTTCCCAGGGGTTCAGGCAGGCAAGAGAAAGCGGAGCGGATTATTTTATGCTTGTTTCTGTAACGGAAAGCGAAAGGGATATCTCCGTTAAAGCCGAACTTTTTACAGGCAGAACAGGATCTCCCGCCGGGACTTTTTATTCGTACCGGACAGGAACAGACAGACTGCGCGACGCTTCCCGGGGAATAATATCGCAGTTGTCTTCGGTAATGCCTCTTCGCGGAAGGCTTTTACTGCGCAGACAGGGACAGGCTCTTATCAATAAGGGAAAAGCCGACGGAATAAAACCGGACGCTGTTTTTGATGTGGTAAAACGCGGACGGCCGCAGATCGCAAATCATGGTATCGCTCTTGTTTACGGCGACGACGAGCTTGTCGGGAAACTTACCGTCACCAGTATTGATGAAGAAATATCGATTGGCGCTCTTGAAAAAAACGGTTTCTTTGATCGTATCGAAGCGGGAGACGAAGTAATCCTTCAGGAAAACAGAACAGTCATTCCGTCAACTGACAGCGCCGCAAATCCTGAACTTAGAGCTCTTCTTCGGACATTGCGGTAATTAATATTTTGAGACGCCGGAACCAATCGAAAAAGCCAGAGGTATATTCGTAACAGCCAACAGTCCGTAACCAAGCAGGGTTTGCTGTGAAAAGAATGCCCAGTAGGAAGCGGCAGCCGCAACAGGCAGAATTATAATACATAACACAGAGACAATTAATTTTAACACGTGGAAATTATTAGCCGTCCATGTAATAAAAAATGAAATACCTGCGGCTAGAGCCGTCCAAAGAAGCGGAACCAGTATTAATAAAATCGGATCGTTCATGGAACTCCAGCTTAAAGCGCGAAGGGCTCCAACCGGAAACAGCCAAAGAAGGGCAAAACCCGCAAAATCAATTTCGCCTGAAAAGCCCCGGAAAAGAATCATCAGGAAATATACAAAAACCGGAATAAGAACAGGCACGCTGACAATTTCTATAAAACCAAAAATAAACCGCGAGACTCCAAAACCTCCCGGGATAATAATGTATCCCAGGAAGAATTGAACAATGGCGATAATACTTCCAAGCAGAAGAGCCCAAACTCCGCCTGACGAATTCCCCTCACTCATAAGGGATTTTCTAAAAAGATAAAAAAACGGAACCCACAACAGGCAGAAAAAACTCATATCACCTTAGAACTTTGCAATGGGAATAAATGTCTCTGCTTTCAACGAAGCGCCGCCGACAAGAGCGCCGTCGATGTTTTCCATTGCCATAAGCGCTGACACGTTATCCGGTTTTACGGAACCGCCGTATTGAATAATAATTTTTGACGCGGCGTCTTCTCCGTAAAGGCGCGTGATTACTTTGCGTACAAAGGCGTGCACGGCTTCGGCGTCCTGCGGCGTTGCCGTCTTTCCCGTACCGATTGCCCAGACAGGTTCGTAGGCAATTACAACATTTCCCAAATCGGAAACTGCAACGCCTTCAAGTCCCTTAACGGTCTGCCTCTCGCATACTTCTTCTACCTTGCCCGCTTCGCGCTCTTCCAAAAGTTCTCCGATGCAGAGAATTACTTCAAAGCCGTGCTTAAGGGCAAGTTTAACTTTTTTATTGATAAGCGCGTCATCTTCCTTATAGATATGGCGTCTTTCAGAGTGTCCAAGAATGATAGTCTGCACTCCAAGGTCTTTTAATTGAAGCACCGATACTTCGCCTGTGTGCGCTCCCTGTTCTTCAGGCGCGCAGTTCTGCGCTCCAAGACGGATGTTTGTGCCTTCGATAATAGCGGAGACAGTTTCGATATTTGTAAATGTCGGCGCTACCAAATATTTATGCGTACCATCCTTCAATTGTGAAACAAGAGACTGCGCCAGCTCGGCAGACTGAGTTCTTGTATTATGCATTTTCCAGTTGCCGGCGATATAATAATGTCTGCTCATATTAACCTCTGCACACTTCGATGCCGGGAAGCTTCTTGCCTTCCAGTAATTCAAGCGAAGCGCCGCCGCCCGTACTTACGTGGCTCATCTTTGACGCGAGGCCGAACTTGTTAACTGCCGCAACAGAATCGCCGCCGCCTACTACAGTGATGCATCCCTTATCGGTCGCTTCAGCTACAAGTTTTGCGACTTCTTCCGTTCCTTTTGCGAACGCGTCAAATTCAAATACGCCGACAGGTCCGTTCCATACAATCGTTTTCGCGCCTGAGAGAACTTCTTTATACTTGGCAAGAGTTTTGGCGCCGACGTCCAGTCCTAATAAATTATCGGGAAGATCAAGTCCGTCGACAGGAACAGGAACAGAATTCGCGTCAAAAGAAGTCGCGCCGATATGATCGAGCGGTAAAACAATCTGCACGTTCGCGGATTTTGCCGCGGCGAGAATTTTATTCGCAGTATCGATCTGATCGTCTTCTACAAGGGACTTTCCTATTTTATGACCTTGCGCTTTTAAGAACGTATAAGCCATGCCGCCGCCTATTACAAGCGCGGCTGAATTTTTAAGGAGGCTTTCCAGAACTGCTATCTTGGAAGAAACTTTAGCGCCGCCTATGATGGCAACCAGAGGTTTCTGAGGAGACGTTACAATAGGTTCAAGGTAATCGCACTCTTTCTGCATTAAAAAGCCCGCGACTGCCACAGGCACAAATTTCGCAATGGACGCCGTGGAAGCGTGATCGCGGTGAGCGGTGCCAAACGCGTCGTTTACAAATATTTCGCCGTAAGTGGCAAGCTCTTTTGCGAGTTTGTCCAAGTCCGCGGCTTCTTTTGCGGTCTCTTCTTTATGGAAACGCGTATTCTCGAGCATAATGACAGAGCCGTCAGCCTGACTTTCGATAAACGCTTTTTTTCCGTAACAGCTGTCTTCGCCTGCAAAGATTACAGGTTTGCCAAGTTTGGATTGAAGATACGCGGCAACAGGGGCCATGCGGTGCTTACCCTTAATATATGAAGCCTCATCAAAAGACTTGCCGTCTTTCTCGGCCTTTTCTTTTGCCTTCTTCGCGTCCTTACTCGGATCGCCAAGGTGACTCATCAGAGTGAGAGACTTGGCGCCCTGCTCCAGTATGTATTGAATTGTAGGAAGCGCCGCCGTAATGCGGGTATCGTCCTGAACAACGCCGTCTTTCATGGGTACGTTAAAATCTACACGCATGATAACGCGCTTACCTTTAAGGTCTACGGTCTTTACTGTTTTAATCATGGATTTATCTCCTAAAAATTCATTCACAGGATTTCACACGGAGACACGGAGACACAGAGCTTCGATTAGTTATCTTTACCTATTTCCCAAGAAATCTTGCTTAGTCTTCTGAGACCTCAAGGGATTAAAGAAAAGAAGTCGAACAACAACTCCGTGCCTTTGTGCCTCTGTGTGAACCTCTTCAAGTTCTACTTCTTGCTGTCGATGTATTTGAGCAGGTCGACTATCTTGTTTGAATAACCCCATTCGTTGTCGTACCAGGAAACTACTTTGAAGAAGCGTTTTTCGCCGGGGAGGTTGTTCTGCAAGGTCGCGAGGCTGTCATAGATCGATGTGTGCGTATCGTGAACGATGTCTGTCGATACAATTTCATCCTTCTGGAACTCAAGTATACCCTTGAGATAGGTGTCCGCGGCTTTCTTGAACGCGCCGTTGATTTCTTCGATTGATGTGTCTTTGGTTGTGCGGAAAACAAGGTCGACAACCGAGCCTGTGGGTGTGGGAACGCGGAAGCTCATGCCGGTGAGTTTTCCCTTTGTTTCTGGGAGAACTTCGCCTACTGCTTTCGCGGCGCCTGTTGTCGAAGGAATAATATTGACAGCAGCGGCTCTTCCGCCTCTCCAGTCTTTCTTTGAAGGACCGTCAACGGTTTTCTGTGTCGCTGTGTATGAGTGAATTGTTGTCATAAGACCAGTTTCGATTCCAAAGCCTTCTTTGAGAAGGACGTGTACGACAGGAGCGAGACAATTTGTGGTGCAGCTTGCGTTGGAAATAACATGATCTTTTGCCGGATCGTATTTTTCGTGGTTTACGCCCATTACAAATGTGTTAATGTGCTTATCTTTGCCTTTCGCGGGAGCGGAAATAATTACTTTCTTTGCTCCGGCTTCGAGGTGGTCGAACGCTTTGTCGTCACAGAAGAGACCTGTGCATTCAAGAACATATTCAACGCCGAGTTTTGCCCACGGCAGGTTTTTAACTTCTCTTTCAGCCATAACGCATTGAATTTCGTGTCCGTCAACAACGAGAATATCGTCGTGATCGGCTCCTGGTGATTTCTTTGTTTTGATGTCAGCTTTCATCTTGCCCTGAGTCGAGTCGTACTTGAGCTGATAGGCAAAATAATCCGCGTCAGTAACGATATCTGTAACCGCTACAATGTCAATTTTATCTTTGCCGAGCAGGTTCTGCCCTACGAGGGACTGAAAAACGAGGCGTCCAATGCGCCCAAAACCATTAATTGCAACTTTCATTTTAATCTCCTTTAAATTTAGACTGTATAAGGAAAGATTACACCAAATTCCACATTTAGTCAATCATAGAAATTACCAGCATCAAAATACTCCTAACTCCTCACTCCTAACTACATTCCTGCCCTATACTGGTAGTCTCTCCATGTCCCGGAAAAACCCTAATGCCGCCGTCCATTGCAAACAGGCGGGCAAGGCTTTCTGACATTTGCTTTTGACTGCCTCCGGGGAGGTCGGTTCTGCCGTAACCCCTGTAAAAGAGGGTGTCGCCTGTAAAAAGCACACCCGCTTTCTTATCCCAAAACGCGATGCTGCCGGGAGTATGACCGGGAAGGTGAAGCACTGTAAACGGGCCGATTTCGCTCCCCTCTTCAAGAATTATACCCGCGGAAGGCAGGTCTTCCCATAAGGCATCGATAAAATCGGAGCTGCCCATCGCTCTTTTAACGCTTTTTTCGTGCGCCTTATACGCTTCCGGGCCAAGATATTCGGCATCCAGAGCGTGAATGGCAATTTGAGCGCCGGGATATTCCTTTTTTAACTGAGGCACTGCGCAGATATGGTCAAAATGGCCGTGTGTCAGTAGAATATATTTAGGTGTAAGAGAATTTTTCTTTAATGCCGATATAATCACGTCCGCTTCATCGCCCGGATCGATTACAGCGGCTTCTCCTTCGCCGCAGGAGTATATCCAGCAGTTGGTCGCAATAGGCCCTACAACCAGATTAATTATGTTTTTATCATTCATGGAGGGATACTAACACGAGGAATTCAATTTTTCTAGTCATTATTTTAATAGTGATTTTCTGGTACGCCTTTGTTCCGATCATAGGCGGTTTTTTTAACCGTTACAAATGGAGAAAATTCAGGAACCGGTTTAACGACATGCGCCTAAGAGAGCTTTTGGACTACAGTCAGTACAGGCAGATTAAAGATGAAGAAAATTTCCGTTTTACAGGAAACCTTGAATCCATCACGGATGATAAAACCCTCTGGGTCAGAGGAGACGATCTTACGATACCTGTTTCTCTTGCGAATACAAAATGTTTTCTTCTGCCTGAACATGAAGGCGACGGATTTCCGGAAGCTCCCGAGCAGATACGCTGGAACCGCGTTTCCACTTTAACGGAGGGATCAAAAGTTTTTATCGGCGGACTTTTAAAAAAGCAGGATAACAGATTAAGTTTTGTTTCTACAAATGAAAACCCGTTAATAGTGATATTTTATAATTGCAGCGACTGCGAGCTTTCAAGCTCCGTAATAAAAGCGGCAAGAACCCGCAATGAATACTGGAATAACATCACGCCAATATCTATTGTAATAGGAGCCCTTATTTTAATTTATATTGCAGGCTCATTTCTAGGAAGACCTGCGTACCGGCTTGCGGTAATTACAGCGTTAACAGCCATCTTTATACCGATTCTTCCGATTTTTCCGCCGGGTTTTTTATTGACTATCCTTTACAGGCGCCTTACATGGACAGCGAGAAAATTCAGGGCAAACTTTGACCTTGCAAGTTTCAATCTGCTTCCGGGTTCCACCAAACGACTTGCGCATTATTTTGCGGTACGCGTGTATTCCCTTGAAGGTCTCGCGTGGATAATAATACTCTCCGGGATAATCATTAATCTGGTTTTTATCTTTTTGATACTGCTGCAATTCCGGGTGATTTCGTTTTAAGCGTTTTCTTCGGTTTCTGTCGCTTTTGGTTTTGCGTAATTTACAGTCAGCGTTCTTCCGCGGAATTTAACGCCTGTAAGCTTTTCGATAATTTCGTCAGCTTTTGTGTCGCGCACCTGCACGAAAGAATAATTGTCCAGTATTCGTATCATGCCGATGTCTTCCCTTGGCGTTGTTGTTTTCGACATGATAAGAGTAATGACTTCTCTCGGAAAGAGGCGCCTGTTCTTGCCTATGCTGATAAAAAGACGCTTTGATTCTTCTTCGCTTAAATTTATTTCTAAAGGCGGTTTATCGCTGGCGTTTTTGGCTTGCCTGAAATTTTGATTTTCCTGCGGTTTGGAAGATGGTTTTACGCGCGAAGCTCCGCCTGACACCGCGCTCTTCGCGCTTGAGTTTTTTACGCTCGGAGTTTCCCGCTGGTCGTAGTACATAAAAAGCCACGCGGCTGTTCCCGAGCGTTTAAAAAGAGATATCTCTTTTTTATAGAGCTTATGATATTCATGCAGTTGAGTGATATCGGTTTCGGTTTGAATTTTCTCCAGAATCGCTTCCAGATTCCTTTTTGCCTTTTCCTTATCCAAATTTTCTACCCTTCTTAATAATTACCCGGGAACTTTTTATTTTTCCCAGTATCCGCCGCCGTTAATTGTCTGAATCGAACCGTCGCCGTTGTACTTTAATTCTGTCACCTTAAGGCTTCTAAGCCATGTTTTACCGCCTGATGGAACGCAATCGTGATGGAAAAGATACCATTTACCCTTGAACTCTGTAATGCAGTGATGAGTTGTCCAGCCGCAGACAGGGGTTAGAACTATTCCCTGATATGTAAACGGCCCGTAAGGATTATCGCCTGTTGCATAACAGATATTATGAGTGTCGCCTGTTGAATAAGAAAAATAATATTTGCCGTTGTATTTATGTATCCACGGAGCTTCGAAGAAACGGCGGTTGTTGTCGCCTGCCGTGATTGGCTTTCCCTTTTCATCCAGAATAATTAACGCGCGCGGCTCTTCTGCAAACTGAAGCATGTCATCGCTCAGTTTCGCGACGCGGGGCGCGATAGCAGGTTCGTTACCGGCAGGAAACGTTCCGCCGGATTCAAGCGCCTTGTTGTCTTTATACCTCTGAAGCTGACCGCCCCAAATGCCGCCGAAGTAAAAATAATATTCGCCTTTTTCTTCAAGGACTGCGTAGTCGATACTGTAACTTCCGCGCATGGGATCGCTTTGAGGAATGAAAGGGCCTTCCGGTTTATCAGCGACAGCAACGCCTGTTCTAAAAATGTCGTTCTTGTCTTTGAGAGGAAAATACATGTAGTATTTGCCGTTTTTATGAGCTACTTCGCAATCCCAAAGCTGACGGCCAGCCCAGGGAATATCTTTTACATCAAGAATGACACCATGATCGGTAACTTCGCCGTTTTCTACATCGTCCATAGAAAAGACATGGTAGTCCTTCATATTGAAGTGATCGCCGTTATCATTCTGCGGAACGCCGCTTTCCCAGTCATGAGACGGATAAATGTATAATTTTCCGTTAAATACATGCGCAGAAGGATCCGCCATGTAGTATTGCGGTGTTAAATATCTCATGGCTTAAGATAGCAGGAAAATGTCAGCTTTGCAAGTGAAAATTGAATCAATATGTGATATTCTCATGGCATGAACATTTGGTTTGCGACTAATAATACCCATAAAAAAGAAGAGCTTCAGGCTGTTTTAAACACAAGCCTTAAAATTCCTTCGTCCGAAGGCATCAATTTCGCTCCGGAAGAAACCGGCTCCCATTTTTATGAAAACGCGCTTATAAAAGCGATTGAACTTCAAAAATTAACAGGCGGGAATGATCCTGTAATAGCCGACGATTCGGGTCTTTGCGTCGACGCTCTTAACGGAAGACCCGGCGTTTTATCCGCGCGCTATGGAATGGAGAGCGGAAAAAAACTTACGAGCCTTGAGCAAAACATCATGCTGCTTGACGAGCTTTCAAGCGCTCAAGACAGGAGCGCGCGTTTTGTCTGCGCCATGGTTTTGTATTTCAGCAAAGACAGATTTTTCATTTTTCAGGAAACGCTTGAAGGAAAAATTGTAATGAAGAGCGAAATGAAGGGAGACGGCGGCTTTGGCTACGATCCGGTTTTTTTTGTGCCGGAGTACGGACGCACGCTTGCTGAACTTTCATCAGAAGAAAAAAATAAAATAAGTCACCGCGGCAAAGCCGGAAGGCTTATCGCGAATGTTTTATGGCAAAAATAAATATCAGCGATTCACTTAACGAGCCTCAAATAAAAGCGGTGCGCACAATCGAAGGGCCTGTGCTTATAATCGCGGGCGCGGGCTCCGGGAAAACGCGCGTTATCACATACCGTATCGCGCACATGCTTGAAAAAGGAATTCCTCAGTCTGCGATTTTAGCGCTCACCTTTACAAATAAAGCGGCGCGCGAAATGGAACAGAGAGTGAAAGAAATTACCGGAAAAAAAATGCAAAGCCTTACCGTAAGCACATTTCACGCTTTTGGGCTTAACGTAATAAGGGAAGAGTGCGAACTTGCGGGCTTTAGAAAAAATTTTTCCATATACGACGAGACTGATAAAATGTCTCTTATTAAAGAATCCCTTAGAGAATGCAAAATGTATTCTCCCAAGATTGACATTTACGCGCTAAGCCAGTTTTTTTCCAGAATTAAAACGGGTCTTGCTCAATGGACAAACTCTTCCAACAGCATTCAGCCGGACATGCAGCCGGTTTATAATGAATATCAGCAAGGTTTAAAAATTTACAATGCCGTCGATTTTGACGATCTTTTAACGATTCCTTTGGAGCTTTTCAATAATCACAGCAATGTTCTTTTAAAATACCGGAAAAAGTACAAGTACATACTGGTTGACGAGTTTCAGGATACAAGTTTTTTACAGTATAAAATGCTTCGGCTGCTGGCAGAAGATAAAAATTCCAATATCTGCGTTGTAGGCGATGATGATCAATCTATTTATTCGTGGAGAGGCGCGAATTATGAAAATCTTTTAATGTTTGAAAAAGATTATCCCTGCAAAACAGAAATAAAACTTGAACAGAATTACCGCTCCACTACGACAATTCTTGACGCGGCAAACGGCGTTATCTCTCATAATACAGGCAGAAAAGAAAAAAATCTCTGGTCGGAGCAAAAAAGCGGAAGAGCAATAGAGTTATGTTACCCTGAAAACGAAACAGCCGAAGCTGAATTTATCGCGAATCAAACCAGCGTATTAAGACTTAAAGAAAATTATAAATACGGCGATTTTGGAGTGCTTACAAGAACAAACGCTCTTTCGCGTAACATAGAAGAAGCTTTTCTTGCGGAAAATATTCCTTACCGCGTATCCGGCGGAACAAGTTTTTTTCAGCGCAAAGAAATTAAAGATATAATTTCCTACCTTAGAATAATTTCTAATCCTTACGACGACGTGAGTCTTCTTAGAATTATAAATACGCCGCGAAGGGGCATAGGAAAAACCACTATCGCAAATCTTGGCGAAATAGCCAAAAAGAATCATCTGTGTTTGTGGGATTCCATTACGCGTTTAAATTTTAATAAATCTCAAGGACAGCAAGGGCTTTTTCAGGAGAAAAACACGGCTACGGAACTTGAAGAATTTGTTTCGCTGATAGAAAATCACAGAACTCTATTTTTAGAGCGCAAGGCTGAGCAGGGAAAATTATGGAAGCTCTCGAATTGCGCGCGAAAGTTAATAGAGGACATAGATTACTGGAGCCATCTTGTTATTGAACACGGCAAAAATAACGACGGAGAAAAAAAAGCAAGGTGGAAGTACAGCAACATTGAATATTTTACAAGGATGATAGAAAACTGGGAAAGCGATCCCGATAATTCCGACGCGGGTTTATATCCTTGGCTTAACAGAATAAGCCTTATTACAAGAGACTCAGGCGAAGAGGACAATGATGATAAAGTCAATTTGATGACGATTCATTCCGCCAAGGGTTTGGAATTCCCTGTCGTATTTATAGCAGGCGCGGAAGACGGACTTATCCCTCACCAAAAAAGCATTGACGACGCCGAAGAAGACGAAGGCGGAAGCATCGAAGAAGAAAGGCGTCTTTTTTATGTAGCCATAACAAGGGCGCGGGAAAAATTGTACATCTCAAGCTGCAAAAACCGAAGGCGTCTTCAGAGCGCGCTTGAATGTTCACCTTCTCCGTTTCTTGATGAAATCCCTAAAGAGCTTATTAAGATTCACGAGGAAGAATCAGAACTTGTTACGGACGAACAGGCGGCGCTCTATATGGAACAAATTAAGTCTTTGTTAAAATAAACGTCGCCGCTTTCTCCCGTATCTTTTACTTGAAAATTCCCATATTAAAGTATATATTGTTAATAACATGATCTTTAAACGGGCGTTTAATGCAGCGAAATTTCCCGCGCAAAGCGTAAAAGCTCCCCGTATAATAATAAATAAAAAAACTTTTATTCTTTTTTCGTTAATCTTTTTCCTTTTGATTTCTTTAATAGCTGTTACGGCCTTTTCAATTTCCGCTCGCCAGATAAACTATTCATTCATTGAACAGCAGCTTTCTATCGCTTCGGAAACAATCCGGCTGCGGCTGGCTTCCACTGTAAACAGCGAACTTGCTCTTGTGTTAAAATTGGCGAATACCCCCGTAATACGCCAGTATTTTGTTAATCCCTCCGATCCCGAGCTTGAATATTTAGCGCGCATTGAATTTGATTTATACCAGGAGCATTTCAATCTAAAAGTCGTTTTCTGGGTCAATGATGTAGATAAAATATTTTATTCCACAGGCAACGCGCCGTATGTTGTAGATCCAAACGATCCGCTGTCCTATTGGTATAATTTAACCCTTTACAGAACAGAACGGTATAACTTTAATATTAATTATAACGAAAATATGCAGCAAATAAATCTTTGGATAAATGTGCCCGTATTCAATGAAAAGGAAGGAAGGGATAATCCGATTGGAATGCTTGGCACAGGCATAAACTTGAGCGAGTTTTCCGATTTTATTGTTAACGCCTACAAGGATTTTGATGAAAACATTACGCCTTATACTTTTAATAAATTTGATGAAATAACATCGGCCGCAAATTACGAAATTGTTTATAACAAGGTGCGCCTTGACGAACATCTTGGCGAAACAGGAAAAGAGATTCTTAAAATCGCGCAAATGCTCTCAGGAAACGAAAGCCATAGTTTTATTTACGACGATAAAATAATTCTTGTAAGTTTAATCCCGGAAATGGAATGGTTTTTGGCGGTGAGCTATCCCCTGCCTGGGTTTTTTGCTATTAATAAATCCATGAACTCTGTTTTTTTCAGTATGCTTTTCCTGATTCTGTTTATTTTGATTATTATTAATATTTATATTACCCGTTCAGAAACCGCTTTGGAAAAACAAAACGTACAATTGATTGAAGCGAATAAAAAATCTGAAATTGCCTCCCGCGCAAAAACTGATTTTCTCGCCGCGATGAGCCATGAACTTCGCACACCCTTGAACACAATTATCGGTTTTTCAGAGATTGAATTAAATAAGCCAACGCCGTGCGAAACTAAAGATAATGTTACGCGCATACACCAGTCAGGTTTGCATCTGCTTCGGATTATAAACGACATATTGGATTTATCAAAACTGGATTCCGGAAAATTTGAAATTACCCCTGACGAATACGATACCGCTTCCATGATCTCAAGCACGGTTGATATGAACATTATAAGAATCGGAACAAAATCCATACAGTTCTCTCTTGAGATTGATTCAGGATTTCCCGCAAAGCTGACAGGCGACGAGCTTAGAATCAAGCAAATAATTAACAATCTTCTTTCCAATGCCATAAAGTACACCAAAGAAGGAACGGTTCAGCTGACAATAGACAGTAAAGAACTGGAAGCAAATAACTCTGATAGCGACGATTCAACAGCGAAAGTTCTTGTCACTTTTACTGTCAGGGATACTGGTATTGGAATAAGAGCGGAAGATTTTACCAAATTATTTGATGATTATACGCAGCTCGATACGCGGACAAACAGGGAAGTTGAAGGAACCGGCCTTGGGCTTTCCATATCAAAAAAAATCGCGCAGATGATGGGCGGCGGTATTACTGCGGAAAGCGAATACGGCAAAGGTTCCTGTTTTACGGCGTATATTATTCAGGAGAAAAGAGACGCCATAACCATAGGAGAAGAAAAAGCCGAGTCCCTTCGCCGCTGTCAGCATATTCCGCTGACAAGTTACGCCATAGAAAAAATTAAAAAGAATTCGTCCTTATTCACGATTCTCGCGGTTGATGATCATTTAAATAATCTTCTTTTAATCAGGGAACAGCTTAAACCATTCGGCATAAATGTTGACACCGCGTCTTCGGGACAGGAAGCTATAGAAAAAATATTTTTTATGGACAAGCAAAATATTTATTACGATTTAATTCTAATGGATCACATGATGCCGGGAATGGACGGCATAGAAACCATGAAAGCAATTAGAAGCAGCGCGCGTTACGCGAATATACCAATAATAGCTTTAACCGCGAATGCTCTAAGAGGCATGAGTGAATATTATATTGAACAGGGTTTTACGGATTTTATCGCAAAGCCTGTTAACAGGCAAACCTTGAACGAAGTGATAAAAAAACAGTTAACATCCAGCAAAGAGCAATCGCCGGAAAGTGATGATCAAAAAAATGAGAACGAAGACTTTAGCGCGGTTTTTTCAGACGGGATTATTAAACAGCGCATTGATAAACTGAATCATATATGCGCAAGTCTTGAAATTAAAAATGACATTGATGATGAATACAAAAAGTGCTGCAATATGCTCAGAGCCTGCTGTGAGGAATTTGAAACATGGGCGCAGCTTCATGCGCAGGCGGCGGCCGGCACGGCAGAAATCGCGAGACAATTGCAAAAATCAATTCGGGACGGCGACTCGGAAACAGCCGGAAAAACGCTTAAAGAACTTGGAACGCTGTCTCTTACACCCGAGGAACGCGAAAAATATTTTAATATTTATGACGCGCTTATGGACGATAACAATGAAAAAGCTCTTGAAAGGATAGAAGAATGGTTAAAATAATTATTGTTGAAGATCAAATTTTAATGCGCGATTTATTGGAAGAACATATCAGCAAACAAAGCGATATGGAAGTGGCGGCTGTTACAGACGACGCGTCAAAGGCGCCGCAGCTGTGCAGCGAATTAAACCCGGACTTAATTTTGATAGACATTGTTACAAAATCAGGCTGCTGCGGCCTTCAATTCGCAAAACAGATACGCGAAGAAATGCCTGATATAAAAGTAATTGTTATGACAAGTTACCCCGAGATTACGTTTATAGAAGAGGCAATGAAAATAAAAGCTCACAGTTACCTTCATAAAAGTTCAGGCGTTGATCATTTGTTATACGTCATCCGAAGCACGATGAAAGGCTCGGGCATTTATCCAAGCCCGGCTGACATTTCGCCATTTGCCCAGGTTTTTACAGAAAAAGAACTCGCCATTATAAATTACGTATGCCAAGGAACTTCCCGCGCCGAAATGGCGCTGGATTTGGGCATATCAGAATCGATGGTTAAACAGCATATTACTTCGATACTGGACAAATCGGGTTTTGACAGCATTTCAAAGTTTGCTATATACGCGGTAAGCCAGGGTTTAATTGTGCCGAAAACCCCCATCGAAAGAACCAGGTGAAATTTTAAAAGAGAAAATTCTCATCTGTTATTTTAACAGGTCAGCCGGCACCTTGCCGCCATTTTCAGATAACGCCTTCATTACCGCTTTATGAAGCCAGATATTTTTCTCGGCTGAACCGTCGGGATCGCTGCCTGAATATTTTAAATCTGCGGCCAGTTCCTTGCGCGCCGCAAGACTGCTGTCAAGGTCTAGCGCCTTAAGTAAATCTACAATCGAAGTGCGCCAATTAAGATTTATGCCTTTCGCCTTTACCGCAGCTTCCAGAACAGCTTCTACATTAACAGGTTCAGCCTTTGCCGCTGCCGCTTTTCCTGCCGCTATCGCCGCGGCGGCTGTTCCCGACTGCCCTGTGAACACAGTTTGAGCCTGTTTAGTTAAAACCTTTTCTTTAATTGAATTAAAAATACCCATACATTTCTCCTTTAAAATATGAATTACCTAATCTGTAACACACATATTAAATCTTAAAGCCGCGAAGCGCAAGGAAAATTAGCCTTGCAATTATCTCTCTCTCTCCCCTCCCAACTGTCCAAAAGTCTAATAAAAACTGTCCAAAAGTACAGGTAAAACTGGACTTTATTCTTTTGTTTTTGAGTATTTTAACGATATGTTTTTAATATGCCGCAATTGGGCAAAATTCACCCGTACGGGCGGATAAAAAAAAGGAGGGTTTTAATGAAAAACAAATTAGTGCAAATAGGGCTTATCGCATTGTTGGCGATATTCGGGTTCTCAATGACAGCGTGCGATATGCTGGAACCTGGAGAAGATCCGGAAACAAAAGCAAATGCAATTACTGTCACTATTACAGGAGATTTCAGTAAATACGTCGGAAGGAAAGCTAATCTGGCTTTTAGTCTTGTAAACTCAACAACGCCAGCAGCATATACTGCGCCGGTGAATGTAATAAACTCTACAACTTTAATAACATTTTCTATGTTGGATTATAATACTGATAAATCATTAGTAAAATCCGGAAATTATGATTTAATTTTATGGTTTGAGAAAGACGGTGAAGCAGATATTGACTTATACAGGGGAAATCACACTATCACCACAGGTCCCAACAATATTATACTTAGTTCCTTTTCTACTGTGCCAAAAAATACTGCGGGTGAAGTTACTGTCACCGTTACAGGTAACTTTAGTAGTTACAGCGGATGGGAAGCGTACATTAGTTTATCCGCTGGGGATGTCCTATCGGCATATGCTTTTCCTGTGAATGTAACTACTTCCACAACTTCGCTGAGTTTCCAGATGTTTGATTTTGATACTGATGTTCCTTTTGAGAAAGCCGGAAGTTATATGATATGGCTCTGGTTTAAGAAAACTGGTGTAGATGACGTTGACTATATAATTGAAAACAAAGCAATCACTAAAGGTTCTAATACCATTGCGTTAAGTGCTTTTACTAAATTAGGCGGCAACGGTGACTTACCTGAAGAATTAATCGGCACATGGTATCCAGTAGGGACTGTTGGCGATTTTGATATTGATACTTCACTACAGCTTTTTGGAGATGGAACAGGTATAATAAATGTTTATCTTGATATTACATGGACAGTAGAAAATAATAAACTATTAATAACATGGGAAGATGAAGGAGGTTATGGATTTACAGATGAATATACCTACAATGTAACAAACTCAATACTTAGTCTCACAATAAATAATAAAACCGTAACATATACGCAAGATTTTATTTCCGGTTGGCCTTCTAACGACGTGTGGGCATCATACGGTTTATCGGGATTTCAATTGCCTGCAGGCGCAAGTGTTTTACATGTAGGGTCTGGAATAGATTGGTACCATAGTTATAAAGATATTCTTTATGTTACACTTGATGGAGATTATGCCGCATTTATGGATCTTAAAAATCAAATTGAGGCTTTAGGTTATGACTGTGATTTAATTGAAGAAGGTCAGGAATATAGTTTAAAAGTATGGAATTCAAATTATAATGATTTTTTAACTATCAATTATTATGATACAATTAATATCGAAGTTGAAAAATGGGCATCTATTTATGGTACGTGGGGTAAAAGTAATTATGGTATCTTTATTGATTGGGGTACGGAATCAATATATTTTTATGGAGTGGGCATAACGAGTGAACCATTTGATTTTTTCTATAGTGATGGTTCCATAGCCATATTAAATTGGGAACTTGAAATAGAATACTTTGATTTTAATATATCAATGGTAGACGACGATACGCTTACTGTAACCGGAATGCCAGAAACTGGAGACTATAAGCTTACTGGTTTTAACGGAGTATACACAAGATTAGGAATGTAATTATATGATGACGGTATTCTTGATCTTGCAAGTTTCAACGGAGTGTATACAAAAACATGTGATTAATTAACGCGTATGTCTGACGCTGTTAGCGGTTTTAATAACAGCGCCGGACATTTTTTTGATTTTTTAAACATGTAAGAATGTTTAAAAGCAAATAATGTATTTATTTTAAAGGAGTTTTTTATGAAAAAGAATGTTATTTGCTTACTTTTGGTTTTTTTGCTTGCCGGAATCGCGGGCCTTAACGCTCAAATGACAAAACAGCAATTGCAGAATATGTATGTCAACTATCTCAGGGGCGAAGGATACAGCCCTTCTATCGATTCTGACGGAGATGTTAATTTTACAGTACAGGGTCACAGGTTTTATATAAATGTTATGGAAAACGATTTACAGTCTTTCCAGATAGTGCTTACAAATTTTCTGGACATAGGAGCCGCTTCAAACAGGCTTAAGGCTCTCGATGCCGCAAGCGCCGTAACCCGCACAACAAGGGTAGTTAGGCTTTATATTACTTCGAGCGGAAAAATCGCGATAGATACATATATCTTCCTTGCAAAACCCGAAGACTTCAGCGCGCATCTTAACCGCATGGTCAATATAATGATTCAGTCAAGAGATGAATTTATGGCCGCAATGAGGTAAAACTGATAAAAATTCAATACATTTTTATGCTTAATATTTGATTTTTTTAACCACAGGGGCTAACACAGAAGAAAAGGAGATGTTTTTATTAAAACTCTGTGTCCTCTGTGGTTAATTTTTTCTAATGCAAATAACTTAATACAGAGAGGTTATTATGAATATAAGGTTTAAATCCGAATTAATCGTTTTATTTATGCTTTGCGCATTTTTCTTTGCCTCATGCAGCAAAAACAACGCGCAGGAAGCGGCAGATAAATTGCTTGAAACCGTGATTAATCCCGGCGGCAGAATTACAAAACTTGAATACGACAGCGAAGAACGTATTGTAAAATGTCATAAATACAATAATGATGAACTTATAGAAACGTTTACGCTTGCGTACTCGGATGGTAAATTAACGCATATCGAAAGAACTCCAAGTGACGATCACGGACAGATCTATTTTTCCATAGAAGAAAACAGAATTATTCTAAGAGGCATCGGCGCGCAAATTACATTTTTCATAAACGATGACGGTTACATTCAGAGAAAACTGGAAGTTGATCCGCTTGCTAATACGGAAGCGTCTTATGTTTATGAAAACGGTTTTCTTGTAAAAAGAATAATCTCCAATAGATATCAGGACGGATACGGCGGCACCGGTATCCATGAAATAACAGAAGAATACAAATACGACGACAAGGCTTCTGCTTTAAATTGCAATACTCCGAAATGGTTTTTACAGTACATATTCGGGGATCACGCGGGAAGCAGCAATATTGTTTATTTGTCCGATAATTTCGGAAGTTATCAGTACGAATATGAATTTAATTCTTCAGGGTATCCTGTAAACAGAACGACGATTATGGCGCACGGCGGCACAACAGATTATGAAGTAACATATTTCTTTTACCGCGGAGAAGAAGCTGTAATAAAACATACGCCCGCAGCAGTCAGGGAACAAGATTCTGAATCGCATGATTCCATGACAGAAGGCTCATCAAATCAGGGCGGCGCCAATGAAAATAGATTTAAGAGTTTTGCGGCTTTATTTGAACATATTATTAACAGCGAAAAAATAACAAGTCAGATTTTTGAAAATGACGAGTTTTTGCTGAACAGCAGAAATGTTTTAAGAATTGATTATGAAGAAAACGGCAATTTTACTGTTTATTCAAATGATATAAATATTGACGTATTCAGCCTTGGAAGCGTTTATCAAATTTCTAAAATAACAATTAATCCAAATTCCAAATATTTGAACCTGTTTCCGTATAATAACTTCATTGATTATTCTTCAAATACTGACCTTGGTGAAATACGGGAAATTTCAAATGTAATGATTTCTTATGAATTTTTACAATTTAATTATATATGGAACAGGGAATATTTTGTTGTACGTCTGTATTTTAACGGGAACGGCACTTTGCGCAACGCTGAAATAGGATTCCCGCTGGGATAAGAGATGCGAAACAGCGGAGAGATATCCGCGTTAGCGGCAAATTACAGATTAACTTCACTAAATGGCGAAGCTTCTTCCAGAACTTTCGCGATTACGCGGTGATCTTCTAGTAAAATGTCCGGATCATTTTCCAGAATCGAAAAAACATCTTCGCGCGCTTTTTCAAGTATTTCCATATCGCGTACGGGATTTGCAATACCCAAAACAAGGTAGCCGGATTGTTCAGTTCCCGTAATCTGACCCGGACCGCGCAGTTTTAAATCCTCTTCCGCAATTATAAAACCGTCTGTGTTTTCTAGCATTACTTTTAACCGCGATTTTCCTTCATCTGTTAACTCGTCCGAATAAACCAAAAAGCAATAGGACTGCTCACTTCCGCGCCCTACTCTGCCCCTCATCTGATGAAGAGCAGAAAGACCGAAACGCTCCGCGTGTTCTATTACCATACATGACGCGTTCGGAACGTCAACTCCTACTTCCACAACGCTGGTTGCGGCGAGAATTTGTATTTTACCGCTTCGAAAATTATCCATTGTTTGTTTTTTTTCTTCTTCAGGTAATTTTGAATGGATAAGGGCTGTTTTATACTTTGGAAAAATTTCTTTAGAAAGACGATCCGCCATGCTGACCGCGTCTTTTATATCAGCGCCTTCTTCGATTAATGGGTACACAAAATAAGCCTGTCTTCCCTTTTCAAGTTCGTCTCTTACAAAATCATATACTTTTTTTTCATTTGACTCTTTTGCAAGATGAGTTTTTATTTTCTTTCTTCCGGGCGGCATATCTTTAATAACAGAGACATCCATATCGCCGAAAACTGTTAACGCCAGAGTGCGCGGAATGGGAGTTGCGCTCATCATTAAAAGGTTTACGTCTTCTCCTTTTTCCAAAATACGCGAGCGCTGCGTTACGCCAAAACGGTGCTGTTCGTCTATCACTGCGAGTTTAAGCTCTTTATACTCGACGTCTTTTGAAAAAAGAGCGTGTGTGCCGGCAACGATATCAATTTCTCCGGCTTTAAGGTTTTTTAACAGCTCTTTTCTTCCTGCCGCTTTTATGTTACCTGTTAAAAACGCAATTTTTACTCCGAGAGGTTCCAAAAGCAGTCCCGCGTTTTCCGCATGCTGGCGGGCAAGCAGTTCTGTCGGCGCCATAATAGCCGCCTGTCCCTTTTTTTCGACTACTTTTAACGCAGCCATAAATGAAACAAGTGTTTTTCCCGAACCGACATCTCCCTGTAAAAGGCGGGCCATGGGAACACAGGACATTAAATCCTTATTAATTTCTGTAATCGCTTCATTTTGCCCGTTTGTAAGAGAAAACGAAAGCCTTTGCGCAAGCTGATTCTGAAGAAATGAAAACCCTGAATCATCAGAAACACTTGCCCTGTTTTTAATTTTTTTTCTTTCGATAGATCTTCTTGCGACCATTACTTCAAGGTAAAACAATTCTTCATAAATTAAAGTCTTCTTTGCCTTTGCAAGCGTTTCAAATGAAGACGGAAAATGTATTTGACTAACCGCGTCTTTTTTGGAGAGCAGATTGTATTTTTCAATTATTTCCAATGGAAGTTCATCGTCAACATTACCGTATATTTTTAACGCGTCTTTTATGATTTTGCACATCAAAGCATTGGTAATCCCGGATGTTAAAGGATATACAGGCATTATCTTTCCAAAACTCGTTCCCTGAGAAACCGGTTCTGCTTCAAAAGCGCCTGATTGTATTTCTCCGTACTTGTAATAAAATTTTCCATACATCATATACTTTGAGCCTATTACAAGCTGTTTTTCCATCCACGGACGCTTATAACAAATTAAAGCAGCTTGAGCGCTTTCATCTTCAACATAAACTTTTAAAGTTCTCATCTTCCCGTATCCAACCCATTGATGCGCGAATACTGTTACCATGGTGCATACTTTATTTTTGCGATAATCTTTTAATAGTATTTTTTCTTCTCTGTCCTGCCAATCCCGCGGATAATGCATCAGCAAGTCCATTATTTTTTTTATTCCAAGCCGCGCAAGTTTGGAAGAGACGGCGGAGCCGATTCCATGAATATCATTTATTGAAGAAGATAAAGTTCGAAGCAGCATTATACCGGCAATTTAACAAGCAAACTCGCAAGGTAGTTCATCAAGAATCTTCCTCCTACCAGCAATACGGCGAAAATAATCAGCGTAATAATTATTCCCTGCAAATATCCGCCTATTTTTTTGCCGTAAATAAACCTGTTCATTTTGTACATAACAGGCTGTGAAATTGAATCAACCGCTCCCCAAAACGGACTGTACACATTCCGGCTTGTAAGGTACGCAATCAAGCGAAGAATAATCACAACCATAAAGAAAATGATTATAAATGAAATTATCCTCCAGATTGAAAGAAGCGTCACGGCAAGTATATGCCCCAGTGACATTCCGTCTGAAACAGAAAGAGTAAACAGTATATATTGAATTAACGAAAGAAAAACTATTGCCGCGATAACGGAAAAATCAAGATTACCTACCTGAAGTTTTAAATTTTTTCTCCACCAGTCAAGGTAAGGGTCTGTAATTCTTTTTAATATATCTACAGGTTTCCCTGACACAAAATTTCCAAACCACGTTAAAATTATACGAATCAATATCAGTACTGAATAAATACCGGCCGCGGCAGCCAGAATATTCAAAATAAATCTCATTATTTCCTCCACACTTCCGCTACGCAGCTTATGCTTTTTAAGGCAATAAACGTAATTTCTTCAGATGACACTTCCAAACCCGAAGCGGCGCGGATTACTTTTTCTCCTTCCGGCACCGGAATATGTATAAACAAGGTGCATTCTCCGGAATTCTCGGCAAGATAATCGCGCAATTGATTTAAATCTTCGTAATTAAAAGAGGCGCCTTCATGAAGTTTAATGTGAATATCAGGTCTTTTTTTCTCTATTTTTCTAAGTTCAGGCTCTGCAGGTTTTTCGTTAGCTGCAGCTTTTTTTACCGCGCTTTTACTCAACTGCGGAAAATCCGCAATGCTTGAAACTTTAAAACTAATTTTACCCTGCCTTCGCTCTTCTTCCGGATCTATGCTTCCCCTTAACGCGAATATCTCGTCTGTTTTTAAAAGATGACGGTAATCCGCGTAAATTTTTGAGAAAAATATTAAATCAATTTCTCCTTCAAAATCCTGGAGAGTCGCAAATGCCATATCATTTTCATTTTTATCCTTAAACTCGCGAAGAGACGATAAATATCCAATTACGGTATAAGTTCCTTTTTTTGCCTGCAAAATGTACGAACTCTTTAAGTCCGCCATGTAATACCATGTATTTCTGTGTATTCTATTTTTTTCTTCAAGGTCTTTTACTTCTTTAACAACGGAATCCACTTCCTGTTTTGTTACAATATTTTCCGCCAAAAAACTGTACTTGTCTTTATCTTTTTGATAATCAATTTTTCCTCTCAGTATTGCAACAGTGTCGTTCCTGATTATATTCATTACTCTTTCCCAGGGACCTGAAAAAAACGTAACTTCAATCTCTCCGTTGTAATCTGCAAGAGAAGCAAACGCCATTTTGCTCCCTTTGGAAGTAGTGATTGGCTTTATATTTTTAATCATTCCTACAAGGACGCAGTTACCTGTTTTTAATTCTTCAGGTTTTCCAAGATTGACGTTTACAACATCTTTCCAGATATCTTTATATTCATCCATCGGATGACCGGAAAAATAAAAACCTATAAGCTGTTTTTCAAGATTTAATCTGTCGGCGCGGCTCATCGGAGGAAACTCTTCAAATTTATATTCTGGCATTTGAGCTTCCGCGTTATTATCAAAAAGACTTGATTGTCCGTACTGCTCGTCCTCTTTCTTTTTAAGAGCGTATTCAACGACACGCTCAAGATTTCCCGCAAGCGTTTCGCGCGTTATGCCAAAACTGTCAAACGCGCCTGTCTGCACAAGCAGTTCTATTACTTTTTTACCGACAGCTTTTATATCAGCCTTCTCAAGAAAATCCATAAAACTTGTATACGGCCCGTCCTGTCTTGCGCGCACAATTTCTTCCGCGGAAGCTTCTCCAAGCCCCTTAATGCCCAGAAAACCGTAGATTATCCTTCCATTTACTACAGAAAAAAGTTTATTTGAATGATTTACATCGGGAGGTTCAACAGAAAGCCCCATTCTTCTTGCTTCATCAATGCAGCGCGAAAGCCTGTCTTTATCGGCGCTGTGTATGTCGTTTGTTAAGTTAGCTGCAATAAATTCAACGGGGAAATTCGCCTTTAAATACGCCGTATGGTACGCGATTACAGAATACGCGACCGCATGGCTCTTATTAAAACCATAACCGGCGAACGGAACAAGCATGTCATATATCGCGCCTGCTTTTCCCGCGGTAAACCCCTGCTTTAACGCGCCTTCAAGGAACGGGACTTTTTCTTCATCAAGAATTTCTTTTTTCTTTTTTCCCATGGCGCGTCGCAGAAGATCCGCTTTTCCCATGCTGTAGCCTGCGATAATTCTTGCCACTTCCATTACCTGTTCCTGATAAACAATAACGCCGTAAGTTTCCTTTAAAATTTTAGCAAGCGATTCATCAGGATACGAGATAGGCTGTTTCCCGTTTTTTGAATCAACAAAACGCGGTATATTTTGCATCGGGCCGGGACGGTACATGGCGTTTAACGCTGATAAATCCGCGATAGAACCGGGTTTTGTCTGTTTTAAAATATCCTGCATACCGTCAGATTCAAACTGGAAAATTCCGAAGCTGTTGCCTTCACCTAACATTTTAAAGGTTTTTTTGTCATCTTCAGGAGCGTCCTTTACGCAGAAATCGGAATGTTTCCCTCCTCTCTGACGAATCAGCTCTTCCGTGTATTTTATAACATCCAGAGTTTTTAAGCCCAAAAAATCCATTTTTACAAGGCCGCTCGGCTCCAGATAGTTCATGCTGTACTGGGTCGCGATTGCGCCGGTTTTTCCCGTCTTTGAATCGTCGCGTTCCTGATAAAGCGGAACAAGTTCTATTAACGGTGCTTTTCCGATAACAACGCCTGCGGCGTGAAGCGACGAATGACGGTTTAATCCTTCCAGCTTTCGGGCAAGCTGAAACAATTCTGCGTAACGCTGATCCTGTTCCAGTTCTTTTAATTTAGGTTCGTCTTCAATCGATTTTTCAAGCGATACGTCTGGACCTCTTGGAATTAGTTTTGTTATCATGTCGGATTCAGGAATTGATATTCCCAATGTGCGCGCGACGTCTTTTATAACCTGTTTCGCTCCCAATGTGCCGAAAGTAATTATCTGCCCTACCTTCTCCTTGCCGTATTTTTCTGTAACATAATTTATTACTTCGTCCCTGCCGTAATTGGCAAAATCAATATCAAAATCCGGCATGGAGATGCGTTCAGGATTTAAGAATCTTTCAAACAACAGATTGTATTTTAAAGGCTCAATATCCGTTATGCGAAGAGCGTACGCGACAATGGAACCGACCCCGGAACCTCTTCCCGGCCCTACTGGAATGCCTTTTTCTTTCGCGTAATTTATAAAATCTGCGACAATTAAGAAATAACCTGTAAAACTCATGCTGATAATTGTGTCAAGTTCATACTCCGCGCGTCTTTTAATCGCTTCCCATTTGCTTTCGTTTTCTGACTTTTCCTTTTGATATCGTTTTTCAAGTCCTTCCATCGCAAGATGGCGCAGATAATCGTCCGCGTTATTAAATCCTTCAGGAATTTCAAAATTCGGAAGATACTTTGGCAGTTCCTTTACATCGATATTCGGAACATCCGTAACGCAGCGGTTCGCTATGCGCACAGTATTTTCAACCGCTTCAGGATATTCATTAAAAAGAGCCGCCATTTCATCCGCGGATTTAAAATAAAACTGATCGCCGTAGTATTTTTTTCTTTTTTCTTCTGTACGTGTTTTCGCGGTTCCTATGCAGAGCAAAATATCATGCGCGATGTAATCATCCTGATTCAGGTAATGCACGTCATTTGTCGCGACAAGAGGAATGCCTGTTTTATTTGCAATTTTTTTTAGAACTTCATTTAATTCCTTCTGTGAATATTCAATCCCTCTTAATCCTCCCGCAGGAATTCCATGATCCTGTATTTCAAGATAAAAACATGGCTCTCCGTTCGCGTCTTTCCCGAAAAGATCCCGGTAGAAAAGCGCTTTTTTTTCCGCTTCATCAATTTTTCCGGATTGAATAAGACGCGGTATCTCTCCCGATAAACACGCGGAAAGAGAAATAAGGCCTTCATGATGTTTTAATAAAAGTTCGTCATCTATTCTTGGTCTGTAATAAAATCCTTCTGTAAAAGCATACGAACATATTTTAACAAGATTAAAATATCCCTGCCTGTTATAGGCCAATAACACCATGTGGTAATATTTATTTTCATGTTCCGCTCCGCTTTTATCAAAACGGGAACCCGGAGAAACATAAACTTCGCAGCCTATAATTGGTTTTACTTTATTTTTTTTCTTTGCACAGGCTGTAATGAATTCCATCGCTCCGAACATGTTACCGTGGTCGGTTAAAGCAAGATGAGTCATCCCAAGTTCTTCCGCTCTGTTTGCAAGATCAGCTATTGAAACGCAAGCGTCAGCAAGAGAATAGTCGGAATGTACATGAAGATGGACAAAATTTGCCATGCTCCGGCAGTTTACCTTAAAATGAGCGATTTTTCAAGGTGGCTTTTGGCAGGTATTACTGCTGATTCTCAGGATACATCACAACCTCTACAGGTTTTGATACTAATATTTCTCTGCAAAGATTTTGCATATCCTGCGCGCTGACAGCTCTTAACGCGGCAGGCCGCTGATTTAACCTTGAAAGAGGAGTATTGTAAAGCGCTGTCGAGTTTGCGTAACTTTGCGCAAAATAAATATTACTCTGCATCTGTCTTTCATGTTCAACCAACAGCGCTTCTTTTGCCTTGTTAAATGTTTCAATATTGACAGGCTGCTGTGAAATTTTTGTAATTATTTCCCGGGTTGCCGCGATCAATTCATCCGCGCGCAAAGGATTGCATACAAATGAAACGCCTATCCTGTATTCTCCTTCGGGAATTACAGAAACAGAAGACCATGCCGAGATTGAATAAACGCCTCCCATCTTTTCGCGGATTTCATCTGTCAGCGCAATGTCTAGATATTCAGATAACACAGCGGAAATCTGGTTTCTCTGTTCGTTAAAACTTGAAGCTCCGCGCGCAAACCACGCAAGATAAACAATACAGCGATCACCCTTTCCCTTGTAAATTGTTTTTCTTCCTTCTGAAGGACGCGTAACACCCGGATTAACCCAGCTGTTCATGGAAGTATTATTCGCAATGGACGCAATATAAGTCTTTGAAAGTTCCCGCATAATGTCCATGTCTATATTTCCTGTAAATACAAAAGTGTAATCCGCAGGATTAATGCATCTGTTTAAAAAATTCCTCGCCTGCTCTATCGACACTCTATTCATATCTTCAAGTTCAAGAGGTTTAAACATTATATGGTTATTATTCAATATTCTTTGCAGCTCACGGCTGAAAAATCTCTGCGGATCTTCATCAATGCGCGCAAGAGCCGTTTTATATTGACTTATCAATGCGCTGACAGCTCTTTGCTCCAGCCTTGGATTTGTAAAGAAAAGATTGATCATCTCAAAAAGCGTATTTACATCCTGAGTTGTTGCCGTTCCTTCAAAACCGCGGAAATAATCGTAAAGCCAGAATGACGACGACACTTGCTTTCCGGCAAGTTTACTTACAAGTTCTGTGCGTGAATACGGCCCTAAACCCGAAGCGTTAATCATTTCAGAAAGCAGACTGACAGAAACTCTCGTCTGGTTTGTTGAATTAACGCTTCCTCCCCTTGCCATCGCGTACATTCTAATCTCATTATTTTTATTTTCAGTTTTCTTTAAAATTACCTTTGCGCCGTTACTTAATGTTAATATATATGCGCCTGAAGGCTCATCCAGCGTTTCAGACACAATTCTTCCGGGAGACGGAATTTCTTCAAGTAACGCGCCGGACATTGAAGAGTCTTCCCTTTGAAACATATCCGCGTTCTGCGCTTCTTTAAAAACAGCTTTTATTCTTTCTTCTGACGGAAGATTATTTTTTTCGGCTTCCGGAGCAAACAGAAAAACATTAATATCATTTGCCGTAAAATAACTATTCGCGATTCTTTTTATTTCATTCAAGGTTATTCCCGGAAGAAGAGCATTGACAGCATCAACTTCCCATTCAATATCCGCAAAATCTTCTCCGAATAAAAAATGATTCGAGAAATTCCTAAGATAAGTCTGTGATTGAGTTCTGTCTTTTTCCGACAGCATTTTTTCAAAATAAGAAACAAGATTCAGCTTTGCGCGTTCAAATTCGCCTGCTGTAAATCCGTAACGGCGCATGGTTTCTTTTTCTGCAAGAAGCTGCCTAAGCGCTTCTTCCGCGTTTTCTTTGGCTTGCGTTCCCATCGAATAAAATTTAGAGTTTGTCGACCATCTCCATACATAACCCCACGATTCAGTTGAAGCCGAATCAGGGTCTGAAATTGCCTCTTCAAAACGTTCGTCAAGCATTTCCATTATTAAATAATCAATGAGCGTTTCACGGTAATAAGAAAGAGTTCCCTTTGGAGAGCCTTTTCTTTGTTTGTAGTAAATATAAAATTCCGTATCAGTCATTTCCGGATCTGTTATAATCTGAATATTAAAGTTTCCATTTCTGGGAGGAGGTAGTTCGTAAACACGGCGGTTAACAGGCGAAGAAGGCGCAGGTTTTTTAAAATGATTTTTCAATTCAGCTTCAAGCGCCTTTCCGTCAAAATCACCTACAAAAACAAGAGCCATATTGTCGCTTCTGTACCATCGATTATAAAATTCTATTAATTTGTCAGGTGTGGCGTTCTCTATTATATCAGCTAACCCTATTACGTCCCTGTTTTCATAAGCGGAACCTTTAAATAAATTTGAATAAACAATTTTCCATTTTCTTTCGTTCACGCCGGACCTTGTTCGCATCTCTTCGATTATTACCCTGCTTTCGCTTTTTACATCCTCTTCTTCAAAAGTTACCGCGTGACTCCAGTCATCAAGAACTGCAAGCACTCTATCCGGAATTCTCTTAGCGCCGTTCACATTCTCAACAGGAATATCGAAATGATAAACAGTTTGATCGTAAGAGGTATAAGCGTTTAAATTATCTCCAAAACGGCTTCCCAGAGTACGAAGATATTCAATTATTTCCAATTTTGGAAAACGCTCTGTTCCGTTAAACGCAAGATGTTCAATAAAATGCGCGTACCCTCTTTGATCATCCCTTTCTAAAACAGAACCTGCGTTCACAACAAGCGAAAGATACGCGCGGTTTTCCGGCAAAGAGTTTTCCATTATATAGTAACGAAGTCCGCCGGGAAGCGTCCCTGTTAATGCCCTGCTCGTAAGAGGAATTTTATCGGCGCCTTTTCCAAGTCCGCCTAAATTAATTGCTGAAGTAGACGCGCAGGTTAGAACAAGCGCTGTTAACAAAAATATAGCTGTTAATTTAATAAATTTTTTCATAAATTTATTATATATAAAAAAGAGCGTTTCGCCAAGGCGCGAAAAATACGAAGAAAAAAAGAGAGTAAGTATTGTTCATTCTTTTATAATAAAATACAAATATTTTATATATATCAAATGCTTGAGTGCGATAATTCGCCTAACCGCTTCATGATGTGTATGCTTAAAGATGCCATGATAGGCGTGAGCGCAAAGCCCTGACGGCTAAGATGGCTGGGTTTCATCTATGAGTGCATAGCTCCTTCGCTTCGCGAACGGCGTTAATAAGACTGCGTTAAAAGCAGCCATAGACGCCGTCAGGCCTTTGCGCTCACGCTTTGGTGATAAATTTATTAACGTACACTTCAAGGAGTAAATGGGAGCGGCGATTACCTTGTCGTTGTTTGAGTCAGGCGCTGTTTGATTTCTTCAACAGAAAGGCCTTGGTCGAGAAGGTTTATAAAGAACTTGCGATCCTCTTCGTGCGCTTCAACTCGACCTTTTTCAATGCCTATCTCGATACCCTCTTCTCTAGCTTCCTCAGCGCGAATCTCTGCGATTTCTTCGATGGTTATATCGTCTGTCAACATATTGAATACCTCCGAACTATTATCTTCTAGGAATTCTTTCAAAATATTATGCTCTATGCAGTATAATACAGCCTTTTTAACTGCTTCAGCAAGTGGCATATATACGTTGTATTCGTTTATTTTGCCAATTAGTATACTGTAATTATTAAGTGTTATACATTTTTCCAGTATTTCAGAGTTATGTCCAGGTTTAATGTTGTATATATGAGCTACCAGTTCTAACGGTAATTCTGCGTTTTCCAATAACTTTAAGCCAGAAATGTCCTTAAAAGCAGTAGAAAGCTTTAGCACCTGATGATCGGGACAATTTTCTTTGCCGTTGTAAAGTACTATAAATTCCGGCGTTGGAATTTTAATAAGTTTCCTGTGATAGATATTTTTGCTCTCAATGATTTTCTCGTAGACCCTTGAGATGTACATTAGTAGCCTGAGCGGTATATTCTGGCTTATCGTAGATTGATGTTCGATAAGCACAACAATTTTATCATTGATAGTAAATGACAAGTCGTTAATCTTGGTCATAAAAAGAGCGTCCGAGAGTGTATTGATGTCCACGATGGCATCAGTGGGAACCTCTACCCCCTCGATAGCCGAGTACAGTTCCCGAAGGATTTCCGGTGAGCCGAAGAGCAGTGAAAACACGCTGTCCTTGTGTTTTCTGTTAACATTTGTGTCCATATAAATCTCCATATAGGGTTTTCATCCCGGACTGTCAAAAGACAGCCCGGACAGAAGTTCCAAGAGAGAAAATTCTGTGCCTATATATGGCGCGGACTAGTCATTTTGCATGACTCAAAAGAAAAAAACTTTGTTTTTTCTTTTGAGTCACAAATTACGAAGTAATTTGAGTTTTCGAAGAAAACTAGACTGAGAATGGAAAAAATTGCATTATTTTTTATTCCCAAAGCGTATGCTAATAAATCTACCAGAACGGCGTGAGCGCAAAGCTCCGCTGGCAATATATGGCTGCTTTTCACTCAAGTCTTATCAACGCCGTTCGCGAAGCGAAAGAGCTATGCACACTTTTATTAAATCCTGCCATCCGGCGCCAGCGGGGCTTTACGCTCACGCCTTTTATGGCATCTAAGCATACACTTCATTGTATATTTTTCATTAATTCGGTATAAAATCATATATTGGGTAAAATCCCCATTTTGAGGTTTTGCGGTGAAATTTGTTACAGAGAAAGACAGCAGATACTCTCGTTCTGTGTATATACAGATAGCCGCAGTAGTAACGGCTTTTGCCTTTCTTGTAGTTTTAAGCTTGTTGCTTATGGGCAATATCATGAAAAAGAACATGAAAGACAGCATAGAAGCGGCTTTTCATGATACCGCGCAAAATATTAGTACCGACCTATTGGAGCTGGAAACATTACTGGTCTATATTTCAGAAACTGTTCGATTGATGATTCTAAAAGGATTTGATTTTGACACAGTAACAAATTACATTACAGAAATAACTGAATACAGTATGCTTGCTGACGAAAGACTTAAAGTATACGCCACAGGCATATATGCGGATTTTGATGTATTCGGCACAACTCCCAAAGGAGGCAGGTTTTTTGACGGCACAGGCTGGGAGCCGCCTGATGATTTTATGCCAAATCAGCGCCCTTGGTATACAGCCGCAGTAGAAGCAAACGGAAAAATCGGAATAACAGAACCTTATGTGTCTGTCGCGTGGGGGCAGTTTACCATGACATTTTCCCGAAGAATTTTTGACAATGACGGAAATTCTCTCGGCATAGTAAGTCTTGATATACTTCTTGACAGGGTAAGAAACTATGCGGTAAATACTTATTTTACCAATGGCGGCTACGGTCTCCTTTTGAATAAAAATCTTGAAATACTTGCCCACCCTGACAGCGAGTTATGGGGAAAACCGTTAGGTGAAATTAAAAATTTTTTAAGTATTACAGAAGACCTTAAAAACGGCAGACAGGTATCAGAAAGAAAAATACGAAACTACAAAAACGAAAAAAGCGTAATTTCGTTCAAGCGGCTTCTAAATGGCTGGCATATCGGCATAGTGATACAGGAAAAAATATACTTTAGGGATTTAACGATAATGAGAATCGCGCTCATAACCGCCGGTATTATACTTGCCGCTATTTTTATCGTTATAATACTCAGACTTAACGTGGTGCGAAAAGAACTGGAAGTCGCCAAGGAAGAAAGCGGTCTTACAAAAAGAGAACAGGAAATTTTTACCATGCTTTTGAAAGGCGTATCTTCGAAAGAAATAGGTTACATATTAAAAATAAGCCTTCATACAGTTGCTTTTCACCGGAGTAATTTATACCGAAAATTAGGTGTCAACAGCATAACTGAATTTTTTGCTAAATATGTCTCTGAAAGCCAAATTAGCCCGCCGTAAGCAAAACTTAGACAAGAATCTAGTTATAAAACCACGAATTATTAAGGGGAAAGATTATAAATAATCGGAATGTGTTCCGGTAAAATAAAAACCTATTTTCTCATTTGATTTTCGATAAATCATAACCCAGTCGCCTTGAATATGACAATCGGTAAGCCCTTCATAATTACCTGAAAGTCCATGCTCGCGGCAATGTGCCGGTAAAGGTTCATTCCAGATAAGACTAGCCATTACATCGTAAATTTTATCAATGTCTTTACGGCGTTTTTCCATAAGTTTGATGTCTTTTTTGAATTGATTAGTAAAAGCAAATTCGATCAACGATTAAATACCTAAATCTTCCTTTGCTTCTTCAAAGGAGCTATACCATTTAGCCGGTTTTTCACCGGTAAAAATTGCATTTCCCTCCGCAATTGCCGCAAGTGCTTTTGCATTAAAAGGCGGGTTTTCAGTTTGGAGAGGACAATTATCATGAACACAGGACACTTCTGCCGGATTCTCCTCTTGAGGAAAAATCATAATTTTTGCTTTACCGATAGGTACTTCGCGAGGAACAGTAATACGGCGGTCAGCCGGAATATCTATGGTTTGTGTAATGGTCATGCTTTAAAGATAGCATGAAAAGGAAGGATTTTCAATGACAACCTGCCATACCTATAAAAATTATAGGTTCCCAAAGCCGCATTTTATTGTATACAGAAAAAGGAAGAAAGCGGTCTTACAAAAAGAGAACAGGAAATTTTTACCATGCTTTTGAAAGGCGTATCTTCGAAAGAAATAGGCTACATATTAAAAATAAGCCTTCATACAGTTGCTTTTCACCGGAGTAATTTATACCGAAAATTAGGTGTCAACAGCATAACTGAATTTTTTGCTAAATATGTCTCTTAAAGCCAA
>Ga0209755_10001165_pt1 | contig 43030 bp, 39 predicted proteins | sample TergutCo191P1_FD_187301 | JGI IMG/M metagenome (GOLD analysis project Ga0209755, IMG submission 187301) | Cornitermes sp. P1 segment gut microbial communities from Petit-Saut dam, French Guiana - Co191P1 (SPAdes) (version 2) | ecosystem: Host-associated > Arthropoda: Insects > Digestive system... | reverse complement strand
ACAACCGGTCACGCCTCTCCAATCAATCTAATTGTAAGCAGAGACTTCGGCAACGTACCGCAGACAGGTGTCTCCGATGTCACTGCACCGCTGATAGTAATGGGCGTAGCACTACACTTGACACTGGCCGCAGGCGTCATGCTGTTTTTACACTTAAAACAGCAAAAAGCGAGAGGAACAGCCACCAAGAAAGTCTGAAGTTAGTGTTAATTCGCAAACAATATTATATACTTTCGACCACAAATGTGATAAAATTCCCTTAAAAGACAGAAAAAACACGACTTGCACGTCCTTTAACAAAGGGGGAATTACAATGTACAAGACAATTGAACAAGTACACGAGGAGTATGATGGTCAGTGGGTGTATCTGATTAACCTTAAGAAAAATGAGCTTGGAACAGTCATAGGTGGCGAAGTTTCTGTGCATAACGAGAGCCGCGATAAGGTGCTCAGAAGCATGAATTCGCGGGATGGCATTTATGTTTTCTATGCAGGTGAAATACCCGCAGAAGTGAGCATTGTCTTATGAAAACTGTATTGGCAATGAACCTTTTGGCGAAACTCATAATGGTAGATGTCAGCGTGTGGGATAGATCTGAAAATAAGTACAGAGATTTGCTTATAACCGTAGATACAGGTGCGAGTGTCACGACAATCTCTACTGATATACTCCATACGTTGGGATATGATACAACACAGGGTAATGAGCAGAAAATTATAACCGCATCAAGCGTTGAGTTTGTCAAAGAAACCACTATTGATAAAATTAAGCTAGGGGATTTTGAACTGGAAAATGTTCAGGTATATGCCCACACATTCCCTGAAAGCAGTTTCTCACTAGGACTTATCGGCTTGAACGTCCTAAAAGAGTTTGATGTTAACTTTCTATTCAGCAACAAAACAATTGAACTCACACCTATTGATGATCGCAATAGTAAACGTTAAGCCCCGGAAAGGAAAACCCATTGAAAAAGTCCAAAGCAACTAAGAATTCAAACACGCAAAATAACAGCCGTCCGTCTGCTAAGAGCGTTTCAAAAACAGTCGGCTTGATAGTAATGATTGTAATATTAGGCAGTGTAACACTAATCACTGCCTTAATTGCATTGCCTAATATAAATGCAAACCGCAATTCAGCCGCTGAATATGCAACACTGCGTGAGAGGTCGGTCAGAGCTGAGTTTTCCGTCTTTGATTATACGGAGGCAGACACAGAGCCAAGTGCGCTTGAGCTTGAGATGCGTGAAATAAACCCCAATTTTGTAGCGTGGATGACTGTTGATGGAACGGATATAGACTATCCCGTGGTACGCGGTGAGGACAATGTCAGGTACCTGACAACATCATTCCAAGGCACGCACAACAGAAACGGTGCATTATTCATGGACTTTCGCAACTTAGGCGACCTGAGAAATCTCCCACACTTAATTGTCTATGGTCATAACTCACGGCAAGGCGGCATGTTCACAGATTTGCACATGTTTTTAGACGACGATTTTTTAGCTGAGAACGACACGATAACGCTAAAAGTAGGTCATGAAATCCTTACTTTTAACATATTTTCAGTGAGGCTCACAGATGTCACAGATTACGCATACTTCTTAGACTTCAGTGCCGATCACGCATTTCCTTACTTCACTCACAGACTTGGAGCTCCAACGGGAGCCTCACAAATAATCACCCTCTCCACATGCACAAACTGCCGCAATGACGACGCGAGGCTGATTGTGCAGGGGTATAGGTAAGGAATGTCAGGAGTTAGACAAGGCGACCACAAAAGGTCGTCTTTTTGTTGCCTGTAGGGGTGGCATTCTGCCGCCCCTACAGAATACGTTGTATTCATGCGGTTGACTTGATAAATCACTACCCAAGCTCGCCCATCATCCCCACAGCCGTCTCATGGGCTGAGGCGAAATCGAAGTCTTGTATCTGGCGGCATAGGTCGTCTGAACCCGGAATCCTTCTTAACTCATCTAACATATTCACTATGTCAGCACTGCGGTCTAACAGCAGTGGAGTAACTTTTTCCAGCAGCGCCAGAGCCTCTGCCTTGCTTAACATTTCACTTTCGGCTATCGTCTCTGCTTTGACCTCGCCGATATCACTGAGAACCCGCTCCAACTCTTGCTCCAGTGCTGAGAGCTCTTTCTTTGTTGGCTGGCGTCTCATTACTAATTTTTGTTCGACATCGAAAGCTGCTTCAAGCAGCTCATTTTCGTAGATAAGTCCTGCGGCACCCTTTATTGTGTGTGCAGTGCGGTGAGCGGTCGCAATATCGCCTTCATCTAATTGTTTCAGCAATTTTGAAAATGCATCACTGTGACCCCTGGAAAAGTCCGCTCTCAATTTTTCGAGCAATTCAGGGTTCGTTTGGAAACTATGGATATCTCTTTTCTTAGCCGGATTTTCTGCACTTGCCTTTAAAGCTGCCTCTATCACTTCAGGGGGCTGCTTATTTTTGATATACTTGATCAAAGTGGAGTTTAAGCTCTTCGTTTGAATAGGTTTCGACATAAATCCGTCAAAACCGTCTTTCATAAATTCTTCCGCTTTGCCAATCATTGCATTTGCCGTGAGCACAACTATCGGCGCATCATACCCCAGCTCACGCATCTGCAGCATGGCATCTGTACCACTGATTCCGGGCATCATGTAATCCATGAAAACAATATCGTAGACCTCGCCATTTTTGACTCTGCTTATTGCCTCGTAACCACTTTTGCATGTTACAATTTCTAAATCATAAAAAGCAAGCAAACCCTTTGCTACATACAGATTTTCTTCAACATCGTCAACAACCATTACTTTTCCGTAAGGCATAGACTCAGGCTCAAATGAGAAGCGTTTTCTTACAGACAAAGTATTCTCTTCAAGTTGTTCCAGTCGCAGTGCCAAATCTTTTCCAAGCACGTTTTCACTTAATGCTTTTTGAGGTATTTTCACAACTACGCTTGTTCCCTCATTTACCTTACTGCTTATTTCAACCTCTGCACCCATCATTTTCACTAAACTGAAAACAATAGGCATTCCCAGCCCTGTACCTTCGATAAACCTGTATTCGTTCTCATGATAGCGGGTATATTCATTACTCAAGTCGTTTACTTGCTCAGGTGTCATTCCAAGTCCGCTATCACTGATAGAGATTACAAGTGTTATTTTTTCCGCATCTTCACTGTCTTTTTCGCATGAAAAAGATAGCCCAACTGTCCCTTCCATGGTGTATTTGAATGCATTCGACAGAAGGTTACTAATGACTTGAATAATGCGAATTGGATCACCTTCAAGATTTGTTGGCAGGCTTTCATCTACATGCACACTAAAGCCTATGTTTTTACGTCCAACATGCGATTGTTGTATGTGCGACGCATCAACAATCATACTTGCCACTTCATATTTTTCGCCAATAATTTCAAACTTACCCGCCTCTATTTTTGAAAGGTCGAGTATGTCATTGACTATGCCAAGCAAGGCGTTTGCCGCATTGTAGACTTTGCTGAAAGATTCTGCCGTTTGAATTGGCAATGCGGGGTTATGGAGTTCGATTTCCGAGACGCCCATAACCGCGGTAATCGGAGTGCGGATTTCATGGCTCATCCTCGCTAAGAAGCTGCTCTTTGCCATGCTTGATGCCTCTGCAAGCTCTTTGCTTTGCCGTTCCTCTTGCAATACTTTTTCAGCTTGCACTTTTGCCACTTCTGCTTCACTTTTTCTCCGTGCCTCTTCCACCTCTTGGGTGCGCAGATTGTTTATTTCGCGCATCATAGAACGCACTAAAAAGTTTCCGCCAATCGCAGATAAAGCGAGCAGCCCGACGGTAACTATTATGACCAACATATATCGCATGTCAAGCATGTCATCATGGCTTGAAAGCACTACTATTGACCAGTCTGTGCCGATAATGGGTGTAATACTGCCATAGCTGAATGCACCAACATCAAGCCTTATAGCATCTGATGTTGGTGTTCCGAGTTGAAACATGCCATTTTGCAGACAGAACCTATGATTATATAGTGCATCTCTCAGCTCAGGATTGACCTCTGCTTCCGGCACAGGTGGAAACGCCGGCAACCCATCCGCTGTCGTTTCAAGCTCCCCTGCACTGTCAATGCGTACATTACCATACTTGTCAATTAGGTATCCACGTCTATGTTCTAGATAAAAACCACCGAATGTAGCATCAAAAACATCAGTAAACGGCGAACCTATTGTAAAGACACCCACAAATCGACCTTGATAGTATACTCTATGGTTAGACCATATATATAAATCCCAGTTGCCATGCTCATCCGGGCGGGATCGTTGGATATTGAGGATAAAGGGCATCTCCGAATCTCTGGCATCAAAAAACCATTGACTCACTTCCCCTCCGCTAAGTTGCCCCCAAGACTCAAACTCGTCAAGCGTTAGGTTTACATTAAAATTATAACCTCTGAGTGTCTCTGCGACAGTGAACATGAAATAGGCATACGGCCATGTTGCGGCATGTCCCATCATTGCTTCAAATGCCGCCGCCTTTGCCACTTCGTCAAACTCATTGTCAAGCCATCTGGCTATTGCGGTGGAGTATGACATCTGATTCATAAGAATCATGTGCGGGTTCATATAGACCTGAAAATTAGCCGCTGCTTCAACAGAGTATTGTCTGGAGATTCGCAAAGCAGAATCGTCTGCAATTTCTCTTGATATGGCGAAACCCATCCACAAAATAACAGACGCAATTACTATAGGAATTACAAAGTTTAATAAATGCACACGAACGTCAAGTAACAGGCTCATGTAATCATAAGGCTTTTCTTTTGCGTGAGGTTTTGCGCTATTTGTTTCATTTTCTGACATTTATGTCCTCCACAAAGCTAATTTCGCAAAATATTTTCATAGCTCTTCATTTTTCATCACAAACTATATCATAAAAACAACCATAAAACAACATAAAAAGACCATGCCCTTTAGTTTAGGCATGGCTTTGTGTGGGTTGCAGCTTTCTTTTTTTGGGTTAGTATACTATGTTCTTGCGTATTGTGTTGTCGAGGGTACTCCCACGGGACTTCTGAGTGAGTTGACCAGTTTGCGCACACCTTCCATCTCGGCTCCTGAGTATAAGTTTTCTGATTTTGCATGGTCAAGAAGCAGAGTGATGTTCCATGTGCCGTTTGCAACCTTGACATCCATGATGTGCTTGAAGCCTCTGTGAACGGACCATACATTGATGGCTGACCACTCAAATTTCATTTTTGATGCGCGGATATTATCTATGAAGTTCAGAGCGTCTTTTAGTGTATCTCCCTCAAGTGTGTGGCATACTACTTCGTCGATCTGTGGTTTTGTGTGGGTTTGGTTTTTCGGGTTGCTCGGATTGCTCCGATTCCCCTCATTTTCTGCGTTTAGTGATGTTCCGAAAGCTGCTGATGGTATTAATCCGTACATAATAATTCTCCTTTCACGTAACGAATTTAAAAAACAGTCGAAAGCATTTTGGTTATTACCAAGCTTTCGACTGCATTTTTCTATTGTAGCGTGTGAACGTTGCTACGATGTGTGCGACTTTGAAAGCCGGCTGCAAGGCATTACGACACGGCAAACACTGAGAGCCACGTTGTCTCTTGCTACTATATTCTCGTGTCTCTTTGTTGCTTTTCTCATAGTCACCTTGCTCCTTTTTATTTTTTTTAGTTTACGCTGTTAATGATACAGCATATTTTATTTCTCGTCAATGCCAATAATCGCCAAACATATATCACTACACATTGCAGTTTTCGTCAAATGCGACATAAACGGTGGTTGTTCTATGTCTTTTTGGTGAGCTTTTTTGTGCATTTTGGACAAGTGACTATAATTTTGCCCTTACCGCGCGGGACTCGGAGGCGGTTTTTGCAGTCGGGGCACTTGATGAATTTATGCGTTCTCCGCTGTTTCAAATTCCCGAAAAGACGTTTTATTTTCGTGCGTATCGGCCACCAGTAGCGGATAAATACGTCATTTTCCCTTCTGCGCTTGCTTATGTTGCGGGATAGCATTCTGAAAATCACCATAGCAAGTATAAAGTACGATAAATACAGCAACGGCAAATGCCCGATAACAGCGTACAGCACTGATACCAAAAAAGAAAGAATTATCAGTGCTACACCCAAATGGTCAGGCCCATACCGACCCTGCATGAATTTTCTAAAAAAATTTTTCATTGTTGTACCCCAACAACTACCTGTCGTAAATTCCGCCGCCTATGAATTCTCTCAGTATCGAGTCTTTTGGAACGTGCTTTGAGTCTATTTCTGCAAACTCCATCAGTATGGGGCGCACTGAGTGCAGTTCTTCTTCCCGCCTTGCGCCGCCGGGGATTGCTGTTATTGCATCTTGGGCAAATTTTTTCATTATCGGCACTTCATATGCCATTGAAGAATCAAATAGCAGGTCTGCTTTGTATTTAAATGGTGAAATGTACTGTTTTTCGCCGTCTCTGACATTTGCCCACATTCCGAGTGTGCGCTCTGCTCCCATACCTCTGAAGAAATCGTCTCTGACAACACGGCGAAGGAGTCTCGTCCATGTGCGTTTAAAGTAGATATCGCCATCGTTTACTATATCGGAACGTGCGCTTATGTAGAGCTTGAACGCCTCGGGATGATCCTCTGCGAGTAAATCGTTCAAGGCGTGGATACCCTCGAAGATAACTATTTCGTCACTACTCAGTTTTAGTGGGAACTCGCCCTCTGAATCTCTTTTTTGTGTGTTGAAATTAAAATGCGGTATTATGACTTCATTTCCTCTTGATAGCTCGTCGATGTGCTTATCCAGCAGTTCAAGGTCTAAGCAGTGCGGAGACTCAAAATCATACTCTCCGTCAGATGTTCTTGGGGCTGTCTCAGGGTCACGGGAGAGGTAGTATTTGTCCATGGACACCGTGTGTGCATGGATTCCCATTTTATTGATTGCATCGCATATTTTCTGAGCTGTAGTCGTTTTGCCTGAACCTGAAGGTCCTGACAGCAAAACCACGTTGCACATCGGTATTCTCTCAAATATGCTTGCCGCCGCCTCGTTTACTTTTCTGTTATAGATTGCTTCGCATTCTTCGGCAAATCCTTTTGGGTCGTCTGTTGCTCTTTTGTTTATGTCGCTTATGTGGTATGGATAGGGCATAGTTTATTCTTCCTCACTAATAAAATTTTCACTCGCTAGTATATGTACCTGCTAAGTGCTTTAAGTTTTTTCTCGATTTTGTCCGGGCGGTTTATATATTCGAGAGGGTACTTTGCGTTGAACTCCCGCTCAATTCTGCTGCCGTCATTTGATACGAATTTTGTCACTCCGCCACCACCAACGGCAAGGACTGTGCAGAGTTCTTCCATCATGCAGATGTTGTATATACACTCTTTACCCGGCTTGCTCCAACCTGTGTTTTCAAACCCGCCTGAAATATATGATTGGCGGTATATATAGTATGGCTCATACTTTTCGTTTGTGAGTTTTTCCGATGCATAGTCCAGCTTTTCGCCGACCTCTTCTCCACTCGGTATGCGCTCATTTTCCTCCATAATACGCGAACCTTTTTTGAGTGCCAGTGTGTGTACTGTGATGTTTTCGGGGTCGAGTGCACAAACCTTATCTAGCGTTTTAATGAAACTCTCCGTAGTATCTGTAGGCAGTCCGGCTATTATGTCCATATTTAACTCAACGTTCGACCTCTTTATAAGTTCTGCCGATTTCGTTATATGTTCCGAAGAATGATCCCTTCCGATAGCCGCTAACACAGCATCATTCATTGTCTGCGGGTTCAGGCATATGCGGCTTGCGCCGTGAGTTTTTATCAGCTCTAAATTTTCTTTTGTAATTGTATCCGGCCTGCCTGCTTCTACAGTGTACTCTCGCAGGTTTTTAAAATCAATAGTTTTTTTAATTGTTTGCAGAATTTTTTCTAAGTTTTCATTCGGCAGTGCCGTCGGTGTGCCACCGCCCATGTATATGCTTGTAACTCGCAGTCCCTGTTTGTCTGCTACTTTGGTGGTTTCTTCGATTTCGGCTATCAGCGTTTCGGTGAACGGGGCTGTCAGGCTAAATGATTTTTCGACATTGTTGCTTACAAAACTGCAATACGCACAGCGAGTTTTGCAAAATGGTATGCCTATGTATAGAGCTATGTCCTTTGGGTCGAGGGTTTTTCTTAGGGCTATAGCCTTTTGGGCGGTTTGAGTGATTTTTTGCGCTCTATCCGGCGCCGCTTTGTATTCCTCAGCGAGAATCACTTGCGTTTCCTCAGGGGTTTTGCCTGAGTTTAAAAGTTTCGCTGCCACTTTTGCCGGGCGTATGCCTGTGAGCGTACCCCAAACTGTCTGCTCCGCAATCATACTAATGACCATTCCTTTCACTAACCCTCAAAGCTAAAAATGACCCAACGCCTCTCTCATGTTGCGGTTGAATTTTCTTTCGTTATCCAAAGTTGTTGATTCGTCGTGACCGGGGTATACTTCGTAGTTGCCGTCCAAATCCGCAAGCCTTTTTAAGCTCTTTAGCATAGTAGGATAGCTGCCGCCCTCAAGGTCTGTTCTGCCACAGTCACCTGAAAACAGGGTATCTCCGGTGAATAGCGCATCTTCACATTTTAGGGTCACTGAACCCAGCGAGTGGCCGGGTGTTTCTAAAACTGTCACTTTAAGAGCACCTATTTCGAGCTCATCGCCCTCTCTGTAGAAGTTGAGTTTGCTGTCTGTACTCAGTTTGTGGCGGTTACCTTTTGCGTCTTTGTCGTATTCAAGTTCATGGATATATATGGGGATTTCTGTAACTTCCACCAACTCTTCAAGAGCCATTATGTGGTCGAAATGTCCGTGGGTTATGAAGATAGCTACAGGAGTCAGGCTGTTTGACTCAATGTAGTCGAGTATAGTATTAGCCTCTGCTCCCGGGTCGATTATGGCGCATTTTTTCGAGTTTTCATCGGTAAGAATGTAGCAATTTGTCTCCAGTTGCCCAACAGGTAGTGTTTTAATTAGCATGCAAATGCCTCCTTATTGTGTAACCCCTGCCCTCTTTAGTAAAGAGAGTGGCCCCGCAGGGCCGGGTGATTTGTTCCCACATCTCTCGCCATTGCCCATTATAAATCAAAGCATATTCCGCTTTTTACGTATATCCTCACCATAAAATGTCAAAACTTGATACTCACCCTCAAGGCGAGATGTTATTTGTTCGCTGTAACGTTTTCGCAGTTCGGGGATTGTTAAGTTTGAATTTACTATTGTTTTTTTGCCTGTCACCAGACGTGTATTTATTATCTCATATAGAGCGGCGATTGTGAATACCGTTGTCATCTCCGTGCCGAGGTCGTCCATTATTAGTAGGTCACATTCCATGAAGCGCTTTATTTCGTCTCGTGTGTCCTCCGGGTTTTCTGCGCGGGAAAATTTTTGATCCTCGAATTTTGCGAATATTGCCGCCGCCATTTCGTACACCACGGAGTAGCCGCTTTCTGCCACCACCCTTGCAATACATGCCGATAAATATGTTTTCCCCAAGCCGGGCGCACCATTGAAAAACAGATTCATGGAGTTTTGCGAGAACTTGCTTGCGTATTGTTTGCAGGTTTCAAAAACCATTTCCATGCTCCTTCGTGGGGAAATTCCCGTTTCGAGAGATGGGCGCTCGTCGTAGTAACCAAGGTCGAAGTTCTCAAAACGCTCGTTACCGAGCTTAAATAGGTTGCTCAGCGATTCACTCTGCTCCTGCTTATATATCTCTTCCAAACAGTTACACATTTTGTTGTCGATGTAACCCGTGTCTCTGCATTTTTGGCATATGTAGTTTTCATCTAAATAGTTTTCGGTGAAGCCCGCTTTTTTTATCTCCGTCTTGCGCTCATTTTGCAGGCTTTGGTTTCTTTGGCGGATTTTTTCTATTTCGCTTGTGTCCGTTTCACCCATGGCAACGCCAATAAGCTGTGTCATTGACTCTCGGAGCTTTGCGTCAATTTCAAGCACAACATGTGATTTTGCGTAGACTTCTCGAAGGCGGCTTTCCAAAGTCTCCTCTTTTCGCCTACGCCGTGCACGTAGTGCATTACGCGCCTTCGCTAAGATTTTTCCATCTATTGCCATGTGTGGTTTGCTCCTTCTCGACACTACTCATCAGTAATTTTCTTGAGTATTTTCGCCATTCTATCCAATTCCTCTTGGTTTGGTTTACCGTGCTTTTCTGTGGATTTTATCCTCAAATCACCGGGTGGCGTTTTCCCTTCTGATTCCAATACTTTTGCTTCCGTCAACAGGTCTTTTTTATACCAGTTCTTTAAAATTGAATCCATGTAGGGCCAAGCCATCCTTCCTGTTTTTACCACTGTCTTGTCATAGGCAATTGCAACAGCCTCAGGCTCAAATCCCATTTGAATCCAACTGTCCACATAACGAGCTTCTGTTGCTGAGAATTCTCTATCTCTTATCCGCATTTCATCTTTTATTCTACTGCGAACATTTCTTCGCTCGTCCAGTTTTTTGAGGTATTCTTCTGCTTTTTCAGCAGTAAACAGACCTTCCCGCTCCCACGTATAGGCGGCTTTTTCTATGTAACGCACCGATGGTGCTCTTCCGCCGCCTGTTCTGCGGCTTTCGCTGATGCAATGTGTCATCAGGAGCATTATTACATCTGCGGGTAAGCGCAGGTAGTCGTATATGCCAAATAAACGAAGTAGCTCGTCAGGGGAAAGTATTCGTCCGATCACTCGCTGAGTTTCTTCTATTACATGCGAGAAATCTGAGCCTGATGCCAATTCGGTTTTTATTTCTTCGACCGAATAGTTACGCGGCTGTTTAAGTGGTGGTTTTTGTTCTTCACCGCTTACGGCTGCTTGCTCGTCAACGGATGCAAGCCCAATTCTCGACAGGGTTGCAAGGGCAGATGCTATCCAGCCTTTGCTCTTATCAAGGGCTATGGCGGCCTGCGAAGATGAAAGTTCTCCATTCATCTTTAGTATATAGAGATATAGCAATGCCGCATCACCGTCTCCGGCACGAATAAGTCTATCAATGACCTGCCCGGTAATCGTTATAGTTGCCGTATCAGGCAATGTAATTTTCATGTCGGACATTTTTGATGTGCCTTTCTTTTTTATACATTCTATCACATAAAATACAAAAATCAAACCCCCACAAATAGACAAAAATACTTGCAGTGTTTGTGGAGGTGGTATATACTTATTGGTATATAATTAGAAACTTTTGTTGAGTGTTTTGACAAGCCGACCACTTTAATTGGTAGATACAAGGAAAGGTAAAGTTTGCTTATGAAAAAGAAAAAATGGCTACTATTACTCATGTGCTGCATTTTGTTGGCTTTGCCATTAACCGCATGCGATACAGAAAGTAATGATGGTGCAATTGAACCTGAAGTACTGGAAATCCCACCCGATAGTTTTGAGAATGAAATATTAGCCGATTTTGATCTACCCGATATTCGGCATGATGACATTGACAGGATGCACTATGGCGCCCCTGCCGGCAGGGTTGTTTCAATCGAGCCCATACAGAGTTGGGGCAATTTTGAGGGGAAAGTCTGGATGCTGGTTAACCACCAGAATGGTTCTGCTGCACAAGCAGCCGCTTGGTATGCAAGCGAAACCGGGCATATAACTTTAGTGGGCGACAGAACAGGCGGTGTTTTGGGCGGTCCGCGCACCATGGCACTTATGCCCAACACAGGCATTGCGTTTTACTTTGATATTTTCTATGTAACTGACCGCCACGGTCGCCCGCTCGAAGCCGGCACGATTCCACACTATTTCAACCACCCCGGCATGGACGCACTCGAGACGGTACTTGCCTTGATCGATGAGTGGGATTCATGAACTTGGTGCTAGCGATGAGAACGGGCGACCTGGGATGGTCGTTCTCCCGTTGATTCCCACAGAGGAATGACAATTTGCTACGCTTTTTTGCGAGCCATCGGGATCTACACCGCTTTTCTCGCAAAAAAGACTACGCAAACTGCCGTGCCTCTGCTACCTTGTACTATCCTTGATTTATAATATTACTTAATAAAATCCTTCAGAACATCTTCCATGGTTGGATGCCTTGAAAAAATATAAAGCAAAATTCAGAACTCCGTTGAGAAAAACCCCGAAACATGTTATGATATGGATTAAGAAACGGTGAGAGCAGAAAAGTTAAAGCGAAAGGACAATCCAAAAATGAAACTCGCCACAAGTGCAAAACTTAAAACTGCAACAATCGCCAAGATCAAGTCGGATTATTTGGCGGTAAAAGAAGTTGCCATCAACAATATTGATAAAATAGATGCAAAAATTTCCGGAGATATATTGCGTGAATACTTGCAAGTTTGGTCGAAAGCTTTAAATGATAAAGATATATTAATAGAACTCGTTGCAGATGAAAGTGCATACGGATATGACTTGTGGCAAATAAACCCATTCACAGGAATATTTTCACCAAAAGAAAGGTGGGAAGTTCTTAGAAATAAGGAATGGTCACAAAAATGAACATAAACGAACTTGAACATATCATCAGAGCAGCTTGTGCAATTACAGGGGAAGACAACATAGTAATAATAGGCTCACAAGCGATTTTGGCAAGTTTTCCGAACTCTTCGCTGCTGGAAAAACTCACCCAATCCATTGAAGCTGACGTTTTTTACTTAAATGAAAAAAGTCAAGAACTAACCGACTTGATAGACGGAACGATAGGTGAACTGTCAATCTTTCAAGATACTTTTGGCGTGTATGCACATGGGGTAGGCAAAGAGACCGCAATACTCCCGAAAGGCTGGGAAACCCGTCTTGTGAAGCTCAAAAACGAAAACACTTATGGCTACACAGGATTATGCTTAGACCCATACGACTTGTGTGTGTCTAAGCTATTTGCTTATCGAAAAAAAGACCTTGAATACGTGTCGGCTATGTTAAAAAATAATCTTTTAGAAACAGACATATTAAGCGAAAGAATAAACTCTGTAAGTGATAATGATGAGAAAAAACAGCTGGCTCTGACATTTATTTGCAATATGAAAAAGTAATGCGTTGCGTATTTTTTGAGGGGTCAAAAGAGCCATCAGAAGATAAGACATCAACGTCCATACGATGCAAGAGATGAGAACGGGCGACCGAGGACGGTCGCCCCTACATTATTATTTTATAAAATCCTTTAAGACATCTTCCATGGTTGGATGCCCTATTTCTTGTAGCTCGTATTCTACTCTTGTGGTGGGTTTGTTGATTTTTATTACGCGCTCTAGGTCTATCGGTGTTGCTATCACAACTGCATCACAGTCTACCTTGTCGATTGTTGCGGCCAGGTCGCGCATTTGTTCTTCGCCGTAGCCCATTGCGGGTAGGAGATTTCCTATGTGCGGGTATGTTTTATATGTATCTGCAAGTTTACCAACAGCCTGCTCTCTTGGGTCGATTATTTCAGCCGCGCCGAAACGCTTTGCGGCCACTATGCCTGCGCCGATTTTCATTTCGCCATGGGTGAGTGTCGGACCGTCCTCTACAACTAAAACACGTTTCCCTTTGATAACTTCGGGTTTTTCCACACTTATTGTTGAGGCGGCATCTACAACTATGGCATTTGGATTTACTCTCTCTATGCTTTCTCTCACTGTTAAGATGTTTTCAAAATCTGCGCTATCGATTTTATTGATAACCACCACATCTGCAAGACGCAGTGTGACTTCTCCCGGATAATAGCTCAGTTCGTGACCGGGGCGGTGCGGGTCAAGGACTGATACCATGAGATCAGTTTTATAAAACGGGAAGTCGTTATTTCCGCCGTCCCATAGGATTATGTCGCAACCGTCAGGGTCATTTTCTGCGGCACGCAGGATTGCCTCATAGTCAACACCTGCATAGATGACATTACCACGCTCAATGTGTGGCTCGTATTCTTCCATCTCTTCGATTGTGCAGTTATGCTTTTTGAGGTCGTCTATTGTTGCAAAACGCTGAACTTTTTGTGCTTCCAAATCGCCGTATGGCATTGGGTGGCGGATTGCAATGACTTTTTTGCCGTGTGCCATGAGAATTTCTGCGATTTTGCGTGATGTTTGGCTCTTTCCGCAGCCTGTACGCACTGCACCTACTGAAATTACAGGCTTTGTGCTTTTAATCATTGTATTTTTATGGCCAAGCATTGTAAACGCCGCACCTGCCGTGTTTACTCTTGCACCAAGGCTCATGACGTAGTTATATGGCACGTCGCTGTATGAGAATACACATGCATCCACATCGAATTTTTTAATGAGTTCTTCAAGTTCTTTTTCATCGTAAATTGGAATACCTTCCGGATAGAGTTTGCCTGCGAGTGCTGCGGGGTACTTGCGCCCTGCGATGTCAGGGATTTGCGCCGCGGTGAATGCCACTACATTGTAATCGGCGTTGTCTCTGTAGTAGACATTGAAGTTGTGGAAGTCGCGCCCTGCGGCTCCGATGATAATGATTTTTTTTACTGCCATGGTGGATATATCCCCTTTCAATAATACGGGGGCCCTGTCTCAGTACAAGTACTGCCACCGCCACGCCCATTTTGTCTTTATAGTATATCAGGGTGAGTGTAATAATTCAACACCGAGGAGTAAAATTTGACGTAACCCACCCAACTATGTTAAAATGACCGTTGTTTCAACAAGGTGTTTTCTACGAGGTGTTCTATAATTGTGAAAAAATCAGTACGTAATATCATCATACTCTCATTGCTTGCTCTCTTGCTTTTAATTTCCACACCACTCATTTTGTCAGACCAGTTTAGTCTGCGAAACGTAGATATTGACGAGCCTTATAATGGAGATGACCCCTATTATCAAGATGAAGATATCTCCGCCAATATCCCCGAAGATAACCATGAACTCCCCTACTACTATTATTATGAAGAGGGAGTCCGGGAACTTCGTGCTGTTTGGGTTACTTCTGTTTTTAATCTCGATTTCCCTTCGCGGCAAGGGCTCACGGCTGATGAACTGAAAGCTGAAATTGATGCTATTGTAGACCGCACTGCGTACTTGGGGCTTAATGCCATCATTTTCCAAGTGCGCCCTACAGGCGATGCCTTCTACAATTCATCTATTTTCCCGTGGAGCCACTGGCTTTCAGGCACTCAGGGTGTCGGTGTGCCTGATTTTGACCCACTGCAATATTTTATAGAGGCGAGCCACGCTCAAGATATTGAGTTGCACGCATGGCTAAACCCCTACCGAATCATACACACGGCAAACAATTCATCAGACCCAAACACACTTGCGGAGAATAACCCCGTGCGGATAAATCCTGAGCTCGCAGTACCTTGGTCTACACCTGCGGGAGATTCCGGTTTATTTCTCGACCCCGGACTGCCCGAGGCACGACAGCTTATTATCGACGGCATTGCAGAACTTGTTTTAAACTATGACCTCGACGGCATTCACTTCGACGATTATTTTTATCCCGGCTCAGATTTTAATGATTCCGAGTCCTTTGCCCGATATGGCGGTGATATGGAGCTTGGAGACTGGCGGCGCGAAAACGTCAATACTCTGATTCGTGATATTCAGTCTCTGATAAATGATATAAACTTGGAATATGATAGAGACGTCCGCTGGGGCATTTCACCTACAGCTATCTGGAAAAATGATACTATCGACCCGCTGGGCAAATCTGATATTTCAATTCATGCAATGCAGTCATATTATTCGCTCTATGCCGACACACGGCTGTGGGTCACAGATGGGCTTGTTGACTACATCATGCCGCAGATTTACTGGTATATTGGCTTTGAAGTCGCCAATTTTGAAGTAGTGCTTGACTGGTGGATTGACCTCTGCCGTGATACCGATGTAAACCTATATATCGGCCTCGCCGCATGGCGGGAAGTTGATCGCCACCAAGACTCTCGTTGGGAGGGTGAAATACTGCGGCAGCTCACTATGATGGCTGAGCACGAAACGGTCAAAGGCAGTGCATTTTTCCGCCACAGGTTTCTTTTAGGCGAACTTGGTAATGAAATCCGTGAGTTTTTTATCAGGCAAGATTATCAGATCCGAGAACCTCTCATGATACTTGACCGCCTCTCTGTCGGAAAGCCCGACCACAATGTCACTATCAGAGGTACCGATGCGACTGCTTCAGGATTTAATATTCTCGGTACCAGTATACCTTCTCTGCCTCTCTACATGAACGGAGAGCCTGTTCAAACACGCACTGTTGAGGGTTTTTTCTTTGTGCATGCCCCTCTTGAAGCCGGTGAAAATGTTTTTACGTTTTCTCAGCCGGGCATAGACGATGTTGTGCGTGTCATTACAAGAAATCCACCCGCTGCCGCCCCGCCGCCGCCCGAACCGGTGACCGTCACCAACGTCACCGCTCCACGGCTTGCGACCGTCACGAGTGACGAGGCATGGGTGTTTCCATATCATACGACTGTTGGAGCCAGCGATTGGATGCTCTCCCGCGGTACCGTTGACCGTGTTATTGCAACTTCCAGCAACGGGTTTTCTCGGCTTTCAAACGGTATGTGGGTCAGAAACTCCGATATAACAACTCGTAACGAAAGCAATATGCGAGAAAATACATTCAGCGGCGGCACTTTCATACCGGGGCTTGACTATGATATTATCACTTGGCAAACCGAGCAAAATGTCGCAGTCGTCCCCTCTTTTGACGGTAATGTCCTCACCGTGCGTTTTGGCAAACTCACCGAACCGCCTCCGCTCACACTCCCTAACGATCTGTCACAGACCATGTTCCAAAGTTCTCGTGCAAGGGGCAGTGGCAACACGTGGTATCTTGAGTTTACCATCAGAGAAGGTGCACGTTTTGAAGGGGCTTTTGTGGAATTTGAAGATGGTCAGCTTCGTCTCTACCTCAAACACAGAAAGTCTCTTTCTCCGGGCGACCGCCCGCTGGATGGCATAAGAATTTTACTCGACCCCGGCCACGGCGGCAGTGACTCCGGCGCCATCGGTCCGCTCGGCGGTGATATGACAGAAGCATATCTCGTCATGGTAAATGCCGAGCTTTTAACCGACCGCCTCCGCGCTCTGGGTGCGACGGTCTATCTGACGCGTGAATCTGATATAGATGTAAGCTTGCAAGACCGCGTAAACATGAGCCGTGACCTGCGCCCCGATTTGTTTATTTCACTGCATGTCAACAGCGTTGCTGAGACCACAAATTCCGAGAATATAAGAGGGTTCACAGTCTGGTATCGCAACCCCAATGCCGCACCTTTTGCAGAGCTCACTTTAGATCTCATGTACGACATAAACCCCCTCACAAACCGCTACAGGCAAATAAATCATGCCAACTTCTTCGTAGTCCGCCCCTCATGGGTACCCTCTGTTCTATTTGAATCCGGCTTCATAGTAAATCTCGACGATTTCATCTTCCTAATAGACCCCGAAGCACAAGCCGCAATGGCAGACGCCAGCGTAGAGGTTATTTTAGCGTATTTTGGTGAGTGATTTTTGTCTAGCATTTTAAGCAAAAATAGTGTATTATAGTCTTAGCAAACACAAAAAATTTTTTAGGAGACTCAATGGAAAAACTCGTTTATTTAGATAATGCAGCGACAACAAGGATTTCTCAGAAAGCTATAGACGCTGTTATGCCATTTCTCACTGATAATTACGGCAACCCGTCATCTTTGTATTCGCTTGGGCAAAAGTCCAAAGTTGCACTTGAAAATTCCCGAAAAACTGTGGCGGATGTACTCGCCTGCCGCCCCGATGAAGTTTATTTTACAGGCAGTGGCACCGAGTCTATCAACTGGGCGATAAAGTCTGCCGTCAAGGCGAAAAAAGACATCGGCAAGCATATTATTTCTACCAAAATTGAACATCCTGCCGTGAAAAACACCCTGAAATATCTGGGCGATAACGGCTATGATATAACTTATCTTGAAAGCGACAGCGTCGGGCAGATTTCGCTCGATGAACTTCGCAGTTCAATACGCAGTGACACGGTGCTAATTTCAATTATGATGGCAAACAACGAAATCGGCACGATTTTGCCGACCGCTGAAATCGGGCGCATCGCAAGTGAAGCGGGCGTGCTTTTCCACACCGATGCCGTTCAGGCAGTCGCCCATATCCCCACCGACGTTGGCGAGCTGGGTGTTGACCTCCTCTCGTTATCGGGTCATAAACTCGGTGCTGTCAAGGGCGTGGGTGTGCTATATGTGAAAAAAGGCTTAAAGCTAGAGCCGCTCATTCACGGTGGCGGTCAGGAGCGCGGAAAACGCAGCGGAACCGAAAACATTTTCGGCATCGTAACACTTGCCGCTGCACTAGAAGAAGCAGTGAGCCACATGCCGCTCACACAAGTCACAAAACTCCGCGACAAGCTCATCGAAGGGGTTCTCAAAATCCCCCGCACTCAGCTCACAGGCGACCCCGTCAATAGGCTTCCGGGGATTGCTTCGTTTGTGTTTGAAGGCATTGAGGGTGAGTCGCTGTTACTACTTTTAAACCAGCACGGAATTTGCGCTTCGTCAGGCAGTGCATGTTCTTCAGATTCGCTTGACCCGTCACATGTGCTGTTAGCTCTGGGGCTGTCGCACGAAACGGCACACGGTTCACTCCGCCTGTCACTTTCCGTCGACAACACAGAGCAAGATATTGACTTCACACTGGAAAAGCTCCCAATTGTAGTAGAAAAATTACGCATGATGTCACCACTTTGGAAAGGGTGACTTCCAAAAAGTCGAGAAAAAGGAGATTCACATATGTATTCAGAAAAGGTTATGGAACATTTTAGCAATCCTCGTAATGTTGGGGATATGCCTGATGCTGACGCTGTTGGCGAGGTTGGTAATGCCAAGTGCGGCGATATTATGAAGATTTTTCTGAAAGTTGAAAATGACATTATCACAGATGTTCGTTTTCAGACTTTTGGTTGCGGCGCAGCAGTCGCCACTTCTTCAATTGCCACCGAAATGGTCAAAGGCAAAACCATAAGCGAAGCTCTCAACGTCACGAATAAGGCCGTGGCTGACGCGCTCGACGGACTACCCAGTGCGAAGATGCATTGCTCAGTACTGGCAGAACAGGCAATCAAAGCGGCAATTACCGATTATTATGAGAAACAAGGTATTGACGCAACCACACATGTCGGATGCGATATGCAGTGTGATGGGTGCGGGGCGCATTAATCTGCGCTCGTCATTGCGGCCTCCGAGCCGCAACCCCCTGAATTATCCGCATTCCATAGGGATTGCGGGTCAAGCCCGCAATGACGGGGCAGAATGACCGGGTTCAAAGAAAGGACAATATAATGACTATTCGTGACGTTCAAGAAAAGATTCTCAAGCTAAAAAAAGAGAATGATATATGCATCTTGGCACACAGTTATCAAGCCCGTGAGATACTGGAAGTAGCTGATTTCACAGGCGACTCCTATCAGCTCAGTGTTTCTGCCGCCAAAACGAACAGCAAAACCGTGCTGATGTGCGGCGTGCGGTTTATGGCTGAAACTGTCAAGATTTTATCGCCTGAAAAAACCGTGTTGCTCGCTCACCCCGAAGCGGGTTGCCCCATGGCAGAGCAAATGGAAAAAGCACTCATCAGCGGTGTAAAAAAGCAGTTTCCCGACTACGCCGTTGTTGCATACATAAACACCACGGCAGAGCTAAAAACTATTTGCGATGTCTGCGTCACATCTTCTTCCGCCGTCAGAATTATCGAAAAAATCGAGAGCGACAACATCTTGTTCTTGCCCGATTGCAACCTCGGTGCCTATGTCGCATCGCAAGTTCCGTCAAAGAACGTCAAGCTACTTCAAGGTGGCTGTCCAATCCATGCCGTTGTTGACGTCAATGATGTCAAAAAAGCTAAGACGCGCTATCCGAATGCACTGCTACTGATTCACCCTGAGTGTACACCTGAAGTTGTGAAGCACGCCGATTATGTCGGCTCTACTTCTGGTATTATGGACTATGCAAAAAACTCCGATGCAAAAGAATTTCTCATTGGCACGGAGCTGAGTATTGCCGAACATTTACAATATATGTGCCCCGATAAGCGTTTTTATCACCTGTCACAAAAACTGCTTTGCCCGAACATGAGAATCACCACACTGATTGACGTTCTAAATTGTGTTGAAGGCGTGAGCGGTGATGAGATTATTTTAGATGAGCAAACAATCTCTCAGGCGAAAAAATGCATCAACAAAATGATTGAACTGGGCGGATAGCGTGATAAATCACGCTATCCTAGAATGTACGAATTGCTCTCCCTGCGGGAAACCGCAATTGATGTACAAAAAATCCATACCTTTTCATGGACTATTTGTGTATCGAGTGCAATGAAAGGTATGGATTTTAAATATGAACAGCGCATTGATTGCTATGAGTGGTGGAGTGGATAGTTCTGTTGCCGCCTTTTTAATGAAGGAACAGGGCTATGACTGCACCGGAGTTACCATGAAACTCTTTAGTAATGAGGATATTTTTGACGACGTTATCTCTCGTGAAAATACCTGCTGCTCACTCAGCGATGTAGAGGACGCACGAAGTGTTGCGTTCTCTCTTGGTATGCCCTTTTATGTATTCAACTTTTCAAGCGACTTCAAAACGCAGGTCATTGACCGCTTCATCGGTTCATATAAATCGGGTGCAACCCCAAACCCCTGCATTGACTGCAATCGCTACATGAAGTTCGATAAACTCTACCACAGAGCTAAGGTTCTTGACATAGACTATGTTGTTTCCGGACATTATGCTGTCATAGAGCAAAGCTCAAAATCAGGGCGTTATCTTCTGAAAAAAGCAATCGATGACTCTAAGGACCAGAGCTATGTGCTCTACTCCATGACTCAAGACCAACTCGCACATACTCTGTTCCCGCTCGGCTCGCTCAGTAAAGTTCAGGTGCGAGAGATTGCCGAGACGCAGGGGTTTTTAAATGCGCGAAAACGTGATAGCCAAGACATCTGTTTTGTGCCTGATGGTGACTACTCATCGTTTATCGAAAGCTATACAGGCGAAACTTTTGAGCCGGGGAATTTTGTGGATTCTTCAGGTAAAATCTTAGGCAGGCATAACGGCATCGCACGTTACACAATCGGACAACGAAAAGGGCTGGGGCTTAGCTTTCCCCAACCTATGTATGTGAAGTCTATAGACCCGGCTGAAAACACGGTTGAATTATGTGTAAACGAGGAACTGCTTTCAACTTCGCTGACTGCCGCGGATTTTAACTGGGTTTCGTGCGATGGTGCGCCTGAGCCGATTCGCGTAAAGGCTAAGATTAGATATAATCACCGTGAAGAAATTGCCACCGTCACGCAAGTTTCGGACGAGACCGTGCGCGTTGAATTTGACGTGCCGCAACGTGCCATAGCACGTGGGCAGGCTGTGGTACTCTATGACGGAGATGTCGTCGTCGGCGGCGGAACGATACAATAGCCTAACGCTCCTTGTTTTTCACGAACTTCACCAAGTATGAGTTTAAAACTTTTATGTCAATTGGTTTTGTCATGAAACCTGAGAGCCCACTCTTGAGAAAATCGTTGTATTCGCCTTTGATTGCATTTGCTGTCAAGGCGACTATTGGGTGGACGTACCCCATTTCCCTCAGCCTTGTTGTCGCTTCAATGCCGTCCATTTCCGGCATCATTTGATCCATAAAGATTATGTCGTAGATGTTGCCGTTTTTAACTTTCTCAATCGCCTCAATGCCACTTTCGCAGAGTTCGACCGTCAGACCAAAGGTGCCCAGCATAGCCTCCGCTACATAGAGATTGGTGTCTACATCGTCAACGACTAAAATCTTGCCGTAAGGCATTTGCTCAGGGACAAATTCAAGCTCTGCATTACCTGATATTAAATTAACTTCAAATTTTTCTAAGCTTCGTGCAAGCTCGGTACCCAAGACCTCGCTACCGGAAATCTTCTGTGGTATATGTACTGTTACCGCTGTACCCATGCCGACTTCACTCTCATATTCGATGCTTGCATTCATCATTTGTGCCAAGTTGTAAACTATTGGAATGCCTAGACCTGTACCGGTTGCATACGCAATTTCTTCCTCATGGAATCGCACATAATCATCTTGTATTGCTTCAACCTGTTTAGGAGTCATACCGGCTCCGGTGTCTTTTATTGTCACAGTAAGCATCATATTTTCAGAATCTATATCTTCTCGCTCTACAGACATTACAATCGAGCCCGATTCGGTGAACTTAAAAGCATTACTCAGAAGATTGGTTAGAATTTGCCGTATTCTGAGAACATCTCCTATGAGTCTTTCAGGTATGTTTTCATCAACATTCAGGGTAAAAGTCACGTTCGTTTGCTCTAATAATACGAAGTGAATACCTGCTGAGTCGTTTATTAAACTTGCTACATCGTATTCATTACTGAGAATAGGCATGTTGCCTGATTCTATTTTCGAGAAGTCCAAGATATCGTTTACAAGCTCAAGCAACATCTTTGATGAGTCGTAAATTTTCGTCATTGCCTCTTCTAATTCCGTCGGCACTTTTTGCCCACGTAGCAAAACCTCAGAAATTCCAAGCACCGCTGTGATGGGGGTGCGTATTTCATGACTCATTCTCGCAAGGAATCTGCTCTTTGCTCTGCTTGCCTCTTCTAAGGCGGCAAGCCGCTCGGCTTCCAGCCGTCTTATCTCACGCAGATCATGCACATAGGCAACATACTCTGTTGAGTTGTCTGTTTTTATTTGTGTGAGCGTAACTTCTGTGGGAAACGCCTCACCCTGCGGGATGCGGTGAAGCCAAGCGAATTGAACATAGTCTACATTCTTTGACTTTTCAAAGTTTTTTTCGAAAATATCTGAGGAGCGTTCACCGTTTGCCTGGAATTCAGGGGCGTAATCCAAAGGATTTTCCGTATAGTGCTTGATAAACTTCTCTTTATCGTCTACACCATACATTTTGAGTGTTCCGAAGCTAATATCAACAAGATTTAAATTCTCGTCATATATCTCAATGCCGATTGGCGCAGAATTCAGAATCTGCTGAGTTCTCCTGTTCAGCCTTTCCTGTTCTTGCCTTTTTCGCTCTATTTCCTCTGCTTCTCTGAGTAGCAATAGCTTGCGCCGTTGGTTGATTATTTCCATTTGGTGATATACACGCATTTTGACGACTTTATCACTAAATGGTTTTTTAATGTAATCCACAGCACCCAAATTGAACCCTTTTGTTTCATCATCAGGGCTTACAAGTCCGGTTACAAATATTACAGGTATACTTTTGGTCGTTTCGTCTTCTTTAAGGGACTTAATTACACCAAACCCGTCAATTTCCGGCATCATAACATCAAGCAATATTAAGTCAGGCATGAGCCTTAGTGCCGCATTATAGCAGTTTAACCCGCTTTTCTCAACATAAACCGTGTAGTCCTCACTCAAAATCTCTATGAGTGCTCTGATGTTTACAGCCTCATCATCGACAACCAATATACTGTTTTTTACTGTTTCCATAATTTAAATGCAATTCCTATTACAAAAATTCAATTAGTACAGGTTAGCATATCATAAAAGGTTAAAGAAAACAACACAATCTATCAATTTATTATTTCTTCAAGTCATTTATTTTTTTATTCAGTTCGTTTTCGTGTTCTTCGATTTCATGTATCAGTTTTTCGAGCTGCTGTTCATGCTCTTCTATCTCGTGGATTTGCTTTTCGAGCTGCTGTTCATGCTCTTCTATCTCATGGATTTGCTTTTCGAGCTGCTGCTCATGTTCTTCGAGTTCATTAACTTGCTCTTTTATAACTATTATTTGTTCTTCTATATTCTTCACGCTTTGAGCCAATTTCAGTTCTGATTCTTCGTTTTTGATTTCAAAATGAATCAGTAGGGCAAGTGCTGCGCGCAGCACAATAACCGAACCAACTGCTATGAAGTCGGCAAGCTCTGTCACAAGGACTGTCTTAAGTATCTCCGCCGCGAGTTTGAATTCCAACCCCAGCGCGAGCCCTTTTGCCAGTTTGAGCCGGGTGCTTGGCTTTCGTCGCAAAAAGTTTATAAACCCCACAATACCTGAGACTATCAAAACAGTTAATCCCATGTATTCAAATACCAGTATGCCGAAGTGCAGAAGTTCGTTAAAAATAGTCCTTGCCAGTTCCATTTGGGGTACCTCATTGTGATCAGGGCAGGTGGACGGCTTTGCAAATCGACACCAGTATACAACTTGTGTGAGGCTAAGTCAATGACTCAGTTTAGATATTTTTTCAAAAAACAGTTGACAAGTTGATGACAACCTGTTACAATTCGGTTACAATTTTATTTGAGGGGTTACAAAAACCATGAAATTACTCAGCAAATTTACTGTCTTCCTATTAATTATTGCGATTTCTGCATCGCTGGTTCCACAGAGCGCTTATGCAGGCAAGCCCATAGCTTGGGGTGCTGCAAATGTCAGCGGCAGTAGCGTTCGTGTGCGTAGCACGCCGGATATATCAGGCGATATTCTTACTAATGCAAGCCGTGGCGATGCGGTCGTAATCCTTTCACGTGCAAACAGCGAATGGTACAGAGTCAGCTTCAATGGCAGTGTCGGCTATATGAATGTCCCTTTCCTTGAGAGGGAGCGAACCAGAGCTAATTTTAATGCGCGTGGACGCATCACAGGCTCAAATGTGAACTTACGCGCTCGGCCTGACGCATCATCATCTGTCCTCACAAACGCCGGACAAGGCACTGTTATGAGCATTCTCGGAATCAATGAGGGCTGGTTTAAGGTTCAGCATGGCGGACACACCGCATACGTCCGCTCAGACCTTATGGAATTGGTCGAAAGTTCAACTGCGGTGTCTGCGGCGTCCAACACAAACTCCAGGGGACGGGTCACAGGTTCAGTTGTCAATATACGTGCAACCCCCAGCACCGCAAGCGCAGTGCGCACCCGTGCAAACCGGGGTGCGGTAGTAAATGTTATCGGGAACAGTTCCGGTTGGCTCAGAGTTACACATAATAACCAAAGCGGATATATCAGAGGTGACCTCATAGAAATAGTTCCAAACTCAACTCCGCTATCACAAGGCACCTCTCCTGCAAACCTGACATTGGGCGAAGAGGTTTCCGCTTTTGCCAGAAGTTTGGTTGGCTTGCCGTATGTCTGGGGCGGAACATCACGTGCAGGATTTGACTGCTCAGGTTTTGTCACTTATGTTTTAAGGCAGTTTGGTGTCCGTGTCACACGCCAGTCGGCGGGCATGTTCAGAGATAATGGCACTCCTGTCGACAGAGCCGATTTAGCTCCCGGAGATTTGGTTTTCTTTGCGGCGAATGGACGCACTGTTTCACATGTCGGCATCTACGTCGGCGGAGATAGATTTGTACATGCATCAGGCAGAAATGTTGGTGTCATTGTGAGTGTTCTGAGCAACAGAACACTGCACGGCGCACGCCGCGTGTTGTAAGCCCCCGTCATTGCGGGTCAAGCCCGCAATGACCAGAGCTACACACTTTTCACGGCAACAGCTCACGGCGGGGTGGGTCAGCAGGGGCAATTCTAAATCGCCATGGACGCTCCATACCCCGGAGTTCAGGATACCTGCTCCATGCATTGGTCGCTCTTCTTTCAACATTTGCAACAATATCCATCGGAGCTCCTGCCTCAATTAAAAAATCCCTTTCGACTTCGTAGACTTTCATATGCCCGATCCCTTCCGCCCAAATACTTGGGTCCGGCAAGTTCCCGCTATTCATGTTTACATATTCCCAAAAAAGTTTCGAGTGATACGCCTCATGGACAATCACACCTGCGATAAAAATAGGGCTTCCCGATATGACCCGACTGCCGATTCCGGCTGTCGGGGCATTTTCCCATACATTCATATATGAAGCTTCAGGCCAGTGTTCACCGGGCCTTATTATATCAACATACGTTGTAACCATTTCATAATAATCAGGGTGCGCCCGAATAATTGCCATAGCTCCCTCAATACGGCTCACAAATTGGGCGTCGCCCTCAATGAAAACCACCCCTGTATTTCTCCTTGTCCACGACACAAGCGGCGGTTGCCTGTCGACTGCATTTGCAATATCTGAAAACAGCATGTTTATCCACAGAGAAATCACCTCGTTATCCGAATGAGTCAATATGCCTTCATTTTCTATAGTCTGAACCAATTCCCGCAGCTCGTCAATAAACAAAGTCGCCTGCCCTTGTGCTATGCTCCTGTTGCTCACATCAGCACTTTGGTACACCCGGCTAAAGGTTGCATAATAATCATGCAAAAACCAGCTATACATGAAGCTCCTGCTTACTTCCAGCTCTATACCAACAGCTTCAATGCCGTGAAATCTCCCGCTTCCTGCTTGAAAGGCGCTTAACATGGTATCTATCTCGTAAAAATACGCCAACCTGTCTTCGCGGTCAGGTGAAGCTAGGAAGAGGTTGAGCGAAATAATCAGCTCCATAAGGTGGTTTTCAATCTGAATTTCTATTAGTTCGTTTAAGATAGCGTGTGTAGCTTCCTTGCTGTCTGCCGCAAGAAACAGGATTTGCATTTGCTCAGTTTTACGCAACCTGCTTTTTAAGCGCTCGGCTTCCGAGTGATTTTCGGAGTGCTGCCAATACAAAGCCGCTCCGATTGTTATTAAAATGGCAAACAGGCAAATTAAAAGTAGCCGTCTGTGTTTTGTATTCATATGCGTATGCGCCAACCTTTGAGTTTATTTCGTTTACAGTTCACAGCATACTACAGAACTTATGGATTTTCAAGTTTCATTCTTCATTTGACTGCAGCTCATCTATTTGCTCCAAAGCTAGTTTATTCTTGCTCACAAAAGCACTTCGCAAAATATCGGCAATGGCTGCGCCGTGCAGGGAATGCTCGGTGAAGGGTTGCAGTTTGTCTGCGATTTCGTCGGTTGCGGTGGAATCATAAGCGGCTAAGGCATCTTTCAGCAGTGCAATCAGAGCAAACATTTCGCCGTCATCAAGATTTTCTATATCTTTTTTGGGCAATGCATCTTCAATGCCGGTGAAAAGTTTTTGCAGAGCGTCTATGAAAGCGGCATTATTTTCCCAAATAAACTGCGCATTTCCGGCTATTGCCGCATCCTCAAGATGCTGTGCTTCTTCCGAAAGTGCGGTCGCGCCGATATTTGCGCAAGCAGATTTCATTCCATGTACATAAATTTCATACAGCGCAATGTCGCCTTTTTCAAGCGTAGAAGTCAGTTGCTCAACTTTAGCCGTGCCGCCTTCCATAAAAGTTTTCAAATTGTCTAAATAATTTTCCGCTCCTCTTGAGAAAGCAATACCCAGTGCTGCGTCAATCCCTTCGATATGAATATCCGGCGTTTGTTGGATTTCTTCGGTATGAGTGGCTTTTTGCTGTTTTTCTTCGGGAATCCACTTTGCCAATATATGCGTTATTTTGTCAAGCACTATGGGTTTTGACAGATAATCGTTAAATCCATTTTCTAAAAGTATTTCTTTCACACCTATGATGGCATTGGCGGTAAGAGCTATGATGGGAAGCTCCATGTACTTGCCGCCCATGTTGCGGATGATTTGCACCGCTTCAACACCGTCCATTTCCGGCATCATATGATCCATAAACACAAGGTCAAAGTCGGATTCTTTAACGGCTTCTATGGCGGCAGACCCGCTTGAACACATAGATGCTTCTATTTCGAATAGTTTTAGCATACTGCCGCACACTTTCAAATTGGTTTTAATATCGTCCACAACCAAAACTTTAGCGTCAGGCGCGATGAAGTGTTCTGCATAGTGGTTATCTAATGACTTTGTAGCGTCTCCAATCTTTTGGGGGATGTACACAGTAAATTCGCTGCCTACGCCGTATGTGCTTGTCACTTCAATGCTGCCGCCCATCAACTTCACAAGGTTTTGAGTAATTGCAAGACCCAAACCTGTACCTTCCACGTTCCGGTTCTTTTCCAAATCGAACTGAACAAACTCACCGTAAAGATGATTAAGGTCATCAGGTTTTATACCTATGCCCGTATCTTTTATTTTTATGGTAAGAAGCACAGTGTCATCTGCTTGCACTTCACCGGATATTTCAAGTGAAAACCAGCCCTTCTTTGTATACTTTAAGGCGTTGCCTAAAAAGTTCAGAAGAATTTGACGCAGGCGGACTTCATCACCATAAAGAACAGCGGGAATATCTTTTTGAATATTTGTGCGGAACTCAAGCCCGGTTTCCTGTGTGCGCATTTTTATGATGCTGCACACATCGCTTATGGCAGATTCAAAAGAGTAATCGGAATCAACTATTTCCATCTTTCCGCTTTCAACTTTAGAAAAATCTAAGATGTCGTTAATAATCGCAAGAAGATGTTCTCCTGAGTGCTTGATTGTCAAGACTTGCTCCTGTACATCTTGTGTGAGTTCATCTCGCAGAATCAACTCCGACATTCCGATTATGGCATTCATCGGTGTGCGTATTTCATGGCTCATTTTGGAGAGAAACCCGCTCTTAGCCTTGTTTGATTCCTCTGCCACAATCCGCGCTGCCCTTTCCAGTTCACGTTCTTTCTGTGCCGCTGCTGTCGCAACTCGCCTGACAAAGAAAAACGTAAACACGGCTACCATTGTCAGTGCAAAAACAATAATAAGCATTACGGTTGAAAGCATAGTCCACACAGGATTGCTCGCAACAGTTGTGGGTATAACGGCTATGAGCGACCACTCAACCGATTCAAACGGTGCCGGTATTAAGTAACTTGTTATGCCGCGATAACTTGTCGCCCGGATTATATCTCCCACCGGGTGAACGAGATTGTGCGTTTCATCGCCGTAAACTTCATTTATATTGTAAAATTTGTACAGAGTCGGGTGAAAATACGCATTGGGATGCGCAAGGATATAACCATCAGCATCAATTATAAACAAGTAGCCACCCCCGGCGACTTCAACCTGCTCAACCAAATTTGTGATATACCATAAATGAATGTCAGTAGCCATTACTACGTTCAGCCCGTCAATCTCCCCCAAATCACGTGCCACAGCGGTAACAAGCCCTCCCGTAGCGCGGGACACATAGGGTTTTGTTATGACAGTCTGCCCCTGTGCCGCAACTGCATCTATGTACCATGGCCTGGTAGTTGAATCCCAATCCGGGCCGGGATCCCAGCCCCAAAAACCGGAAAAACCCCCATCGGAAAACCCTAAATAAACACCGTCCAAAAATGGATGGTCTTCCATCAGCCCCACTTCCAGCACATAAATATGCTCAAGTCCCATATTCATCAAAGCGGTTGAAAAATCATCCACAATCTGTACATTCATCCGTAGCCAACCATCAAGCTGTGTTGCCTGTAGAGCTTTATCACGTTGATTTATGCTGATAATGTTTTCGTAAACTAAACTGCGTACTGCTGTATTTACAATAACAAAGGCAACGGCAAAGCTGAGCAGACAAAGAATCACGATGCCCGTCAGAAGTTGCCTCGACAGGCTAATTGGTTTTAGTTTTTTCATAGGACTGCCTCACTTCAACTTTTTACAGCTTGAAATATGCCACTAACAGTTTATTCCATACGTATAACGAAATGACTTCTTTAAAAATACGAAATTTTAGCGACATTAATAACAAATAATGAACACATAATAACATTATGATGTATGCATGTCAACACAAGAAAGCACTAACTCATAATGACATTGCTTTTTGTATCAAGGTTGCTTTCGTCCGATTCTAAGCAAAAAACATTTGATGTATACCTTAGCTCACTATCTTCTTTATTTACAATAACTGAAGCACAGAATTATTGTAAAAAAGAATAACGTATGCGTCAAGTACCCAAGGTAGGTAATATTGGTACGGCTGAAGCTTTCACCCCAACTGCACCCACTGTCAAGCAACAGATGGCTCAGAAACAGACGAAAAACAGAAAGCAAAAGGCTTGAAAAAAACTCCAAAAAATGATAATATTCTCTGCGAAAATATCACTGGAGGGTAATTTCTTCAAATTTCAGGGAGCATATTGTATGAAAAGTGAAAGTCAAAATCAAAAAAGAAAACTGTCTTTAACCAATGCACTGGTAATCAGCATTATCGTACTTGCTTTGTTAGGCGGGGCTATGTTGTTTTTCGTGGTGAATACGGTAATTCGTGGCATTATGCATGACAGATTGATCAGCATATCGGAAAGAGATGTTGCCATCAATGCATATGAGGTTGACGCATGGTTTTTGCGGTACAGCAATTTTGTTGAGCATATGGCGACAACGTGGGAAACCGTAGGCGTAGTACCGGGCGAAACAGGCTTTGGCCCCGACCCCATAGGGGCGAGCTTTCTTGCCGAGTCCGACGCTCTTGTCGGTGTATTCGTTGGATTTGAAAACGGCTGGCATGTTAATTCCAGCGGCTGGATACCGCCGGATGGTTTTGATGCTTCCACCCGCCCTTGGTATCTGGTTCCCGAAGCGGCCGGCGGTGAAGTAGCAATAACTTTGCCGTATGTGCGACTCTTGGACGGCGACATTGTTGCATCTATGGGTGTTTGGCGGCCGGACATAATTGGGATGGAAGCAGTTGTAGCGGTAGATATTCGCTTGCAATATGTACTTGATATGCTTGCAGCACTCACCGCTGCTGCAGACGGATTTTTTATGCTTGTAGGTCCTGACGGCGAAATCATTGTGCATGGGCAGACAGACTATATGCTTACCCCATACCAAGAGGCATGGAATCTGCGCGATGTACACCAAGGTGAAATGTTGATGCAATCTATCCAATCCGGTGAACCGGTTTTTTATGACCATCACATATTTGGGTCTGTGTATTTTTTCAGCACACCACTCTCGATGGTAAACTGGACACTTGGGGCAATTATTCCCACGGCATCGGCAGAAGCGCAAATTACAGAATATCTTTTGATTGTCATGCTTGTGCTTTTGGCGTTCTTCATAGTGTTTTTAATCGTTTCTCTGTCATTTGCGGCCAAGTTCTTTGGGCGCATGAAGAAAAAAGAAGTTGAAGACTTTGAAATGACACAGCTTATTTTAAACAGTGCCCCCTTATTTGTAACGATATGGGATGATGAAAGAAATCTGATTGAAATAAACAACCGAACGGTTGAATTTTTTGGTATCGAAGGATCTGAATATGAAAATCGTTTTGCCGATTTATGGGCAGAAATTCAACCCTGCGGTACACCTGCGATACAGAAAAGCATGGAGCTTGCAAAGCAGATTATGGCAAATGGTTCCATGCGGTATGAGTGGGCATACCATTTGCCAAACGGCGAAGAAGTGATTTTTGATGTAGTAGGTGTACGCATCGAACGCGACGGAAAGACGCTGATTCTTGAATATTATCAAGACCTACGCGAAATAAGAGCCGCACAAGAGAAAGAGCGCGAAGCGGAGAAGTTTGGCCGTATCATACAGGACAACTCGCCAATTTTGATTGAAATGTGGGACACGGATTACAATTTTGTTGATGTAAATAAAAAAATGATGGAAGTGCTTGGAATAAACAGCGTGGAAGAATTTGCAGCCGATGTGTGGAGATTCTCGCCGGAGTTTCAACCTTGCGGAAAAACATCTGAACAAGTAAATACAGAAATAATTGATATAGCAGTAAAGCAAGGATTTGCCCGGTGCGAATACAATTACCTTTTGCCAAACGGCGAACTCCTGCCAACAGAAATTACGTTTGTACTTGTAGAGTTTCAAGCTAAAAAAATTGTATTGATGTATGCCCAAGACTTGCGCCAAATAAAAGAAGCCTCCAAAAGGGAGCACGAGTTAGAGGTTAAACTGCAAGAGCAGGAGATGAATGAGCGTATCCGTGTAATGTTTGACGCTGCGCCTATCGTCATTGAGTATTGGAGCAGAGAATACGAACCTATTGATTGCAACCTCACTGCACTAAACTATTATGGACTCGCAAACAAAGAAGAATATTCGAACAGAATGTCGGATTTCTTCGAAGATGAACACCCGAACACGCAGCAGTGGCGCAAAAACTTGGACAAAATCTTTCAAAAAGGTTTTGGGCAGTTTGAATTTAACGATCACAAACCCAATGGCGAAGTTACTTCTTTGGAAGTTCAGGCTGTACGCTTGAAGATAGAAAACGAAGATGTTGTTGTAACATATGCGCAAGATGTAACACAGATTAAAGAGAGCGAGCGAGCCAAGCTTCAGGCGCTCGAAAAGGAACGCGAAACCTACGAGCTTATGAGCTTGCTTATAGAATCCTCGCCTGTATTTATGGAAATATGGCATGATGGTCAACTTGTTGACTGCAACGAGCAGTGCGTGAAACTATTTGGTATTGAAAATAAAAACGAGTTTATAACAAGGTATGAAGACCTCTCGCCGCCTTATCAGCCCTGTGGTACGCCTTCTCTGGAGAAAGCCGCCTCTATTGTTCAAGATACTATGCGGAAAGGATATACCCGTACACCTTGGTTACACCGCAATATCAAAACAGGCGAAGAGGTACCTGTTGAAGTTATTTTTGTTTTACTAAAGCCAAGTGATAATAGAGAACTTATTGTGGGCTATAACATTGATATGCGCCCCATCATAAAAGCACAAGAAGAACAGAAGCGCTCCGAAATAGCCGAAGGAGCCAACCGGGCAAAGAGTAATTTCTTGGCACGAATGAGCCACGAAATACGAACGCCCATCACGGCGGTTATGGGAATATCAGAAATTGAACTGCAAGACCCGGCCATTCCGCCGAAAACAGGGGAATCCTTTGCAAAAATCTATAACTCTGCCAGTTCTCTGCTTGCGATAGTGAACGACATTCTCGACTTATCCAAGATTGAATCGGGTAAAATGGAACTTACCTGCAGCGAGTATAAAGTGTCACACATGATTTTGGACATATCCCAAATACACCTTGCCTTTATAGACAACAAAGACATTAAATTCACTGTGCGGGTAGACGAGAACTTGCCGACACACCTTGTTGGAGATGCACTTAGGATTGTTCAAATAACGAACAATGTACTTTCAAATGCCTTTAAGTACACCCTTGACGGCACTGTTGAATTGTCCTTTGCTTGTAGGCAGCAGAAAGACGAAGACACTATCTCCCTTGTAATCTCTATCCGTGACAGCGGTTTTGGCATGAGCGAAGAACAACTTCAGGATTTAAGCAATGAATATACCCGCTACCATGAACATGACTACCGCTTAATTGATGGTACGGGGCTTGGTATGCCCATTGTCTTTAACCTTACAAAGCTGATGGGTGCAGACATTAAGATAAACAGCGAGGTAGGCGTTGGCACAAGCGTTGTGATTGCAATTCCTCAGAAACAGGCAAGCAAAAATGTGCTTGGCGCAGATAACGCACGACGTTTGGAGCAGCTTGAGGAATCAGCAAAGGCAAAAGTGATGAAGCTCTCCACCCGCGCCGAACCTATGCCTTACGGCAAAGTTCTCATAGTAGATGATGTGGAGGCAAATCTTTTTGTTGCGAAGGGCTTAATGGAGTTTTATGACCTTACAATAGAAACTTGCAGCAATGGCTATGACGCTATAAACAAGGTTAAGCAAGGCAATGTATATGACATTATTTTCATGGATCACATGATGCCCGGCATTAACGGCACAGAAACCATGCAACAATTGAGAGAAATTGGTTATACTGAGCCGATTGTAGCATTGACCGCAAACGCCATGATAGGTCAAGCGGAAGAGTTTATGTCAATGGGTTTTGATGACTTCATTTCTAAGCCGATAAAAACCCAAAACCTGCACTCCGCACTGGTGAAGTTTATTAAAGACAAACAACCGCCGGAAGTAATTGAAACTGCTTTAGCGGCAAACGCAAACAAGCCCGCACCCAAGATTAATATTGAAAGTTTCCAACGCAACCCCAAATTGCTAGGCGAACTAAAAGCGCATTTTGTGAAAAGCCATAAAAACACAATATCGCTCCTCCGCCAAGCGTTGGACGATGGTGATATTGGCACCGCCCACCGCCTGGCACACACCATCAAAAGCTCAGCAGCGATGATATACGAAAATACACTTTCGGAAGCAGCTAAAGAGGTGGAGCTTGTATTGGCGAAAAATAAGCAGCCAACAGAGGCGCAAATGTTAACCATAAAAACGGAGCTTGATCGTGTTCTGCACTCAATCGGGGAGCCGGCGGCAAACACGCCAGCCGCCCATGTGAGCTTGAGTCCACAAGAAGCTATAACCTTGCTTGATAAAGTAGAGCCGTTGCTGACAAATAGGAACACTACTTGTATGGCAATGCTTAATGATTTGCGTAAAATTCCGCAAGCAGATTTGCTGTGCGGTCAAATGGAAGATTACAATTTCGGTGATGCCCTCGAAACATTAGAGGCATTGCGAGAAAATTTACGAGACGCGTGAGATTTACGATATTAAAAATGGTAAAGATAAATTTACCAAATCTAAATTTAGTAAATTTATCTTTACATTTCCCTCCCACTGTGTTAATATAGACACGGAGGTGAGGCTCAATGTTTGTTGGTCGCGAGAGTGAGATAAAAACTTTAACAGAGCATTATCTAAGTGATAATTTTGCATTTATCCCTATATATGGGCGGCGGCGTGTCGGAAAAACAAAGCTCATAGAAGAATTTGTAAAAGGGAAAAAAGTAATCTTTTTCACGGCAATTGAGGGCGTATATTCTCAAAATTTGGAACTGCTTTCTCAGTCAATATTCGGTAGCCCATCGGCGCCTGTATTTAATGACTTTTCTGCGGCTTTGGAGCATATATATACAATTGCTGCGAAAGAAAAAATAGTCTTTGTCATTGATGAATACCCCTATCTTGCTCAAAGCGAGAGAAGTGTGTCATCTATTTTGCAGCATGCCATTGACCACAAATTTCTCAGTACAAATATGCTTCTGATTCTCTCAGGGTCTTCGATGTCGTTCATGGAAAACCAAGTTTTGGGGTATCAAAGCCCCTTGTACGGCAGGCGTAGCGGTCAAATAAAACTCTTGCCGGAGAGTTTTGAAAATTCGAGAAGTTATGCTCCTCTGTTTACTGCGCAGGAGCAAGCAATTATGTATGGCGTAACGGGTGGTGTGCCAAAGTACCTCTCGTTGTTCAACGATAAAAACACTCTGGACAATAATATGCTAATGCAGTTTTTCAACAAAGATAGTTTTTTATACGAAGAAACTGATAATTTACTAAAACAGGAATTGAGCGAACCGGCTTTTTACAAGGCAATAATAACTGCTATCGCAAATGGTGGCTCACAAATGAAAGACATAGCGGGCAAAACCGGGAAAGATAGTGGTGTTTGCAGCATGTACATCAAGCCGCTGATGGAACTCGGCATCGTGAAAAGGCAAATCCCGATTATGGATAAGACTCAAAGCAAAAAAAGCATATATAAAATCAGTGATGGAATGTTTCGCTTTTGGTATCGTTTCGTTTACGGTAACACTTCCTTGATTAACATTGGGCAAGGTGAGTTTGTTTACGAGCGTATAAAAGAGCAAATCCCCGCCTTTATGGGTGAAGTTTTTGAGGACATATGCACTCAATATATGTGGAGTAATTATAATGAGCTTCCTGTCAAGTTTCAAAATATTGGTCGTTGGTGGGGTAATAATCCTATCAGGAAGCGTCAACAGGAGCTGGACTTCATAGCTTATGACGACACCTCAAAAAGTGCTATTTTTGGTGAATGCAAATGGAGAAATGAGAAGGTGTCCGAAGATATAATTGACGAACTGATTACTAAATCTGAGATGTTTGGGTTTAAGGAAAAATACTATCAGGTTTTTTCAAAAAGTGGTTTTACAGCGTCTGCAAAGAAAAGAGCAAACGATAAAATAATGCTCACGGAATTCGCCGAAATGTTTTGATGAACAAAATGACAACTCTCCACCACGAAGAGTTGTCATTTCGCTTACCGAGTGTGCCTACCCCACTCCACTACCATTGTCGTAAAACTCAAACCCGGGGACAAAGTCATTGTGTTTAGTCGAAATGACATTGCTTCATCAAAAAGTGGTGTCATATACGAACTTTTTAAGAGACGGTTATATATTTTTTTGCTACTTTTTTACAGATTTTGTTGACTTATATATAATGTGTCGGTATTCTTTTGTTATTAGGGAAATCATGGGTTTACGTGCGGGGTTATTAGTATGATACGTATTGCTATATGTGATGATGATGTAGATGTTATCGAAAATGTTAAACAGCATTTAATTGGAATAGATAGCGAGTTGACAGATGAACGGCTAAACATATCTGCTTACACATCAGGCGAAATGTTTTTGAGTGATATTGACCTCGGCCTATCGTTTCATATTGTGTTTATGGATATTGAGATGGACGGCATAAGCGGTGTTGATGTGGGAAAGCAACTCCGAGAGCGGCAAGACGACGATGACACCATTATTATATATGTTTCAAGCCATAACAGATTCTTTGAGGAACTGGTTCAGATTGGCAGCTTTCGCTTCATACAAAAGCCAATTGACAACAATAAGTTGAGAGATACCTTTTCCAGAGCTTTAAAGCAAGCTATAAAGTTAAAGCGTGCGACTAAAACTTCGTTAATTTTTAAGTATAAAAGTGGTTTAGATTACCATTCAATTACCACAAGTAAAATCGTTTATATGAAAAGTGTACGGCGAACAATCGAAGTTATAACACAAAATAGCATTGAAAACAGGCTTTGTGTTGAAGGGAAATTCTATTCAACTGTTGATGAAGTCTTGGAGCAACTACCGAAAGACTCATTTGTTCGCTGTGGGCGTTCTCACGTTGTAAATCTCTACTTTGTACGCCATATAGAAAAGGATGCTTTTATACTTTCAGATAGCAAATCAACACGTGTACCCATAGGCAGGAAATATAAGCATGAGAGCGAAGAAACTTACTTCCAATATCTGGAAGGAGCGTTATGACAGATACTTTAGCTCAAATTATATACTATCTAAACAGCATAGCATATGCGGGTATGATGTACTATGGTGTCGCCCGCATTTTCAAGGCGGCGGTTAGGTGGAAATTGATTTTCCTTGCGTACTTAGGATATGTAATAGTTGCATCATTTGTGTTTTTTCAAGTAGATAGTGGCTGGATAATTCTATCTGTAAATACAGCATTTTTTCTTGGTGTCATGCTTCTATTTAGTGGGAACTTAGGAGCAAGACTCATTTTTGCATTACTTCTATACGGCATGAGCATTATAGCAGATGGGCTTGTGTATACAGGGTTAAAATACATATACTATGTGCAGCAAGGAACAGAAATCCCTACAGAAATTATGACGAGCATAGGGCGCACTATTTCAAATATAGTCTTTTTACCTCTGCTGCTGCTTTTAGTTATGATATTTCGCAAGTTTCATCTAAGCAAAGCGCCACTCTATTACTTCAAAACCCCTGTAAAGTATTTTATTATTGTTTTTGCTTTGCTGGGAGCAGTTATTTCGGTAAATTTATTCTTCATAATTGAAGCAATTGAGAGCCTGGAGAGATTGCGGGAAATCATGGTGCAGTTTGCAATTGTGCAGCTTTTGGTTCTTGCAATTGTTTTTTGTGTTATTTGGTTATATAACATGGTACTGGGTCATTTGGAAGCACTCGAAAAGAGCAGACTAAAAGAACAGATTATGGAGCGGTGGGAGATACAGTATAAAACAGTGCAGGATTCACAAAAGGTTATTGCGGCCATGAATCACAACTTGCGTTATCATTTTTTGACACTCAAAAATCACCTCACAAATGGCGAAGCATTTAAAGCGGAAGAATATATTTCAAGCAAGATAGGAGAGTTTGATAATGCTATTAACACCGGAAACATATCAATTGATACTATGCTCAACTATTACAAACAAAGGATTCGTGATACATTAGATATTAACATGGAAGTAGAACTCTCAATCCCTTCAAATTTGAAAATAGATACTACTTCAATAGGTATCATCTTAGGCAACGCACTTGAAAATGCACTTGAAGCCTGCGAGCATGTACAGTCCTCTAAGCGGTTTGTGCGTGTGAAAGCCACTGTTTCAAAGGGGCGTGACCTCATGCTCATTATTTCAAACCCCTATACTGTTGACCCTGTATCTGATGGAGAAGGTAATCTGATTACTACAAAGTCAGATAAAAATAATCATGGGTTGGGGCTTGCAAGTATAAATGAACTATTATCTAAACATAGTGGATATATCCACACTGAATATGAAAGTAACATATTTAAGTTTATGCTTATTTACTATGATATTCTATAAAATGTCGTTTGTTACATTAAGATAGCGGTTCATTACATTTGAAACTATCAACCCCTATACAAGAGACAAAGTTCGTGGTAAGGTCAATTAGACCCAGCCACGATTAATAGTCAAGAAAACTGATTACCTATAGGCAATCATAGCAGCATAGTTGCTATGAAGAACGCTAACTACCTACCGGGTAGACGTATACGTTAGAGGTAGGTACTCCTAGCGTATGTACGGGGTAAAAGTGATAGAAGAAGCAGTCAGAAATAGTGAGTTTTCAGGAGGTTATTATGAAACTGGAAAAATCAACAGCGATGAAGTTATCGCCGCCTTGGGTATCGTATCATAATATGGTACTGGCACTCTTTGCCGAGGATTCGGAAGTGCAAATTCGTAATATCTATTCAGACGACGGCAAACACTACACATACGTGGTTCTTTGCAATACTTCGGAAAAAGCGGTTGCGCTTAAAACACTGCTAAAAACCGCAGAATTTGGTGATATTACTGTCACTGCAATTGTCTACGGTCCGGAAGAAAATACAGAGGTTGCTCCGTTAGAAGAAATTGATTCAGAAATTGTCGAAGATGCGTTTTTAAACAATCCTATATTTGTTGAAATGGTCATTGGTGGCGGACCTTTTGAAGTGTTTTATTGCGTTTTCGCACGTAGAGTAATTCAGTTCTGGAGCGACAATCTAAACGACCTTTGGGGAAACACGTCTACCCTTGCGGAGAATATTGCAAGAGAAGTGCTTGTTGATGTCGAAAATGTGATGTTTTGCACAAGTCCCTTTGAGGGTTGACAGAAATTTGCAAGGAATTGTATTTTGTTTTTGTGGCATATGACAACTCTTGTTTTTGAGAGTTGTCATATGTTTTTCTTTCTCTGTTAGCAATACCTTGTTACTCTGAATATAGTCATCTGTAGACTTAAGAACATCAACAAGAACCGTGCGCGGTATTGTAGTCCTTGTTGCACCGGCATCAACAATAAACTCCCAATTTTTCATTGAAATGCCATCAAATGCTGTCATATTGACTTCAAGAAGTGCAACACCATTGTGAAGCAGGGGTGTTGATATCATAAGAGGCCACCCAGCACCGGCATCAGGTTTAAGCCTGTAAGAATTATAGTATCTTGAGTTATTCCCTCTTTTTCGGCATAAGTATGCAATTCTTCCCATGAAGATGCCGTATATATGGCTAATCCAATTTTTCTTCCTTTTTCATGGTCTATCTCGATAATTTTCACAAGAATATACTCATCAGGATATTCTTCAACAATTCGAACGAAAATCATCTCTTTTGCGTTTTCAATTTTTGACATTTGAACTGCACCTGCCTTTCTTATTAAAGTACAATCATTATACACTATGCAAATATGAAAGTAAATGAAAAAGAGAGTTGTCGAAGCTTTTCCGTTAACTACAATCTGGCTATTTTCACAAAGCAGACAACTCAAAAACTATACATCTTGCAACGCCATCATCAAAATCAGCGTACTCCTCATCGTACCCGCCTTCGTATGTCAAAAATGTCTCGTGAGGTATATTCTGTTTCAAATACCCAATTCAAGTTATCCTTACTACAGTAAAACACCTTGATAACGTTACGATTTATATTTATATATTCTGCATATAAATCGCTATCTCCGTCAAGTAGCTCTCCGGATTCGGATAGAACCAGCACTCCTGCAGGAGAATCTTTTGTAAGCGGATTAGTATGTCCTTCTGCTCTGATTGCTCCTTCAAACTCGACTCAGTCATCAGAGTCACCATACACGACCACAAAACCTCGCATTTTTGCAAGCAATAATTCATTTTGCGACAAATTAGGCTTGCAATCTCTGCCGTGGAGCATTTCGGCAAACTTCTCTAGTGTGATATCTGCGTTTGATTTCAGAAATGCCTACCGCTTAGCACAAAGTGAAATGGAGTTGTTTGCAGAATATGCAGAGTTTATTAAATCTCGAAGAAAGACTACATCAAGAAAAACATATTGAAGTATAACCTGTATTGTGATACAGTATCGGCAACAGACACATATGCGGTGGACAGGCTCTAGCTTCAGCTATCTTTGTCGGTTCCCATATGTGTTTGCTTTACTATGATTTTCCGTGCAACAAAAGCAAAAATCCGAAACAATCGCCGATAACTTTTATATCTGGTGAATGGTTCGGATTATTATTATTGTTTGGTCACAATGGCGATACAGTACTCCCTAAGAAAACATCGGTAAAATTAAAACAATTTCATCATAATAGTGCCGTATATTCTCTGCCTGAGTACATAATCGCGCGAACATCTACTATATGATTTTCTTCATCAATAACAAAGAATATTGTATAATTGCGGACAAATAACCAACGATAGCCTTTTTTTCGCAAATCGTCATCATGAACAAAAGGGCAACGCTGTGGCATTAGCGATAGTGACAAGGTTTTAACCATAATTTCATCGAAATACCGCCGAGCAATATTGGAGGAGAAATTGCTTAAATATTCAACAACTTCGCCTAAGTCATTTTCGGCAGTATCTGAAAGAATGACGCTATACTCTTGCACTTAACAATTCCTCCAGCATTTCCCTCTTTTCAGAAAAAACAATTGAAGCACTGCGTTTTTCAGAGAGCGGCTGATTTTCAGCTTGCTTTAGTTTGTTGCAGAGATTTTTCCGTGCCAAATCAATTTCTTCTTGTGTAGGTGGTGAAATTTTTACTGTAGTATTTGCCATTGTTATCACGCTCCTTAGTGAATATTATATCGCTTGCGTAATTGTTTGTAAAGCACTTTATATGTTTTAGATACGCAAATTTGTATTGCTATATAACTGGTCTTGTAGTACAGTATCAGTAATAAACACATATGCGGTAGACAGGCTCTGACTTCGGTTATCTTTGTCCCTTCCCATATGTGTTTGTTTTATGTGATTTTCAATCTAACTCAACATTATTGATTCCCTTTTATTGTAACGCACGATATTTTGAAACATGGAGCGCCCTCAGAGCCGGTTTGCTTAAATTCAAACAGGTGGGATATAACGATTTAAGAAAACAAAAACGGTTAGATTTCCGATATTCACCATAACATGAGAAATATAACACCAACGTAAAGATTTGGTTTTAAGATAGACAATACTCCAAACTGCACCCATAACTACAAGTGATACCATAGCCATCCAACTGCGATTTGCGATTGAAAATATTCCCCACATAAGAGGGTGGCTGAGTACAAACAATGCTGTTGAATATGTAACACACCACCCGGAACGGAAAGGCAATTTCTGCAAAAGATATCCTCTCCAAAATACCTGCTCAAAAAACGGATTTATGAAAGCAAATATTATCCAAAACACTGTTATCAGTGGATACGAAACAAGTAAATTGAGATTCAACAACAGGATAGATAGCGGTATAAGTCCGACGACAATAGATAATATCAGCCACCTCTTGCTTCCAATAGGTTTTTGAAATAGTGAGGATATTCCCTCTTTTCCCAACGCTTTATATGCAATCAAAAACGAACTGCCCCAATAAACAAGTGCAAGAGCAACCCAAGCCCACTCGTTTATGAACAAGTGAAAAACGTATGCAATGAGAGCACCTAAAGCAATTACACATATTGGAGCTATTAATTGGTAGCATGGCTTCCTTTTCATATACATCTTCTCTCGCAAAGTATAAATATTACCGCAATACCTGATTTGTCCATAAAATGGCACTCTTGAATCTTCCGAAAATCGTAAGTTTGCAAATTTCATCATTCGAGTTAATTTTGTATAGCCATATGCTCTTCCATGCTCATCCTCTAACAGTCAGTCCAAACCCATAATGGAATCCCTCAATGACAGGCGCAAACATTTACGCAGCAGATTACGGAGTGCTAAAGATGAGGGGCTAAAAGAATCCATGAAAAGCGATATAAGCGGATTATCCAAGGAAATGAGCGTTTTGCGCAGAGAACTTAATTTATGCGGCGAGATTGAATGGCGCTCACTGGATATGGAGGAAAAACTGAAACTGGAGAAAAATGACAAAAAATCAAAAGTAAAGGAGTTGATGAAAGATGAACGCATCAGGCGATGCCGCTGAACAAATCAGTTGCCTGTGAATGCTTAACTCAAAACCTGCAACCCGTCTATACTCTTAAAATGACCGTCAAATGAAAGCAGCGTATAATCATGGAATTTTGCAATAGCAGCTATCCAAAGGTCATTTTCAGGAATGTTGATACCATCACGTTTAAGCTGTGCTTTTATATTCCCGTAAATGCCAGCCACACCAAGAGTTACCTCAACAATGCCATACTGTGCAAGAAAATCGTTAAAAATCTCCAAGTTCTCTTTTTTTCTTGTTGAGTTTTCTGCACCATAAAAAAGCTCTCCGGCTACAATTGCCGGAACATATATTTCATCTGCATTGTCGAACAACTCAACAGAACGCCCGTCAGAATGCAAAAGGCGAATTATGACATTTGTGTCAACCAAGCACTTACCACTCATCTGAATCTACCTCTTGAGTGTCCTTCAGTGCCTTGCTTATTTCTTCATAGCTCTCTGCTGATAAAACGCCTATGAACCTCAAATGAGGTTTTTCTTTTGTTTCATCATCAAGAATAGTTATGACTGCGCTCTGATTCTGCTTTGCCCTGACAGGCTCTGTTGGAACAAAAACACGTCCATCATAATAGGCTTTTACAGCGTTCAATAAAAACACCTTCTTCCGACAAGATAGTTGGACTTAGACCCATTATACCACACCGCCAAAGAGTTTTCTATATAAAGTTGGCTTTGAGATTCCCCAAAACAAAAAGGCCAAAACACCATCATCATTTGCAGCACAGAGAGTTCATGTTAGTTTTGACTGGAAAAAGTGGAACCCAAAGCCAGAGCATTTTTCAAAGTGAATCGACTAAA
>Ga0209755_10001164_pt1 | contig 43079 bp, 24 predicted proteins | sample TergutCo191P1_FD_187301 | JGI IMG/M metagenome (GOLD analysis project Ga0209755, IMG submission 187301) | Cornitermes sp. P1 segment gut microbial communities from Petit-Saut dam, French Guiana - Co191P1 (SPAdes) (version 2) | ecosystem: Host-associated > Arthropoda: Insects > Digestive system... | reverse complement strand
GCAGCTTTGCCCCCGCCGCCGTAGCCGCCAGGAACGGGAGCGTATGCCTTGCAATCGGCGCAATATTCTTCGCTCATCATAACTCCCCCTAATCCGCCGGTATCCGGCCGGCGGCGTTATTTGATTTTCCCCTGACGCGGGGAAACGGTCACCTGATCATCAGCCATGCGGCGATCTGTACAGCAAAGGAAAACGCCAGCACACGAAGCGTTCCCTTGGAGAAGCCCTTGAAAGTGATTTTTTTCCTGTCATCATAGAGAATGATAATATACGCCATAGTAGTGAAAATTAAGACAACAAAGGTTGCCGCTCGCCGCAACAGCCTTATCATCTCGCCTGTCGCGATATAGTCCATGCACTCCATATTCATATTGTATAACAAACTGGGCTACATTGTCAATAGATTTCCGCGAAAAAAATACGAAACTTGAAAAAAAAATCCGATAATGTGGTATAGCGAGGTGGATATGCCGAAAAAAAACAGTGAAGCCAAAAAGGCAGAAATTGTCCAGATACGACTTTCTACTGAAATTAGGGATAAATGTACGAATGCGAGGCTTGCTGGGGCACACAGCGATGATGCGGAATCATCTTTTTTAGGCTTTTTGGTAAAACTCGGTTTAACCAAGTACGAAAAGGTCTTTCTTCCCTTGGAACGGGGGGACGATGAAAGCCCTATGGCCGCAGCCACGGAAAAAAAGGCTGTATCCTGATTTTCAACAAAGAAATAAAGGTCATCAGGGGGTAGCACAAACCCCACGAAACGTGATATAATGTGAAAAACATAGGGGCAAATATTGTGGAAAATCACAAGAAATCACCGCTTTTTTCTCGACATCTCCTGTGGCGTTGCTTAAATTTATACTATCCTGAGAAAGCAGAAGGAGAGGGACTATGAACGTGCAATCTTTGCAGAGGGAGAAGGAGCGTTTTGATGAAGTCCGGACCAGGGCTGAAAGGCTGGGGGTTCTGGATATAAGCTTCAGCGGGGTAGAGTCTGCCAATACCCTGGACTGCTACGAGCGGACTCTTGACATCATAGAGAGAAACAGCGAGCGTTTTGACAGGAATGAAGCCGAAGAATAGCCCTCAATGGAAATCAACTACGTACTGTGGACGTTGAAGGGGGTTCTGGACAAAATCCCCTTCGACAAACCCGCCGATGGATACATAGACATCAACTTTTCGGATACCGCCGTCCCCCATTACATAAAGCAGTTTTTCAGGGTTTCGATCCAGTTCGAGGACTCGCTCCCCTTCGAGGCATGTTGCACCATCCGATCCCCCAATCATATCGTAACCGTCGTGATTATCATGAAAAAGGACTACGAGGACAGTTTCAGGGCATGGCTGGATGGTAACCCGAAGGCGCTTAATTCATGTTGCAGAAGAAGGGAGCTTTACTGCCACGAGGCCTGCCATCTGGTGGCGATCGTCCGGGCTTTTCCCAGCGACCGTTCTTCCAAAGTGAGGGACGATTTCATGGGCAAAATAAAGGAAAAGTTCAGGAAATCATTGAAAAACGCCGCTGGGCTAAATGCCGTCCCTTTGGTGTCGGTGGAAAAGCCGGGATCCTCGCCGTCGGTTTTCGACAAAGACCATTTCCGCTATGCCGACGACAGCCTGAACTATTTCGGACTGTATCAGGAGTTGATGCTTGATTACGACAGAATGCTGGCGTGTGTCAGAAAGTTATGTGCCGACATGAACGGGGGGGTCTCCCTGGAGGACGTGGAGAGGGAAACCCTTGTCCCGCAACATTTTTTCCACAATTTCAAGGAAAAGCTTACCCAGTTTATAGATCTGCTTACTGAGGAGATGGGGGCCAGCAGCGGTTGATTTCTTGAGGGCCGACGACGATGACGAACTAACCGCAGAGGAGATGGCCGCGTTCGAGCGGTGCGAGAAGATGGGAATCTACAAACCGGCGGAGGTATTGGAAATCCATGAAGACAGTGCAAGATTACCTGAATGACCCCCGGCTTCTTAACGACCTGGCCATGTTGGGGGCGTTGGAACCCGTAAGGGAGATACACGCCGCGCGCCTGAAAATCCAGGACGAGACCGCCGGGATGACCGTCGCGGAGCGGGTGGCGTTCCTCAACATGGGGGCGGAGGCTTTTCTGGCCCCCATGGGCAAAACCCTCTGTCATGACCTGGCGGGAAAGGGGAAGCTGGAATATGCGCCGACGGTTGTCAGCGTGTGATCAGGTAGCTACCCGCCCCGAGGGACACTAAAAGGGACACTTTTTCCCGAAACCTTATTGACACGCCCCGAAACGGCGTGATATATTGTGAAACATCTTTGAATTCCTGTGGAATTCGGGTAATAAACAGTTTTAAAACAGCTTGATACACTTTGAAACGAAAGAGAATGGGCTTCAGGTACTAGTGCCTTCAGTGGTATGGAAGTTCGAGTCTTCTTCCGGGCAGTACCGCTAAATCCTTACCGGATAAGGAATTACGCGATTTAAGTCTACCCGAAAACGGGCGGCGTATCAAGCTGAATGTCTGATTTCTGTCCGTTATGTCGCCGACTTCTGGACAACGGGTTCCCCTGCGCCAAGGAATGCGCCCTTTAGCAGTGGAATACTTATTCCAACGCTGTTGGAATATGCCTATTATGGTGAGACCAGGGCACCGCCTATTCCCTATTAACCGGTGTTATTCGATGAAAATCGGTTACAGGTCTACGCAAAGCTCTGGAAGTGAGGCTAGTGCCGGTTTGTCCTTTTCCCCGTAAGGGCGGGTAACCGCCGTCTCGCCGCCAAAAAGGTAGGCCGCGACGGACTTGCCTTCGCCGTCCAGGACCCAGTACTCGCTACGCCTTGCCGTAAATGATTTCGTGCCGTTCGCCGGGTTTTAGTTCCCAATCCTTGCAGTCCGCGTAGGTCCACTGTGTGCCGATACCAGATTCCGTATGTGCTGTCAATTCATTCTGCTAAACATTTGTCCGGAAAAGGCCGCGCAAATTTAGAGTCAACCCAGGCCCGGGGCGATGGCGGAAACCCTACCAGAGGGCTCCTTGTAAAAAGCGCAAGAGCGACAGCAATCTACCAAGCACCGCCTAAGCCAACACCTAATCTGAAGTGTACGGGTGCTCCAACCATAATGGGAAAGCTTACAAAGGGATTTGCAAAGAAACGCCCTGTCTGCCCGCCAAGTCTAGCTCCAATAGCTGGGGTAAAAATAAATCCTACGCGACCCTCATACCCCCCACCCCAAATGTCATTCTCATCAGACCACGCCATCAAACCAACTCCCAGTCCAAGTTCCAAGTAGATTGGGAGGTTTGCAAGGAAAAAGCGGGCGGTTCCCGAGCCTCCAGCGAAAACCAAGTTATTAGGCAGAGTAACACTGCCAGAAATATTTGCGCCTACCGAAAGAATGTCGTTTATATCCCGTTCATAACGTATGCCAGCACCCAAAATGGTAACCTCGCCCGAAAGCCAGTTTAGATGAGGGCCTATCCTCGGTGGTCGTGGAGCCCTTGGAGCTCTTGGGGGACTTGGCGCCCTTGGGGTTCTGGCCGGATTCTGCGCCACCGCTACGGGGCCGTCGCCTTGAACGCCGTGCGTTTCATACTGGAAGGGTACGGTGGCTCCGGGGAAAACAGGGGCGGCGGCGTGTGCGTGTACCGTTTCATCGGTGTATCTTATTGCCACCGCAGTCGCCACGGTTATGGCTCCGCGATCCGTTACCGCAAGGCGAACGTTTATTATGTCGTTACCGCCCATTTCTATCGCACGTTCCTTCAAATCAAGAAGCAGCGTCGGCCGGTGTACATCCCTTAACACGATTGCGCCGACGGCAACGTAGTTCTTGTTGGGCAGGACGGTGTGCGCCGCCCAGGGAACGCTGACAATCTGCGTGGGCGGCGGCGGAACGTTGGTCCTTGGAGTGGTGGCATCGGCGGAGTGAGGGGGCGTGGCCAGTGGCTCCCATGACGGATTTCTGGTGCCGTGTACCGGTACGTCGATATACCGTATTACCACCGCCGTGGCGCCGGTTATGCGCCCCGCCGTGGTTACCGCCAGGCGAACGTTGATAAGATCGTGTCCGTCCATTGCTATGGCGCGTTCCATCAACTCCGCAAGGAAGGTCGTGTTGCATGCGTCCCTCAACGCGATTGCGCCGACAACGACATAGTCCATGCTGGGAATGATGGTGTACGCCGACCACGGTGCGCGGAAAAATACCGTCTCTGCGGTGCGCGGGCGAACGGGTTGTCCCCGCATCGGTCCCATACCCATTCCCGTCGCGCATCCGGTCGTGGAAAGTCCGACTACCGCAATCATGGCGGCAATCCCGAAAAACTTGTAGCGCTTCTTCATAAAAAAGGCCTCCTCAAAATGTGTCCAGCCATCTCCAGCCAAACGATGGTGTAACTCACAAGACAGGCTGCTTTCCAAAAATTCCTCTGCTGCATCCGATGAACAGCCATGAATCATTATGTACAGGGTAATATTATTATGTGTGGCATATAGTTTGTCAAGCGGAGAAATGGGCTTATTATTACCTTACAGGTAATTGAATGACCAGCCTTCGGGAAATTTTCGCTCATAATTTGAAAAAGTACCGCCGAAACTGTGGTTTCTCTCAGTCAAAACTGGCTGAAATGGTTGGCGTGTCCACCCACCACATTGCAATGATAGAAATTGCCCGAAATTACCCTGCGATGGACCTTGTGGAACGCCTTGCGATTGCTCTAAATATAGAGATTTACGAGCTTTTTATTGACTCTCTTTCTGGCCCTGGGCAAATGGAACGGCTCTACCAGTTGATGGCGAAAAACATCGAGAAAGTAGTAGGCGATGCGGTGGAAAAAGCCCTTGCCGGTAAATGCAGGCATTGAAAGCAGTACGTCCGCTTCGCAATAGCCATGTCTTGAAACAACTCCGGTTTTACACTACCTTTCAGACAGGATGAACATCAGTGAGAATCTTCAAGAATACGTGGTTTGATCGGTTTGCCGATAAAGAAGGCATTACGGACGAAGACCTACGGAACGCGGCGGATCGGCTTGAAGGCGATCAGTCCGATGCCAACTTGGGCGGCGGTGTCTATAAAGTAAGGGTGGCCCGCCCCGGCGAAGGAAAATCGGGCGGTTACCGGGTTATAGTGTTTTTCAGGAGTGGGAAGCAGACATTTTATCATTATGCGTATCCGAAGTCTTCACGAGACAATATTGACCAACGGGAATTGCGGTTCTTTAAGAAAATGGCAAAAGTCAAACTTGCCATGACGGACAGTGAGCTTGCCGTGGCTATTAATGCCGGCGAGTTGATCGAAATCTAGGGGGTAGTGTGAAAAAATACCAAAGTGAGGCTTTGATGGTCTGCCATCAGGACGCCGAAGGGTTGCACCGTTTAGGCCTTATCAGTGATGAGGAGATGCTGGAATTTGATGAGGGGTGCCTTGTCGAAGAACCGGAAACGGCTGACGTAAAAGAAACGGCGGCAATGGAACGCGCCACCGCCTGAGGCAAGCCCTAAAATTCGGATTTACTTTACCTTGCCGCGCCGATTGTTTATATTCTAGCCATGGCAAGCGCATTAAAGGCGGTAGGCGCAAACGCGCATTGGGCTTACGCCGGCTTCATCTTTATCGACGGCGAAACGACAATCATCCGCGCATACGGGAAAAAAAGACACCGTACCGGTTTCCGTACTCCGGAGGCTTTCAATAGAACCGGAGTCTGTTTTCGCGGAGTAGGCACCGGGGCTGGTGGGGGTTAGCGTGCCTTTGTAACTTGTTTTCATAGTAACTTTATCGCGTTTCATTGCCGCTGGGTTTAGGCTTGTTGTGGTAATACATCGCGTGATCGTATTTTTTTTAATTTTTCCTTGCCCCGGATGTTGACCCTTGGAGGTCGGTTCACTATTTTCTAAGTTGAGCGTAGATATTTTACTCCAAACGCCTCACGCGCAAGATGATGGGGTTGTCCGTTTTTGGCGTGGTTACGAAGTAATAATACGCTAGGGGGCAACTATGGGCCGTTTATTTTCAAGAAGCCTTATCGGCTGGTCGTTATTTGCTGCGGCGTTTGTGGTTCTGAATTCTTGTAACAATCCGTTCAGTGGTAACTTGGGGAATCAGGTTGCTGTTTGGCGACCGTATATTCAGAACGTTTTGCCGGGGAACCAGGACTTTATTTCCGGGGACGCAACTTTTACGGGAGAGGCTCGTGCCCACCGCGAACTTCGCCGTGTTGAGGTACGCATTGGCGATTCCGCGGATCCGTTTTTGCACTGGACGGACATAACGGCGTTTGGAGGGGGCGTTTTCCCCTCCGCACGTTCCGGGGGCGACGGTGTTGACAAGGACTGGTCTTTTACCGTGAATACCCTGGACGTTCTGGGCAGGGGCGCGTTGCCGGACGGACGCGTGCAAATGACTTTCCGGGTTTTTGACAATATTGAAAGCGACCCCGTCGAAACCACCGAGTTTCTCTTCAACGTCAAAAACGGGCCTTCGGTGATTACCATGAGTATGCCGGATGAGGAACTTATAGCGGGATCCGCTGGGCCTATTGTTTTGGCGAATACCGCGAATATACGTGGCGACGTGATGGACCGGCGCGGGTTTGCTCCCGGTTATCCCATGATGCAGATTTGGCCCGGCGACAGGCTGGACATTACGGCGAATCCGGACAGCTTTGCCGACGATCCGCACTTCGGCTGGTTCAGTCTGTTTTTGACGAACACCAGTCCAAACGAAATTAACGACAGTATGGCGGAAAACGGTAATTACGCCGATCGCGACGGCCTGCACATTGATTTTGCCGATTTCAATTTCAGGCTTGGCGATTTTACGATTCGGGAACGCGCGGACGGTGTACGCATGGCGGTGTTCGACGGCCCGGAAAACAACATGGCATCCGGCGAATATCTTTTCCGGATAATCGCCAGGGATAACCGTGCGCCGGAAGGCATAGTTACTTTTTTTCCGCCGCACAATTTTGGCAACGACCCGGACGGCCCCAACCCTCCGGATTACTTTAGGGCGGGAAACCCGGTGCGTGTGCGGTTTTCGAACAACGCAGATCCGCCGACCGTGGAGATAAACAACTGGGGGGCATCGGTGGATCTTGCGGCCAGGCCCCACGTTTACGTAACCGGAATTAGGGAGGCGATGATAGCGGACGACGCCGGTACCGCGAACAGGAACGTTTTCCGCTTGCAGGTATTGGCGCGGCACCCGGACGGAATTAACGTGAACGCTGCACGCCTGGACTGGAATCATCCCGCCACCGGACGCAGGGGCACGTTCGTTCCGGAGTGGGCGTTTTATCCGCCGGTTGGAAACAGAACGGCCGTACTTTTCAGTTATACAGCCAAAAGCGATACCCGTGACGATGCCGGAGATCTGATTTTTACGACGCACCCCAGCGAGTACGAACTTACGCTTACGGTTCACTCCGCGATAGGTACCAGCATTCAGCGGTTTTTCTCGGTGCGTATGGACGGCGTTGGTCCGGACGTGAATATCCGGCGCAACGTGCGCGGTGCTTCGCCGCTGCCGGGCGACTTCTGGCGTATGCACGGCGGGCTTGTCAACGATACCGTTTTTACCGTGAACGGCAATATCCAGGTGTCGGTGGACCGCAGTGATCCCTCGCTGATCATGACCCACGGTACCTTTGCGAATATGGGTGCCGCCCATCCCGGCGTGGCGAACAGCCCTATGGTAAAATGGATTGTGCAGCAGGCACCGCCGGACTTTGACCTTGAGTCCCCCCCCGGGGGTAGCGTTCTGCACGATCTGATTCGGTACCGGGAGAACCCCGGCCGGGCGGCTCTGGATTTTTTCTACGGTATTGAGGAAACGCCGCACTCCGGTTGGGTTCACCTTGCGTCGTTCCAGGCGGATCCTACCAACGGTACTCACAACTTCAAGTTTGCCACGGACAGTTTCCCCAACGGCACGGAACTGTGGCTGTACGTTATCGCCATGGACATGGTGCATAATCTTGGGTTCACCATGCAGAGGCTTGTCGTGAGCCAGGAGGACGACCGCCCGGAAATAATCGTTCCCGGTTTGTTTCACGAAAACGCCAGCGGCAATCCGATACGCGGCCCGGGCGACCTTGAGGTTGGCGTGTCCGGAAACGATCCCGCCGGCCCTGACCGCGACGGAAACTGGGCCGCGGACACCCCGCGCCGGAACGTGCTGGGACGAAACCAGGGCATAGACATTGTGCTGCGCGACGACGACGGCATAAGGCTGCATGCCGACGACATTCGCGTTACGATAACCGACCTAAGCACTCCGGGCCAGCCCTCCGGAACGCTGGTTCTGTCCGAGCTGGCCGAAACGCTGGACGGCGGCGCAAGGCAGTGGGCGGGAACGCTGACGCAGGCGCTTATGTCCGGCGCGATAAACCGGGGGATGGCAAACCCGAATATGGCGCACCCCGCAGACCGGCTGTACGACGGCATGTACCGGCTGGACATAAGGGTGCAGGACTACGACGGGTTCAAAGTGGACATGGGCACCCCGAAGGAACACGGGTTTTACTACAACACGGTGACGTTCTGGTTTGTTGTGCATACGGCGGCACCCCGGATTGCCGTGGAGTATCCCGCCGACAACAGTCTTCAGGGTTTGTACGCGGTGGACATTGGCGGAACGGTAAGAACGCCGTTAGCCAATTTGCAGCGTTTGTGGATAACTTTTACGCCGGACGTTATAACCCCGGCGCCGGAAAGCCGTAGCGTCGAAATTACCGACATTACCGCGAACGCGACAAGGGATGACGATGGTTTTTACACTTTTGTCTGGCGGAAACCCGACGTTGTTTTTGGCAATTATCCTGAGGGCGGTGAACCGTTTCCGGGGGAGGACCGGCGTTTTACCGTAACCGGTTTTGACGCACTGGGTTTCTCCGGCGTTTCCGCGCACAGGGTGCAGGTGGACACCACCCCTCCGGTCGTTTCGCTTATCAACATTAACCAGGGCCGTCCGTTTACCACGGATGGCGATGTTGTTGTTACCGATGTCTGGGGCAACGTGCGCTTTGACACTAACGCCACGGACAACCACAGCATGTACGGCGTAAAGTGGTGGCTGTTTCCGGAGGCCGCCGGTATTCCGGACTGGGAAACGCCGTTTCCCGGAAACCCGCACGTAACGGACGGCTACTTTGGCGGAACGCTGGCCCGGACCAATCCGGATACCGGCGAATTTGAGGGTTCCGGCGTTGGCGTTTACGCCGTGGTGTTCGACAGCAGACACCTTGTTGACGGCGGCGCGTATCGCCTGTACGTAATCGCCAGAGACAGCGCCGGCAACGAGACCGGCAAAAACGTTGCCAAAATTTACGTTAACCAGAGCGGCGATCTTCCGGAACTGGACGAAAGCATTCTGAGTCCGGTGCAGGACGTTGTTCGCCGACCCGCCGCCGACGGCAGTCTTGTGGTAAGGGGCGTTGCCCGCGATACCGACGGGTTTGACAGAAACAGCGACAAGCTTAACCAGAACTACGCCGGCGTTGGCTATGTGCAGATACGTTTTTACGATGTTGCAGGTACGCCGGGATGGGGCTCTTGGCGCAACGTTTCCGGCGCGATCAACGTTGCCGGTGAACTGCACTTTGAGTTTGACGTTATGTCCCTGGTCCCGCCCCCTGAAAACGGCGCGATACGCTACCAGATACGGATTAGCGACGAAATTGCCGGAAAAAATCCGCAGAACGACATGGTGCCGCCGGTGGCTCTTGATCCGGTGGCTTCGGTGTCCCGCGTTTTTCCCCTTGGCGGCGGCTACTTTGGCTTTATCCTGGACAGCACTCCGCCGGTAATAGGTTTTGCCGATTTGGTCGGCACTCCCAGTTTCCAGAACGCGACGGATCTGCTGGGACACCTGGCGGGCAGCGTAACCGAGCGCAACCTTGCGCAGTTTACCGTAACCTTTGACGGTCAAAGCGTTCACTTGCTGAATGTCCCCTCCCCCCGGGGGGAGACGGAGGTCTACGAATGGGACATTACGCGAACCGTAACCGGTTACAGCCTTTTCAACATGGGCAAGGCAGCGTTCCACAGAAGCTACGTTAGGCAGGTGCATACCATTCCCGCCGCTCCCGGAGCGCTGACCCCGGAAACGCCGATTATAACCATCGGCGGGCGGGACGAATCCGGTGCCGACATACCGGGCCAGCGCATAGACATAACGGTGGCCGATCTTTCCGTAAGCCTTGACGAAATTATCGCGATAAACCGGCAGCTCGCCCAGAACGCTTCCGTGTTCCAGGGGAGCGTTCTGTTCGAAGTGGTTCGCAAACACGATCCCTTGGCCCCCGGAAACATTTTCCACCGGTTCGTCGACGCTGAACAGGGCGGGCAGAGCATAATGTTCCTGGCCACGGACAAAGCCGGAAACGAACCAGCCAGGGGAAGCGTAAGGTTCGTTCTGGACACCCAGGGCCCGGAAGTTTTGCTGTACACCATTGGCCGGGCGATAACCCACGGTGAGGTTCATCCGGCGGGCAGCTCCACCGGCGACGTTTTTATCAACGGTAATCGCATAACGGCAAACCTGTTTCCGGTGGACTGGCCTGCGGGCTGGCCCCGGGCTGACGGTGCCTGGTTGTACTCCTGGTCCGGGAACGCTGCGTGGTTGAACATAATTGCCGACTGGCCCAGCGATTTTTCGCTTCTGTCGCCGGCAACAATAGTCAGCAGACTCCGGGACGAAATCAACAGGCGGCCCACCGTTGTTACCGACGTTGTTACCGGTGTTGCAACCATTCACGGGAAATTCGTCGATGCGATGGGCTCGGTTTGGGACGGCAGCGGCAGCGGCGGCACGGCGATTTTGGAATACCGGTTTAACTCCGGCGGCAGAAAGGATACCGCCGCCTGGATTCCGCAAATTCTTGTCCGCAACGATCAGGATGAAAAATCGGCGGAGTGGATGCTGGAGATTCCCGCTCCGGCGGTTCGGGACGGCGAAAACACTTTTGACCTGCGCTTTAGCGATCAGGCCGGCAACGTTACCGAAATCTTCGGTCTGCGTTTTGTCGTTGATCGCGAAGTGCCGTTTTTGGTTGGCGGCGACAGGGATATTTTCGGCAACATGGTTTGGGACAAAAACGACGACGCGGACTACTTTTTGGTCAACCACGTAGGCGGCGATGCCGGATGGGAAACCGCCGGAAACTGGAATCCGCTGGAGGCGCACCGGCGCGTGTTCAGTGCGCGTACCGCGAACCACTTTGGGCGCGATTCCGTTTTTAAATTGCGGGGCCGGGTCTACGACGCGAATCTTAGAGACCTTACCGTCAGAATCAGTTCCGACGGGCCGAATCCGTATCTGGTAATCGCCACGGCGCACACCGAATTTGCGGAAGGCGAAGCGCCGCTGGACGCGGTGTCCGGAAGCGGCGCGATACAAACCGTGCCCGGCGAATCCGGCAGGCTGAACCTTGTCCGGCTTGACGACGGCGGCTGGGAATGGACGTTGGAAATACTGGAGCGGGACGTGTTCGCCATGAACGGCATGGACACCGGAGACGGCACCCGCCGGCATATAACCGTAACGGCCACCGATCTTGCGGGCCGCCGTTCCCCGTCCTTGGCGTGGGCGTTCTTCCTGGACGGCACCCCTGCGGCGATCTCGATCCAGACTCCGGAAGTGGGACAGTACTTTCCACCGGAACGCCAGACCCCTCCCCCCGGGCAAAACTTTGTCGCGACGGGAACAACAACGTTAACCGGAAACGTTAGCGACGACACCGGAATACGCGAGGTGGCTTTCCGCGTTGAGCGCTGGGACTACGTGGACCAAAAGTGGGATTCCGTTAACAGCAACGGGTGGAGCGTTATCGGCCACTGGAACGACGCTTTGGCGAAATGGGTCTGGGCCGCCAACGAAGAGTGGCACAACGACAACAACACCTGGTACAACGCTACCAACCCCGCCTCCGACAGTTCCCCGTTTCTGGTAAACTGGATGGTGAACGCGACCACGCTTAACGCGGCAGGTTATGGCCCGGTTTTTGCGGAGGAGGGACGGTACAGGATTCACGTCCGCGCCAAGGACTGGTCGCTGGGCTGGAACCCAGACGATTCCGGAAATCCGGGCCACGAAAAACGCGACTTCTTCATGGACTACGCCCCGCCGGCCATTCGCTGGACGGACAACCACCGGGTTGACTTCAACAACGCCAACCTGGAGTTCACGTTTACCGTTAGCGATCCCAATACCGTGCCGAGCGAAAACTTTGTGGCGGAAATACGCGAAGGCGGGCCCACCGGTGCGCCGGTTCCGCTGTTTACCACGGCGGCCGGAAGCAGTAGCCGGATTACGGCGGCTTTTAACGGCGGGCCTTATTCCATGGACGTTACCATTGCCACCACCGCCGTGCTGGGGAACGACGGCACGTATACTCTGGTGCTTACGGTTCCGGACGGCGCGGGGCGCAGGAGCGACGAACACAACCACTTTACTTTTACGCTGGACAACACCGCGCCGGCTCCCGCCATTGTCAACCACCCCGGTAACGATGCCGCTATGGTGGGTCGCATGATTATTCGCGGAACTACCGGCGAAACCGGCAGCGGTATTCACAAAACGGAATTCGCTCTGGTACCAAACCCCATGGCCCAAAACATGAGCGACGCGCAAATCGCCGCGGCTATAACCGAGATTCCGCCCGGGGCCTGGATGAGCCCGACGGACGTTGACGCCGGAATACTGTACGTTACCCCGCCGGGTTCCGTTCCGGTTCAGCTTATGCGGATGGAGGCCGGCGCCGGTTTTACCTGGACGGTTACCATTGACAATACCCGCAACATTACGGGAATTAGCGACGCGCATAATTTCGCGCCGATGATAACGCAGGGCAGACCGCCGCTTAACTTTGGCGACGGTCCGATCTCCGATACCGCCGTCCATTTAATGATACTGGCGGTTCGCGCGACGGACATGTCCGGAAACGCGAAACACGTTTTCGAGCGTTACTGGATTTACCCCAAGGGCGACACGCCCCTCGTGCAAATCCTGTCCCCGGATTCCGTTGTTTACGACGAAAATCTGCTTAGCGGCAGATTCACCATTAGCGGAATGGCCCGCGACAACGAGAGGGTTCAGAACGTGTTCTTCCGGATTCTGGATTTGGACGACGTGCAGGGTACCCCCCTCCCCTCCCCGGTCGCGGTTACCAACCTTAATCTTCCGGGCTTTGTCTTCGACGACGGACAGTGGGACGAAATCGGAACGCAAACCCCGAGGGAGTTCCCCGGAATGGGGAACGGCTGGTACATGGCCAGGGGCGGCAGACTCCCGGTTGCGGACTGGCGCGTAACGCTTAACGAAGACGGCGAACTGAACCCGTTCGAGCGCGGCACCCGCAGAATCCGGATTGAGGTTGTCTCCAGGGACGCGACTCTGGTCAATCCCGCCGCGCCGCAGAACGAAAGTTCGTGGGACGCGCTGAATCCATCGTCCAGCGAGATTGCCCGCGTGGAGGCTTTTGTTGTCGACGGAGCGCCGGTTTTCGGCGAACCGCAGATACGCGCCTTCGCCCTGAACGAAACCGGCACCGGTTTTCTGGAAAGCGTTGACTGGCGGCCCATCGACAGGGCGCACATCGGCGGCACCGGGCGGGCCACTTTCCGGTTTACCGTAAGCCACGAAGCCGGGCTCAGGGCCATACAGTACCGCGAAACGGTTTACACTCCGTCGGCCACACCCGGCGCGTTGGGTACGTTTGCCCCCGGTGCCGTTACGACCAATCTGCTTGACGAAAGCGGCAACGGCACCGGCGTGTTCGTCGGCGATTTTCCGGGGCTTGACAATCCGGTTAACCCCACGGGCGGCGGCATGGCGGTAATGGCCGTTGGGCCCGTTAGGGACGGTAACAACTTCCGGTGGACGGTGTACGTTGAAGTCAACACCAACATACTTGCCGGCGGCGCGTTTGCCAACGAAGCGATAAATTTCCCGCTGTTCATAACGGCGCAGGATCCTTCGTCGCCGATTCCCATCGAGGGAAGTCTTCACGCAAGAATGCCCGTCGACAACATCCCCCCCCTGGCGCGGTTCGACCTGAACACCAGACCGGCGGGCTTTGCCTCAACCCTTGGCGGCAGTGCTAACTCCGGCGAGAACGACGATATTGGCAGCGTGGATCGGGTTGTCGCGTGGTTTGAACGCATGGTTCCGGAAACTCCGGAAGCGGACTCCAGAGTGCGTCGCGGGATTTCGTGGAACAACTGGGGCGGCGGTCGCGAGTCCTACGAGCTTTCGGATTCCACCCTGCCGGAATTCCTGTGGGGCGAAACCCTGACCGGCGTTCCCCGCTCCGACGATCCGGCCCGGTATGTACGTCTGCCGCAACTGGGGGCCGCTACCGCCGGCACCGGCGGCAACTTCGCCATCGTTATAGATCGCAGCGACTCGCTTGGGAATATTGGCCACCACGGTCACCAGGTTTCGATGAGCATGGCCCACGGTATTCCCGGAACGCTGGGAACCACTTGGCATTTCGTTATCGACAGTACCCTTGTGCCGTCCGGCCCCACGGAAATGCACTTCGTGGTTTTCGACCTGGCCGGGAACGCCAGGCATTTTGTTCAGAACCTTAACGTCATGAACGACGCGCCGATTATCGGAAATGTCCGGATTGCCACCGACCTTCGCGGTGCCGGTTTGGGATTGGGGCCGGACAATCTGAGCAGACGCGACGGGATTCTGGACGGTATACGCGCCTACTGGAACGCCATGGGAATTCCGGAAACGGAGACCGGAGATTCGGCGGACATACGCAGAGGGATTAGCCCGCGCATAACGCCGAACACGCAGGTAACCGGTTCGCCGGTTTCCGGCGCTCTGCAATTTGTTGAAAACATTACCGTGCGAAACAACCTGCTGGCCCTTGGAGTGGAAACCCTGCAAGAGCCGAATCCGGGCCTGCCCAGAACCTTCAGGCTGGAATACGTTTTTGGCACGCGACCCGTTTCCGGCACCGGTCTTGGTGACTCGACAACCGGTATCCGGGCGGGTCGTGTTTATATCGTTGACAATCCGGGTAACGGCATTCCGTGGCAGCGTCTCGGCGCGGCGCACGTAAACGTCCAGCCGGGTTACGTCTTCCTTGCCTCCAGTGATGCCGGCGGAATTGAGGGGATTGACTGGACAGCCTCCGGCGGGGCCGTAAGGGAACTGCAAACGGCCCACACTCTGAACGTTCCCAGCATGGGAACCGGCGGCACGAAACGTTTCGCGGAATTCGCGTACACCTCCGGAGCCTTCACCGGCACCGGCGCGATTGGCGACTTTAACGAAGCCGACGACGATTCCGGTTTGTTCGTGCTTAGGGTTTTTGACGGCCCGGAACCGGACGGCTTTGCGGACGTTACCGTTCTTAGACTTCGCGTGAACAACGGCGACGGCACCGAACCGTTCGCGCAGCTTTACGACCTGAACCCCCACGCCCAGGCGGTAGCCCTGGGAATCCCCGGAAGACACCCGCACGATCCGGCACCGCCGTCGATTGGGCCCATGGCGATAGGAAGCAATCTGGGACGCGCCGGTTTGTGGCGCAGTCCGCACACGAACATGTCCAGGCCGGGAAACATCGAGCCGCGTATTGACACCGGTCTTACCAACACGCAACTGACCAGCGGCAGCGCGGAAAACTTCCGGCATATGGACGCGACGGCGTTCCTTGCCGTGGACACCGTTTCAGGCAGGGTTATTCTTCGCGGCTATGCCGAAGACGACCAGCGCATAGGCGCTATCGACCTGGTGTTTACGGACACCGCTTTCGGCGTAACGTCGCACACGGTTGCCGTTTTGCGGAGTACCCCCCCCGGCTCCCCCGGCGTTCCCGACGCGGGGAACAGCGCCGCAAATATTCCGGCGCGAACCGGACTGTTGCAAGTGGCCGGCGGTACGCCGCTGGTAACGGAACAGACGCTGTTTTTCACCGACAGCATAGACCTGTTCCGCCACCGCGTGGAGTGGGCGTTTGTCTGGGACACCGCCGAAATACCTTCGGGCCTGGTCGTGGGTGACGTTACCGTTCGAGCAATCGCCCGCACGGTTTCCACCGGGCTCGAAAGCGAAAGGCGGCCTCTCGGTTCCCCCGGTTTGCCAAGACTGGACAGCGGCGACGCGGATATTACCGATCACAACGTAAGGAATCCGGGCTTCCCCGGAACTCTGCCGATGTACAACGAGGTACGCGTGAACATTCGCCCGTATGTAACCGGCTTCCGGCGAAACGTGGGCGACGGATTTAACGACACGCGTTTTAACATTCGCGGTGAACTTGTTCGCGGCACGCGTTCGTTGCAGGGGCGTTACGCTTTTGCGCGCGGCGAAACGGCGGTGGTCTCCGGCTTTAACATGCGCAACGGTTCCGCTCTTGACGGCAGCATCTCCGCGACAACCGCCGGCGTTCCCGGCCCAGGGTTTGGACTTACCGGGGTTAGACCGGATCGCTACCAGCTCTTTACGGTACCCGCCGGGGCAGTAACCGGAAACGGCGAAATAACCCTGACGGTTGACGGTTTCCCTGCGGTGAATCGCAGTGTGGCGCACGTACAGCCGTGGCATCTGGAAAACGACACCAGCCTTGACGGCACCGATCTCTGGAACAACCGTACCGCGGTGTTCATCTGGCACTCGAACGACACGGACGTAACCGGTGCGGATCAAACGTCGTTCCCCAGGGCCAGGGCAAACGCGCCCGCCGGAAACTGGGCTCCTGTAGGCACTTCCATGTCGATAGACCCCACTTCCGGAGTTCTTCACGCGAGCCACAACGCAAGCGGGCGGGCAATCGGTACCGAAAACAACCGAGGCTGGACTCTTAGAAGCACGAACTTTGGCGGCAGGGATTTTGTTACCACCGGGGAAACCGGTGCCGGCGCAACCGGAAACGCCGGAAACACCGTGGTGGGCGGCTTTATCGACCCGATTATCAACTCCAGTATTTTCGTCAATTCCGAGGGAACGCCCTGGACCACGTTCAGTATTATAGGGCGCAACGGAGCCAGCAATGGCTGGTCCCATCTTGGCGGCGTGCATTTGAGCGGCCCCGGGGGGGCCCAGGCCAGCTTGACGAATCTTACCACCCTTGCGGCAAACGCCAACTTATACCTTGTCGAAAAAACTTGGTACAACGCCTCCAACCAGGCGGTGTTCGACGCGGCGAATCACGTTGCCGGCATGGCCAATCCGCCGACTACCGACCAGTTCATAAATCCGCGTGTCATAACGTTCAGGGAATACCGGGGCGGTGTTTTCCACGCCGAGCATATCCACGTTAGCTACTTCGACACCAAGGACAACTCCGTAAAATACCGGTACAACCTGAGGGGTACGCCGGGGACTATTACCGCCGCCAACAATCAAGCGGCGGCCCTGGCCGTTCCCCAGGGGTGGACGAATCTGGACGGCGGCCAGGACTTGGACGACTACCGTATGCTTCCGGCGGTTGCGCCTTTTGGTACTGGGGCCGCAGCGGGCGAACGGATTGTTAATACCGGCGTCAACCGCAGTTTTGCCGTTGGTCATCACAACGACATAGCCGTTACCGGAGAGGGACACCCGGTGGTGGTGTACTTCGACGAAACCAGCCAGCGTTTGCGGATTGCCGTTAGCGGTTCACTTACGCCGTTCCGGGGAGATGACTGGGAACGGTTCGACGTGGGAAGCGGTGCCGGAATTGGCCGTTACGCCAGCGTCAGGATTGACACGCGGACGGGGCAAAACAACAGGGTGCATATAGCCGCGCTGGATTCCAACAGCAACAGCCTGGTGTACATTACCGGCACCATTGTGAACGATACTTGGATATTTGGCGCTGCCGAAGTGGTGGACTACGTTGGCAACGTTGGACGGCGTGCCCGCATTTCGCTGGACGCTACGGGCGTTCCGTGGATTGCGTACCTGGATCAAAATTTCGTCGGCGGCAGGGACGGCGTAAAAGTCGCTTTCCGCAACGCCGCCGGATGGGAGGCCATGCACGTTCCGGCCCCGTTCCGGGTAATGGACGAACGGGATTTCACTTCTGCCTCGCAGCTTGGTCTGGAAAATTTCCCGACTGCGAGAACAGACCACACCAGAACCCTCATTACGCCCACGCCGGCGACAAGGTTCTGGAATACGGCGGTGGGTTTTCTTTCCACCGATTTCTTCCGCGTTGCTTACTTGGTTCGATAGGAGGCGCAGCATGAAAAGGCTTTGGCGCAGTGCGTTATCAATAAGCGTTTTGGCGGCGGGCGTTTTGACGCTTACCGTTTGCGAAAATCCGTTCCGGGCGGGGCTTGGTCCCCTTTTGGATATGGAGGTGCCGACTATCACTCTGACAAGTCCGGCGACCGGAACTTTTGTGCAGGGAAACCAGCAATTTCACGGCAGGGTCGGCGACGATCTGAAGGTGGAGAACGCGTGGTTCGTGGTGGCAAGCCATCCCGAACCGCGGGACGATCTTGCGCCGGAAGACCTTGAAAGATTGGCCGCCCTGGGCGAATGGCAAAAACTGGAGCTTAACCTTAGCGCCGGCGGCAGGGACGGAACTTGGGAGTACTTTTTGCCCACGAATCTGTTCCGCGACGGTCTGCTTGGTATACGTTTGCGGGTGCGGGACGGGGCGGGGTTTGAAACAGAAACCGCAAAATTCGTTTTCCAGATTACGAACCTTCCGCCGCGCGTCAGCCTGAGCCAGCCTCTGGTTATTCACGGGAGCGGCCCGGGCGAACTTGGCGGCCCGGCGCTCAACTTTGGTTTTGCCGAAAACCCGCCGTTCAGTTTTCCGAATCTTGATCGCGGTGTTGTCGCCGATGCCCGCAGAGTGCAGGGGCTTATCGCCGACTACCAGGGCGTGTACCTTGGCGCGGTTGTCGACAACCGGTTTCCGCCGCAGTTCCGTTTTTGGGAAATCAGCACGGCGCAGTATTCTGAGCGGGTGGACGGCGTTCCGGTTTTCCCCGCCGAGGTTGTTCCCACCGAATCGCAACTGCCGTGGCAAAATCTGGGGGATGCCGGCTCGCGTCTTTTCGACGCGGATATCACCGGCGTGCGTTTCCACATCGATTTTCCCGTAAATCCGGAGGGCCGCATTTTTGCCGTGCAGGTTCGCGCTCAAAGTGTTCGCGATCCCGGCGCGGGCGGTGACTTTGGCACGTTTACCTTCCCGCGCGATTCCTGGAGCGACCCCGAATGGGAAGCCCTTGATCCGGAACGGCGCGTGGAAAACAGCTTCGTGGCGTTCCGCGTCAGGAGCCCGCAGGAGCCGCCGGGCCTGGACCTTTGGGGGCTGGAAGACGTGTTTGGCCCCGGTGCCTGGAACGGCGGTAAAGGACGTTACGGCAAAATCCCCGGTCTTGGCGGCGGTGTTCCGAACCCGTTTCTTGTAAGCCGGGTTCGCAACGATAAATCCGGGCCTTTCACCCTGCGGGTCCGGACGTGGCACGAAGGCGGCGTGGATGAAGCGATGGCTTTTTGGGTTGCCTCCGACGGCAGCCGGGGCCGGTTTATTTGGGATCTGGCGGATACCCCCCCCTATCCCGAATGGAACGGCGAAAACGTTTCCACCGATTTACCCTTTGCGCTGTGGGGCTTTGGCGATCCCAATCTAACGCCGCTAAGCCGGAATTTTGTTTTTACCTGGGGCTACAACGTTCCGGCAAAAATTCCCGATACCCCGGCCTTTGACGGTTCCGGCGTAAGGAACCGGTCCAGAATCCAGATTTTTGACGGCGATATTGACAACTGGAACCGGATGTTCGGGGACCTGGAGGACTACTGGCTCGAACTGCAAAACCCTGCGGACTCCGGCTGGTGGAAAGACCACACCTTTGACGGCGTGCAGGACAACTTCGAAATATCGATTTACGCCAGAACCGCCGAGGGCACTGTCAGCGGCAGACTTACAACGATTCTTACAATCGACGCCACCGCGCCGAACGTAGCCGTTACGGAAATTAGCGGCAGCCCCTGGCGCGACGAAAACGGAGTGGACGTTGTAAACGGCGTAATCCGCGCCCACATCCACGCCTACGATTCGCGCCCCACGGATACCGACCTGCGGAATTCGCACGGATATTTTGAACGGCCGGCTGGAACCCCCGGTGCCGGAAACCCGTCGCGGGAAGTAATGTTCATTCTGGTGCGCGATACCGAAGCGCATCTGGTTTTCCCGTACCTTGACGGTTTGACCCATCCGTGGCCGCTGTACGCGGACATGCCGGTAAACATTCCCGGCGTGGAGATACTCCAGCACGGCCCGGTTTTTGACGGCAGTATGTTGATACAAACGTCGCCGGTTTACGACGGACAGGCGGACTACCTTCCGGACGGACTTTACCGGTTGTTCGTTTTTGCAAGGGACAACGCGTTTAACATTGGCCGCCTGGATTATCCCCTGCGCGTGGAAAAAGACTCCGACCTGCCGCGCTTCGACTTTAGCATTGGGCTGATGACCGATGCGGTAACCGACCCCAACCTTTCCGCGGACGACACGGAAAACGGTTTTCGCGGCCCCGGCGGCGGCGTGCGCAACAGGCTCCGTCCCGGTAACGATATAGCCTTCATGATAAGCGACGACGACAGCCTGGATTTAAGACCCTCCCCCCCCGGGGAGGCGTTTGGGATAAGGCTGGGCTTTACCGGGTTCCGCAGCGACCCCGGCGGCAATCCGGTTATTACGCCGCACGAACACGTTATCTGGTTTGCGCCGGAAACGGTAAGCGCCATTTTTACGCCGCAACCGGTGGAGAACGGCGCAAGGCAACCGGTGTTTGAACGGGTTGGCAATATCGAGGAGCTTCTGCTTCTGAACCTTTTGCGGCAGCCCGGGGAAAACCTGGAAAACTACCGCCACCTCTTTAGGGACGATCCGGCCGTCTACAACAGGCTTCCGGACGGCGTGTACCGCGTCAGCGTTATCGTCCACGACGACTACTCGAACAAGCTGGTAATGCCGGGCCAAACCGTGGAGCCAAGAAACGCGATAAGCCGCGAAACCCATTTCTGGGTAGCCGTTGACAATCAACCCCCGCTGCTGGATCCGCTGGCGGTTCTGCCGCCAAACGAGAGTCCCATAGCGTCGGCGGAGACCGTCCACGTTCAGGGGCTGGTCTCGGACGAAAACGGGCCCATCAGGGTTAGGCGTTTTACGGTTGCCGTTGGCGACGGTCTGGTTGTCAGGCACGGCGTAACCGGTGCCGCGCCGCCTCCCGGCTTCACGATTGGTCTAACCAACCCGAATCCGGGTAACCCGAATTCGATGGAGCTGGATACCGGAGACGTTCTGCTGGTTCGCACTCCCAGAACGGATATTTGGCAGCACAGTTTTGCCGCGCCGATAAACATCAACGGCATGTTCATCCTCCCCCCCGGGGGCTACGAGATTACCCAGGGCACGTTCCACTTTGAGCTGGTTTTCGAAGACCGCTTTGGCGGCGACTTTATTCTGACGCGGACGTTCTCCGTGGACCACGAGCCGCCGGTGCTTTCCGTGACGCGGCCGGTCGCCGTTTTTGAACGTCCTTCGGCGGCGGATCGTCTGCCTGCGGATTCGGTCGGCGTGGTAAACCCTGGTTCGCCCGGTGCCGCGCCTGTCAACGCTCGAAGACTTGCAAACAGGGTTATCGATTTTTCCGTACACGCGGTGGATGCCTACAGCGGTGTGGCCGGTATACGTTGGTGGCTGCTTCCGGCAAACGTGGGTTCGCCGGTGCCTGCGGACGCTTTGTCCGTTGGCGCTTTGGTTTCGCAGCCGGGCGGTGGAACCGTGGATTCCTTCGGTTCGTATCCGGCAAGAAGTTTCGTGAATCCGGATGACATATACGGCGCGGTTCCCCCCACGGCCATTCCGCCGGTTTTCGGAACCGGAGTCCGGGGCGCGTTTGGTCAAATCGCTTTTGGCGGGCAGGTTAGCATTGATGCTTACGCCCTGGGTTTGCCGGACGGTGAATATCGTTTGCACGTTATCGCCATGGACGGTGCCGGCAACGAGTCCAGGCTTGTGGCCGGCGGCGAAGGCGGCAACGTCATGCAGACAATCTTTTTGTTCGACGACGAAGACAGGCCCTACTTCCACGGGATAAACCTACAGGAGGACGCGGCCGGAAACCGCCCGGTGGTAACCGCCGACGGCCTTGTAATCCAGGGCATTGTCATGGACGACGACGGCTTTGGTTTGGGTATGACGATTCACCCGGACACGTTGCGCGTGTGGTACTCCTACGATCCGGAGGCGGGTAACGCGGCCGACGAAAAACTCACCGCCGATGATCTCGACGCTTCGCCGTACTGGCACGGCGGCCAGGTTGTTACCCAGGGCGTTTCGCTCAGCGGCAGAAACCTGAATCTTAACATCAACCTTCGCCAGATTTTTCCGGAGCATTTCAACGCCCCCGATTTGAGCGACGGGCTTAGGTACATTGTTATCCGCGCGCAGGACGCGCCGGTGAACAAGCTGGCTTCGGACATTAGGCCGGGTGCGGATACCGAACGCCGGGAACGTTACGCGTATTTTTCGTTCATGCTGGATACGAGTCCGCCGGAAGTGGTTCTGGATTCGCCGGAACCGGAGTACAGGGCCGGGAACGTTCCCTTCGCGGTTACCGGCTCGATCAGGGACGCGAACCTTGAACTGGTGCCGATTGCGCCAAACGCGCGGAACGTTTACGGTTTGCGCTGGAGCGTGGTTTCGGAGGACGGCAACTTTTCCGGAATCTTCACGCTTGATCCGGAAAGCGGTTATGTAACTTCGACGCTTCTGCCGGACGGCACCACGCTGGTGGTGTTTGACCTTCCCCCGGCGTTTGTTGCAAACGTTTTTGCGAACACTCCGGGGAGCAGACCGGGGGCGGGCGGTTCCGCCGTGCATTACTCCGGTTTTACGTTTGACCCGGACGCGCAGGCGGCGAACCCTTCCCTGGCGCTTTTGGGCGAACGTTCCCATCAGTTTGAGCTGGAGGCCAGGGACGCCGGCGGGCTTTCCGCGGTAATAGCGCGCGGTTTTGTGATAGACCGGAACGGGCCTTCCGGCACTATTAACTTTCCGGATTTTACGGTTTGGTATCCGTTCCCCGCCGATTTTGACTCGTACCACGTAACGATGCCGGAAGACGTTTTCCGCTGGTGGCTTGATCCGGCGGCGATGACGAACACCGGCGGCGCGACCGGAGACGCGCTGGTGCGACTGTGGCACAACCGCAAACGCGAATGGGCCGCCGGTTTTACCCACGATGCCGCGCAAAACCCCGACTACCGCACGCGCAATCTGCCGGTGGTTTTCCGCGACGGCGCGGTGGCGACGCTTAACGGCAGCTTTGCCGATTCCATTTCGGCGGTGGAAATATCCACGCTTAGGTTCCGGATTAACGGCCGGGACGCGTTTCTGCCAACGCCGGACGGTGCCGGCGGTACGTCCGTTCGCTGGGCGTTGCCTCTCGCCGGCGCAAACGGCAACAGTTTGCCGGACGGCGTTCACGTTCTGGAGATACGCGTGGGCGACGCCGCCGGGAACTACACCGAAATGGGGCCCTTTGCCTTCAGGCTGGATTCGGCGCGGGCGGAATCCGGTTTTGACTACGAACGTATGCCGGCCAACTCCGTGTTTGCTTCGGCGGCCGGATTTGCCGGCAGCAACGTTTTCACTTTGAGGGGCGCGGCCACGGACGCGAACCTTCGCGACATCAGACTTGAAATAACGGAATCCGGAATGCAGTTGCCGATTATCGGCATAAACCTTGTCGCCGTCCACAACGATCCGGCGCATCCGTACAACTCCAGCGTCGCGCTGGATTGGAGTTACGACGATTCCGGCGTGCCGACCCTTGACTGGGCGTTCACTCTTTCCGCGCCGGTTTACGCCGCGAACTTTGTCCGCGACGGTAGCTTTGAGGTAAACGTTGTGGCAACGGACTGGAACAATCCGGCCAGTCCCAATTCCAGGTCGGAGCCCGCTTCATGGGTCTTTGTGCGGGACACCGCTTCTCCGGTTGTTACTTTCGACTCCGGTCTTGTGCCCACCGCCGCCGACTACACTCCGGAGAATTTGTTCTTTGTCGAAAACATTCTGGCTGCGTCCCGTGTCGTAAACCGCTTCCACCTTGACGGCCAGGCGGTAACCGGCATTGCCACGGACAATCACGGCGTGTACCGCATTCAGGTGCGTCTGGAAGAGTGGGACTGGGAGTCCGGCGGCTGGATCGAATACCGTGACTGGGACGACCGCCCGGTGGTGCTGACCGGAACGTCCGACAACCGCGTCTGGCGTGTTCCGCTGCGCGGCGGAACTGCGGAGAACGGTCGCCTGGATATAGACGACGGCCTGTACCGTATCCGGATTCGGGCAATGGATTTTGCGTGGTTCGCCAACGGCAATCCGGATTTTGGCCCCGGCGATCTGGGCAACCCGGTAACTTTGTCGCAGTGGGTTTACTTCTATTTTGACCGCATGTCGCCGCAGATTGTCGAAGTGGATCCGCAACACACGATGAGTTCGCGCCATGGAACCAACGCCGCCGGCGACTCCGGTTACCTTAGCTTCCTGGTGGACGCGACGGACGAAAACCGGCTTCACGATTTTAGCGCCACCGTAACCGGCGTTGCCGGCGCTTCGGTTAGTCTTGACGCGAATCAACTTGGCGCTCTTTCCGGGGCGCGGCTGCGTCTGGACCTTCCCGTGCCGGAAACCCTGAACGGCAGGTTTGCGTTAACGCTTACCGCCACGGATTTTGCCGGCAGAACCTCCACCGTAACGCGGAACATCGATCTGGACAACGTGTCCCCCGGCATACTGATAACCAGTCTGCACCAGCCGGAGATGATGGTAATCAACAACGTGGTTTCCACCGGCGCTTTCCTGCTGATAGCCGGCGAGGCGCACGACATAGCCGGGCCGGTGGACAGTCTGCCGGAACGGGTCTACTTCCGCGTCGGAACCATTTTTGACGGTACTTCTCACACAATGCCAACACCGGATCTGCTGGCGCAAAAATACGCCGGAGTGCAGGCCGAGCGGGACACCGCCGGCAACAATCCGGCGTTTGACGGGTTCGTTGACAATCCGGATTCCGCGTGGTTCCGGCTTGACCAAACCGGCGCGAACGTTCCGCAGGCTCCGCTGCACTTTACGGTTCCGTCGCGCAATCTGTTCAACTGGCAGCTTCGCGTAAACGACCTTAGCGTTTTTGCCGATCCGGTGGCGCTGAAACCGGGCGGCTCGGCGGAACCCAGGGTTATGGGCCCGTCCAGAATGCCCGTTTTGCCAATATCGTTCCGCGTGGTGGACGGGGTTGGCAACGCCGGATATTTCGTGCTTTCGTTGACAATCGACATGGACGCGGAACTTCCGCGCACCTCCATTGAAACGCCCCGGGAGGACGGCAACCCGGATCAGCCCATGGGCGGAGCCATTACCATTGATGGCGTTGCTTCCACCTCCGCTCCTCTGGACGCGCATTCGGTGCTGCTGCGTGTCAGCGTTGGCAAAAACTCCGACGACAGCCTTACGGTGGTTTCGCTACCGATGGACCCGGTGACAACCGGCGACTTCCCGGTCGAGTTTGTCGAAAGCCAGTTGGAAAACAGCGCCTACTGGAAATCCGGCGAGTGGTTCCCCGCGACGCTGCTGGCCCCGGGGCAGATTGCGCCGTGGTTCTTCCTGCTGAACGCCGGCGGCGAGCTTACCGAACGGATTGGCGATCTGGGCCACAACGGGCTGCTGTACGTCAAAACCGAAGTGCTTGCCGTCAACAAGGACGGCTCCGGCGTTCCGTACAGGATCAGCGGAAGCCCCACCGTGCGCACGTTCTACATTAGGGACAGTGCGCCGGAAATCCGGAACGTCGAGGTTGAGGACAGATTCGGAACGCGCCGCGCAACCGGTCTGGGCGAGCCGCTTGGCGGAAGGTTCACGGTAAGCGCGGTTCTGGACGCGTCGGAAGGCCCGCTCCGCGACGTGCGGATTGCGCGTCCCGGCGAATCCGGTTTTGTTACGGTTTGGCCCCCCGGCCCCGGAACGGAAACGCTTCCCGGTTTGACGCTTACGCCAAGCGCCGGAAACCGGATTGTAAGCCTGACCTACGTTCTGGATTCCACGCTTGCGGCAGACGTTGACCCCGCCGATCCGGCCTATCCCTCCGGCGTTGGCGCGGTTCGGAACGGGGCGTGGGCTAACGCCGGCGGTCGTTTCCAACTGGAAATACTGATACGCGACAACACCATTCCGCCGGCGGTGGAACGGCGAACGATAACGGTGGACGTGGACAACTCCGCTCCGGCGGTGGACGTGTCGTTCCACGCCAATCCGCGGCAGGCCGGAACCGCCGGCGTTTTCCAGGGCAGCGTTCTGGACAACCAGGGTTTCGCCGGAACCGCGAACATCCCGGAGGCAAACCTCAACAGAAACGTTGACAAGGTTTACGCGTGGTTTACCGACCGGAACGGCTTTGTCCCCTTTGACGGAAACCAGGCCGGTCGCCCTGGCGCGGTATCCCGAAACGTAATGCAAAACAGGGAGTTCCGCAACGGCCACTGGGAAGCCGGTGCCGCCGCCGCGATTGACTCCCCCCCCCTCCCAGTTTCCAGCGACAACTGGGTAACGGTTCTTAGGCACGGGGCCCCGGGGGGGTACCTGTGGCTGGAAAGCAACGGCGGCAGAAACGTGGAATGGCAGTTTACGTTAAACACGACGCTGTTGCCCAGCGGCCCCGTAACCCTGCACTACATAGCGGTGGATCGCGCCGGTAACATGACCTACGGGAACCAGGGTATCGTGATCATGAACAACAGTCCGGAGCTTAACGACGTGATGCTGTTTACCGCCAACAGCGACGTTCCGGCGGTAATCAACTGGTGGGATCCCTTCGCGATGGATTCGCCGGACCCCAACGATCCGCTGGCCACCGTTATGCCGGGAACGTTCCACAGGCTCAACCTGAACCAGACTCCGGCGGAAAGGGCTCGCGGCTACATCGAATCCGGCTTTACCGTCAAGAACAGCTTCCTGGGCCTGCGCGTGGAGGCGCTTTTTGGCAACGATTTTATGAACTATCGCCTGCAGCACGTTACCCGGCGGCTGGTAACTCTGGACAGGGCCGGCATGGCGGGCATTCTGGACGAGGGCATCGCTCTGGTTACCATAGCGGCTCGCGGCAACGTTAACGACGCCGAGTGGAACCGCCTGGGCGTTACCGTAGACCCCTCCCCCGGAACGCACTTTGTCTTTGACCCCCGGGAACCGTCCACCGGAAAGGAACTGGATGTGTGGAACCCTGATCATTTCCGCGGCGACATGACGGGGCAGGTCTGGGTGTACACGGCGGTGGGCGGTGAAAAAAACGTGTCTAACGCCGCGATTAACCGGCCGATTGGCCCCAACCCCGGAACGCCGCCTCCGGACTTCCCCAGCGGAGCCGGTTTTTACTTTACGCCCGGGGACGACTTTAACTTTGCCGGTCACGGGCCGGACGGACATTTCGCCCCGCGCTATGGTGCCGGAATTGGCAGAATACCGGAGTATATCCGCGACACCGGCATAGCGCTTCCGCTGAACCCGAACCCCGCCCCGGCGGTGGATGTCAGTCCGGTTCCGAATCCGGCGGATATGTTGCAGCAGTCAACCAACGGCCGCCACTGGAACTACCGGGACAGGCCCTTCTTCCTGCTGCGGGCCTGGGACAACGTAAACCCGGGGAACGGCGAAAACACCCAGTTGAGCGACGCGCTGGTTATAGGCATGAACATAAGCCTGTACGACTGGTACACGCCGCTTGCGCGAATCTACGACTTCAACCCCTACATGGTAACGCCGTCGGCTGATAACATGGAGCTGGTAGCGACAATTGCGGACGCGCTCAACCCAAGGCCGGATCCGGACGCTCTGCCGTTGAACATTCTGCGCGGCGGTCTGTTCAACACCGGAACGCAGCGCAATCCGCGTTTGTCCGGCCACGTTGAACCGCGCCTGGGCTCCATGGCCCTGCAGCCGATTGGCTCGAACGGTGCCTCGGTGGGCAATACGACCTCCGCCCGTCCCCTGGCCCACGGCTTTGTTTCCGGCGACACCACGACCCACGACTTTTCCTTTGAACGCGACAGAGTTAGCGGCCAAGTGATACTGCGTGGCCGCGTCTGGGACAACTCACGGATTCAAGATATCCAACTGTGGGTTGGATACGGGGACTGGCAAACCATTCTGGTCTGGGACAACAACACCCAGGGCATGATTCGCGGCCCCGGCTTTGACGAAAACCGGGTCGGCGTGGCGGAAATCATGGACTGGAGCGGCGGTCACACCGTGGAGTGGTCCTTCCTGTGGAACACCGAGGAGCTTAGCCCCTCCGGTTTGACGGAGGACGTGCGAATAATCGTGCGGGCCAGGGACTTTGAAAACCCGGCTTTCTGGAGCGGCGGCCCGGACGGCATCCCCTCCGACGCTTCCGGAGTTTCGCGCCCGGCCCAGCCAGCCGGCTTCTTCGACTCGGTAAGCGCGGACATCGTTCCCTACGTTACCGGTCTGGTTCGCGGCGAACCCTACCGAACGCTGCGCTCCATGCAGGGTTGGTACAGCTTCTACCGAGGCGAAACCGGAATTACCGTCCGAGGCTTTAACCTTGGCGGTTCGCCCCAGGTGTTTATCCCGGCCGAAAGCGGTAGAATCGACGTTAACGCCACCGACGGCACGCCGATCCACAACCACAAGTCCAACCCGGCGCTGTCCTGGAACAAGGAAAACTTCGACGCGGTTCCGGAATCCGGCCTGTGGAACAACCGTCTCCACGCCCACATCTGGCATACCGCCGAAACCGTTACCAACCCGGCGACCGGCGCTTCCACCCTGCCGCCAACCTTCATGGGGCCTTTCGCTAACAGCGAAGGTTTAACCCACCCCGGGATGACGATAAACGCCTCCGGTGAGCTGATTGGCACCTGGAACGTTTTCGGAACCGCTAATGTCCACTTTGGAATGAACAACGCTCCGGGGGTAAACACCAGAACCAACGTGGTCAGCGGTATACCCGTAGAACCCCACGTAACTCCGGATGTCAGCGAAGCTGGCTACATCGTCATGGTTCACCAGGCTGACGGAAACCCGGCGGTCTGGAGGGTCGATGTCAGAAACGGTTTGAGCGGAACCGCTACGCCCTCAAACGTGCAACTGATCAGCGGCGGCGGAGGTCCAACCCTACGCTGGCGTAACCCGCGAATCCATGGAACCACCGCCACCGTCCATGACGCGTTTGCCCAGAACTTAAGGGTTGTTTCTGCGTCAGGCTCCGTGGCGGGCGCACCGATAGTCGGCGGCGCGGCGGAAACCGGCCCCGGAGTTGGTCTGTTCAGCGCGATTGGCCCCGGCACGGTAGCCTACTTCCACGGCGTGCGAGACACGGTAAGAATCGCCACCGGTTCCGCGTGGGCAACTCCCCGGGACGTTCTGCCCGCCGGCCATCCGCTGTTCAGCGGCTCCGGCCAGTATGTCAGCATGGCGGTTTCCGGCAGCGACATACACCTGGCGTTCTTCAACAGCAGACTCGGTGCCGTGGTCTACGCCTTCTCCGACAACGGCGGCCTGAGCTTCGAAGCCGTGGTGGTGGACACCTTGAGGGGCGTTGGAACCTGGACGGACATTTCGCTGGACGCGGAGGGCAACCCCTGGATAGTCTACGGCTTCCAGGATCGCGCCGGAAATTACGACGGCGTACGCATGGCGTTCCGCACCCGGAACCACGCCGTGGAGTTCTCCAGGGAACACCGCTGCCCGGTTACAGGCGGCGAAATCACCGGCTGGGAAGCCGTAAGCATGCCCGCCCCCTTCCGCGTGAACAACGACCGCCTAAACATCGAAACCTCACGCGGCAGCGTTTCCTGGGACACCGCCATCGGCTACGCCAGCGACCGTTTCCGCATCGGCTACTTCTTCCGCCCGGAAACCATTGGCGAAAACACCGGCATGGCGCGGAACTGATTCGGGATTGACGGATTGCGGGTTGGCCCCTTTTTAGGGGTCAGCCCGCCGTCAATTTCTGCCACTCCGCCTTCGGGAAATCTGGCCTGCTGTATCAAATTATGACCCTTTCCCGCCGGTTTCATCGGGTTTTTTGCGGTTTGGCTGATTTTTCGGGAAGGGGGGAATCGAACCCCCGACCTTCTGCTCCCAAAGCAGACGGAATAGCCGCTATCCAACTTCCCGTGGGTTTTCTCATTATGCCGTTTTTCCCGTGCCGCATCAAGCCGGAGGCCGGAATCCGGGGCGGGCCTTAGCGCCGCCAGGGTTTTACCGAGTTCAGGTACTCGATTACGCGCAGGCCGTCGGCGGCACCGGACACCGGGACTCTGCCGGGGGTCTTCGCGCAGGCGACCGCGTCCTTTACCATGTTGGCGAAGTAGCCGGTGGGGCCGGCAAACACGTCCCCGGTGCGTTCCAGCGAGCGGAAGTTTTCGGCGTAGGGGCTGGGGGCGCTTTCCCAAACCCCGAAAACCCCGTTGCCTATTCCAAGCCGGCCCTTCTCGCAGGAAAACTCCATCTCGAAAACCAGGTGATCCCGCCCCGCCCCCACTTCCACGACAACCGGAACCGCGCCGGTTTCCGCGGGCAGCGTTCCCTCGAGCCAGGCGGTGCCGGTGTCGGCGGTAAGCTTTGCGCCCCGGCATCGCCGGTGTTTCAAAACGGAACCGGTAAGAAACATGATCGCGTCAACGAGGTGCGTCCCGTCGTGCCAGAAAACGTCCAGAAGGCGCTTTTTCCTGCCCATGTACAGAACGGCGCGCACGCTTAAAAGCCGGCCCAGTTTGCCGCCGCGCAGTATCGCTCCGGCGCGGATGTAGTCTTCCGAGTAGCGCCGCTCGTGGTTGGTGATCACCACCGGCCTTTTCAGCCCGGCGATTTTGCGCGCCTCGCCAATATTGTCCGCCAGCGGCTTTTCGCAGATTACCGCCGGAACGTTCATGTCCGCGGCAAGCCTGCAGTACCGGTAGTGGCTGTCCGGATGGGTGGCGATTGCCAGAAGTCCGGGCCGGTGCACCCTGAGCATTTCAGCGGCGTCGGCGTACACCGGAACCCGCCACCTTTCCGCGAATAGCCGGCGGCGTTCCACGTCAACGTCGCAGCCGGCCGCAAGCTCGCAGTCCGGGTTCGCGGCGATTGCGCCGGCGTGGGTGCAGGGCTTTTCCCGCAAAGCGTCGTCCTCCAGCAGACTCGCGATGCGCCCAAGGCCGACGACTGCGGCTTTCAGTTTTTCCATGCAAGCCTAATCGCACACAAGGGCTACCTCCACGAAGGCAACCAATAAAAACGGGTGGAAAGTCTGAACGCTAATGGACAGAAGGCCGTCCACCAGCCAGGTAAGCACCGCCACCAAAATGCCCGGGAAAAGCCCCATTGCAAAAGTTACAGCCACGGTAAACACCGTATCGAAAAACACCGGAACCCACAGAAAGTTGCGAAGCAGGATGAGAAACATGTTTGCCGCTACCGCCAGCGCGCAAATCATGGCAAACTTTATTATGCGGAGAGTGCGTTCGTTGGGCACGGAAGCAGTCTATCACAAAAAACGCATCGTGCATATAATGAGACATGAGGGCGAAAAACCAAACCGGATTCCTTGCCGTTTTTGCGGTACCGTTTCTGGTCTTTGGCGTATCCTGCACCGGACTTGGACACGGGCGCGACACCGGCGTCGGGGCACGACGATAAACCTAACCGTCCTCAACAATGGCACATACATCCCGACTGGCCCCGGGAACTTCAGCATCAGCTTTGCGAACTTCCAAAACCCGATACCGCAAATCACCGGCCCAACCCTTAGCCTGCGGGCCGGCGGCACCGGGGAAATCCGCATAACTGGCCTTCCCGCGGACGCAAGCGTTAATTGGCTGTCCCAAGGCGACCCAATCACCGAGGGGACGAACCTTGCCGGCGGCACGGCAAGCCTTGCGCTGAATTCGGGTATACACGGGGGCGGGATAGGAACGCACCTAGTAACCGGTGGAAGTCCGCACGGGCGGCCAATTGCATAGCAGGATCATTACCTTCCAGGTAATGCCGTAACACAGGAACAAAGGAGAACGAGATATGAGAAACATACGACCGCCAAAGGTCAGTACGCAAATCGCAAAACTGTTTGCCATAATTGCCGCATGTGGCCTGATGGTTCTGGCTGGATGCCAAAACCCGACCCAGCCGCCCAGCGTCGCCGAAAACCAAACCGGCACCCTTTCGCTCACGATCGGCACGCAGCGCATCGGGCGAACGATAATGCCAGAAATCGGGGATGGCTGCTTCGACAAAGTAAGGCTTTGGTTTGTTGACGACGACGATGCCGAAAACTACCTTCCATACAAGATCTGGGATGGCAATCCCATCACGCTGGCCGCTGAGACGACATGGAGCCTGCGCGCCACTGCATACTTGAACGATGAAGAGGGCGATTCCCAAAAAGCGGCTCAGAGCATCCAGTATACTGGCATAGTGGTAACCCCTTGGGCTACCGAACCCGAACCCCTCGCCGTTACGCTTCGCCCGATTACCGGGGAGCCGGAAACGTTCCGCTGGAACATCGGCTTTCCCGAAGGCGTAACTGGCGCGAAAATCGAAGTGCGACGGATTGACTGGGACAGAAATGAAAACGAAGTCGCCATCGGAACCCCGTTTAACCTTGTCGATACGGACGTTCTTTGCGACGAGTACGGAAGGCTGGCCGGTTCCTATTCGCTGCCCTTCGGCACGTACCGGGTTTTCCTAACCCTGACCAAGGGAACCGAAACCGTAACGGTAAGCGCGGTGCTGCATGTCTGGCAGAACATGGAAAGCGTTTTTAACGAAAACTTCACCTGCAGGATTTTCCCCGTTACGATGTTAGACCATTTCTTATAAAAACCACCCAGACCGGCAGAAAAAATGGCTAATTTATTTTCCGTCACGTCCCCCAGGTGTTTCATGTCTGGGAAGTGCCGCTTTGTTATAGCGACGGCTGCGGGCTCTATTTCGCTTGCCCATATCGGGGTTATCCCAGCCGTTTGCGCCGCAAGCGGAAAGCCGCCTATGCCGTCGAACAGGCTGCCAAGGGTGAGGCTCATTTAGGCAGCTGGCTTTCGTCGCATTGTTGCTTAAAAGATGGAGATGTTAAACAGCTTCCGAGGGGTTTGACAAAATCGACGATTTTGTCGCATAATGACCCTGCAAACGACTGAACGGAGATTCTATGGCAGTAAATAACGGCTTATTGAACATTACCAAGACCAAATCCGTGCTTGTTGCCGCGGCGATTATTGTGGCGGCCGCTGCGGCCGTGCATTTTTTGCTTCCCGGTATTTCGCTTGTTTTTATGTTTGTTCTGGCCATTGTGGTTATGTTTCTGGTTTTAGCCAAAATCAGGCTTCACCCGTTTTTGGCGATTCTGGGGGTATCGGTAGTTTTTGGAATCGCCGCGGGCATTCCGCTGACCGGGACTCCGGGCGTCGATGGTGCCCCGGAGATTCTGGGCCTTCCCGGTGTTATTGGCCTTGGGTTTTCCGGTATTTTTACCAGTCTTGGAATGGTAGTAATCTTTGGCGTGTTAATCGGGGCGGTGCTTGAGACTTCCGGCGCGGCGATAAAAATCGCCAGCATGATTATCAAACTTGTTGGTAAAAAAAGTCCAACCCTGTCGTTTATGGTTATGGGATGGATTGTGTCAATATCCGTGTATTGCGATTCCGGTTTTGTCGCGCTTAACCCATTGCGCAGATCCATGGTTAAACGTACCGGCGTAAGCAGTGTCGCGACCGCCGCCGGTCTGGGAACCGGTCTGTATCTATCGCATGTGCTGGTTCCGTTTGCCCCCGGTCCTCTTATCGCGGCCGACAGGCTGGGTCTTGGCGGCCACCTGCCGCTCATTATGCTTGTTGCCGCCGTTGTCTCCATTCCGGCGCTTATCGGCGCGTATTTTTACACAATCTACATCGGCAAAAAAAGGAAGTCGAAAGAGGACCTCAAGGTTATCCGCGATGACACGGTTCAGTCTTACACGAAACTGGTGTCAAAGTACAAAAAACTGCCAAACGGACTGTTGGCCCTTACGCCGATTCTAGTGCCAATCCTGTTAATGATTTTGAGCCCGATGGCAAGCGTTGCAGGCTGGACAGGTTTTATCAAAGACACCGTCATTTTTCTGGGGACTCCCATTATTGCCATGGCCGCCGGGGTTGTTTTCGCGGTAATACTACTTGTGGTTACCAAAAAAACCGGCGATTTTAATCCCATTACGGAAAACACTCTTAAAACGGTAGGCCCCACGCTGTGCATTACCGGTGCCGGCGGCGTGTTTGGGGAAGTCATTTTGGCTTCCGGAGTAGCTGGGCTTATCGCGGAAAACATGGGGGCGATGCACAGCCTTGGTCTGTTTTTCCCGTTTTTGTTTGCCGCGCTTATAAAAACGGCGCAGGGTTCGTCCGCCGTCGCAATGGTAATGACCGCAGGCGTTATATATCCTTTCGCGAGCGATTTATCCGTAATGATGTCGGTTCTTACGGTCATGGCAATCGGCGCCGGTTCCATGATTGTTTCCCACGCAAACGATTCGTACTTCTGGACTGTCGCAAGGCTGTCCGGAATGTCGCCCAGGCAGGCTTACGCTTCACATACCGTAACCTCCCTTGTTGGAAGCGTTTGTTGCATGATTGCCATTTTTGTTTTCTCGCTGGTTGTCGGCTAGGGGGCACTCAAGACGCTTTTATCCAGAAAACCTTCTGCATAGTAGCAAGCGCAAACGCTAACATAGCAGTGGAGGCTTTTATGAACTATTTGGGTTTTGATGTGTACGAAAAGTCGATTCACAAGGCGCAGGTCGATGGTTGCGAGATCGACGTTTGCATGGCAAAGGGCGCTTCCCAGGACGAAAGCGATTTTCTGGTTCTGGGAAAACCGCTCCCCGGGTTTTCGGGAGAGGAGATTGCCGGCGGTGGATTCAAGGCGCCGCTTTCCCACGACAATGCCAACGCGCTACGGAAACTGTTTCCGTTTACCGCGCCGGCGCCGGTTTTGCGCCAAGCCCGCAGTTTTGGGCTTGGCGACAGGCTTGGCGTTGCCACTCCGGGCCACATAAAACTGTTTGAAAATTACGACGCGTATCCGGTTTTCGCTCAGCAATCGATCCGGGAACTAAACCTGACGAACAGAACCTACGGGGATGTTCTGGATGCCGCCACCTTTGCAGTGTTCCGCGAAAGTTTCCGCAAGGAGTGGGGCGCGGACGGCGACCACCTGAAAACGCCGGAGGACGTGGAATACGCCCTGGGTCTGGGCTTTACCATGATAACGCTGGACTGCTCGGAGCATATCAAAGGGGACGTTACCGAAGCAAACGCCCCGCCTCTGACGGAGAACTGCAAAGCGAAATACCTTGGAAAGCAATTCGACATAGGCGAAGGCGTAACCATAAGTTTCTCCGAACAGGAACTTAAAGTAATTGTCGCAATTTACGGCGACGCGATTCGTTTTGCCGCCGGCATGTACAAACGTTTTCTAAAAGACGGCAAGTACAATGCCGATTTCGAGATTTCCATTGACGAAACGGCAACCCCAACAACTCCCCTACAGCATTACTTTGTCGCAAACGAACTTATCGACGCCGGCGTTTCCTTTGCTACCATTGCGCCCCGGTTTTGCGGCGAATTCCAGAAAGGGATTGACTACGTTGGCGATCTTGCCCGGTTTGAAGACGAAATAAAAGTCCACGCGGTAATCGCCCGGCACTTTAAGTATAAACTTAGCATACATTCCGGATCGGACAAGTTCAGCGTGTTTCCAAGCATCGGCAGGGAGTGCGCCGGAGTTTTCCACGTCAAAACCGCCGGCACCAACTGGCTGGAGGCAATGTGCGTAATCGCCCAAACCGCGCCGGTTTTGTATCGCGAAGTACACAAATACGCGCTGGAAGCGTTTGCCGAAGCCAGCAAGTACTACCACGTTACCACCGATCTTGCCAAAATCCCGGACGTGGATACTCTTTCCGATGCCGATTTGGTAAAACTGTTTGAAAACAACGACGCGCGGCAACTTATCCACATAACTTACGGCTTAATTTTGGGAAAGAAAAACCCCGACGGCTCGTTTGCGTTCCGGGACAGCCTGTACCGAAACTGGAAACGAAATGAAAACGCCTACAACCAGGCACTGGCGCGGCACATTGGGAAACATCTGGAGTTACTTGGAGTGAAAAAAGACTAGAGCAGCACGAATTTCCTTGACAACAATCCGTGCCGCCCCGGAAAGAGGTCAGCGAATGACTAAAACTGGAGTAAAACTACCAAAAAGTCATTCGTTGACACTTTTTCTGCAGTTACTTCGCGCGGGGAGGCTTACGCACCGCCGCTTTTGCGGCAGGAGCTTTTGCTGCGGGTTTGCGCTTGGCGGCGGCGGGAGCTTCTTTCTTTTTTGCCCCGGCGGCCTCCTTCTTGCCCGCTGTTGCTGTTGCCGTTTTACCTTCCTTCGTAGAATGCGGCTTGCGCACAAACGTGTACTTGGTAACGTCAACAATGGCGGTTACTTCTTTGGTAAGCTCCTTGTCGCCAAGGGCCTTAGCCAAATCGTACTTCGTCTGTAGATCAAGCCAGTACAACGGCTCATTCTTGAAGAATTTTGCAAGACGAAAAGCAGCGGCAACGGAAATAGGCGACTTGTCAAGGATCAGAAGCCTTACCATTGCGTTGCTCATACCGATGGCTTTTGCAAGCCTGTTGCAGTTCAAACCGTGCTCTGCTAAAAACTCTTTTAGCACCGCACCTGGAGTTTGAATGTTTTTCATAGGATACATCCTTACGTGAGATATTGTGATAAATATAAATGGTTGCTCATAAAGTTGTCAAGTGGATTCTCGCCGATTTTGGCCTTTTTTTATCATATTTTTTCAGATTTGGCTACTGTTGGCGGCAAAAAAAACAGGCGCAACTTTTAAAACTTTCTATTCGCGAAAAAAAACCTAAAGATCCGGCAAAAAACAGTCCGGAACCGGTTTGGCAAGCTTTTTTACATCTTAACCCGGCCCCGGAAACTCCTGGAAAGGGTTAAACGATCTGTATATTCAAGATCGCCGCCCACGGGCAAACCGGACGCCAGTCTGGTTACCTCCACCGGAAAATCGCTAAGAACTTTCTGCAAATACAGGGACGTGGTATCGCCCTCCAAAGTGGGGTTCAGAGCCAGAATTATTTCCCTGACGTTTTGCCCTTCCGAGGTTGCCCGTTCCTGAATGCGGGAAATGAGTTTACCGATGGCAAGATCGCCGGGGCCAACGCCCTCCAGCGGCGCGATAAGGCCACCCAGGACGTGGAAAACGCCATTAAATTCACGGGATTCTTCTATAATGCGTAAATCCTGGGCACGTTCCACCACGCAGATCAGCGAATGATCGCGGCCCGGATCGGCGCAGACTGAGCAGGGGTCCGTTTCCGTAAAGCCGCCGCAAACGCCGCAACGGAGGATCAGTTCGTGCAGGGAGGCAAGCGACTCCGCCAGATTGCGGGCGTAGCCGTTTCCGCCGTCCAGGATATGGTACGCCATTCTGGAAGCGCTTTTTTTTCCCACGCCTGGGAGCTTTGAAAGCAGCGAGACCAGTCTGTCAATGGCATTAGGAGCCTTCATGCAAGTCCCAGCATGTTGGAAAGCCCCGGAATTCCCATTCCGCCGGCCATGGAACCCAGCTCGCGGGTTATCGCCCCGCGTATTTTTTCGTGGGCGTTGGAAAACGCCGCCATTACCAAATCCTGCACCATTTCCGTGTCACCGTCCGTAACAACTTCCGGCGCAATTCGCACTGCCAGTATCTCGAACTTGCCGTTAAGGTCCACTTCCACCATGCCGCCGCCGGCGGAACCCGTGGCGTCTATCCCCGCCAGTTTTTCCTGAAACGACCCCATCTGCTCCTGTATTTTCTGAGCGTTTTTCATAAGGTCCAAAGGGTTAAAGTTCATATCCACCTCTCAATTTATAACCGTGCCAGGAATTAGCCTTAACACCCGATCCACCGGTGATTCTTCCTTTGCCAAAGCCGGGGAAGCGTCCCGGCCGGAGGCTTCGGAGCCGTTTTTGCGCAGAACGCCGCTCCAGACAGGCTCGTCGTCATCGTCGCTTCCGTCGTCCGGTTTTCCGGTTTCTTTTTCGGCAAGAATTCGCCGCAGTTCATCCGTTAAGGGCGAATGCCCGTCGATTTCCTGTGTTCCGGTTCCGTCCTGCGGTTTTCCTTGCGCCGGTACAGGCACCGGGGGCCTAAGGCCCCCCCCCGCGAAAGGGCCGGATAGCCCGCCCTGCCTGTTTCCGGCGGCGGAAGCGCCCGGATTGGCACGCAGAACGGACTGCGCTCCTTCCAGAGCGGCCCTAAGCTCCATTGGCGAAACCCAATTGTTAAGCCAGGACAGTTTTGAAACCACCGTTTCAAGCTCGAACCGGGGCGAAACCGAATACCGGAGGTCCCGGTAACAGCCCAGCAGTATTTCCAGCGCCTGTTCCAAACGTATAGCGTCCAGCGTTTCCAGAACCTTGGCGGAAAACTCCCCGGGATTGTAGCCCAAAAGCGACTCCCGGGTTATGCCGGCTTTGATAAGCAAAAGACTGCGGTAATACCCGGCAAGATCGATAACAAACTGTTCTATGGCAACGCCGGCCGCAAGAGTCGCGTCGATAATGGAAAGCGCCCCGGCCGTATCGTTTGCAGCGCAGGCTTCGGCAAGTTGGTTTATTTTTTCCAGCCCCGCCAGCCCCAGCTTTTCGCGAATAAGTTCCTCGCGGATATGCCCGCCGGAAAAGGATGCGACCTGATCAAACAGGGTAAAAGCGTCGCGCATACTGCCGGTGGATTCCTTGGCAACCCAGAACAGGGCGTTGTCTTCGGCCTTTATCCCCATTTCGGTGCAAACGTCTTTCAGAATGCTCTGGATCGTCTCAATAGGAATAAGCCGGAAGTTGAACTGCTGGCAGCGGCTTTTTATTGTCGCCGGAACCTTGTGCAGTTCCGTTGTCGCGAAAATAAAAATAATGTAGGGCGGCGGCTCCTCTATGGTTTTTAGAAGCGCGTTAAAAGCGCTGTTGGAAAGCATATGCACTTCGTCTATGATGTAAATCTTGTAAATTCCGGTCTGCGGAGGAAAAAGCACCTCGTCCTTGATTTGCCGAACATCGTTGACGGAAGTGTTGGAGGCACCGTCTATTTCGATAACGTCCATGCTGGAACCGGCCCGGATTGCCTTGCAGTTGTCGCAAACACCGCAGGGGCCTTCCGCCGGCCCCTTTTCACAGTTCAGCGAACGGGCCAGAATGCGGGCGGCGCTGGTTTTACCGCAGCCCCTTGGCCCGGAGAACAGATACGCATGGGCTATTTTTCCATTTTGAAGGGAATTTTTTAACGTGGAAACCACGAATTCCTGCCCGGCCAGCTCGTCAAAGGTCTTTGGGCGGCGTCTTGTGGCGGTTACTTCATAAACAGGGGCTGTCAAATCTGCCATGGTTCCAATATACACCGTTTTGGCATGAAAAAAAAGCCCCGCCAGGAATTCCACGGCGCAACAGGCATCCACTTACTGTTGCTTCCTTCCGGACCTGGCAGATTTGGGCGGCGCCTGCTCGCATGGCTCCTGGCAGGACAAAACCAGCATACAATAATTTTACGGGAATGGCAAGGGGGTGGAAGCGGAAAAAGTCGTCAAGGCACGATCGATTCAAACGCCCGAACCATATCCGTGGCAAATTGTTTTGTGCCTACTCGCCCGCCGACTTCCACAGGGTAATAATACAAAAACATGAACTGTTTATCGGAAGGGGCTGGACTTGAAAGTGCGGTGGAAATTTCCCCAAGACAAGAAGTCTTTCCGGTTTTTGGGAACAGGATTTTCAGTTTTTGAACATCGCCCTTGGAAAAGTTGCTTTTGAAAAAATCGGCCGGAAGCAAAACGACATCCGGCTTAATACAATGGGATTTGCAAACTGCCAGCAATGCTTCGAAATACCGCTTTTTAAGCCTGGCATCTTGCGCTCGATTTGGCAAACCGCCTGTTTCGGCTTCAGCAATTTCTGTATCGATATCCAAAAGCGCTTCTTCATTCACGGCTATGCCAAGTTTGGCCGTATCGTTCGACATGATTTTTGCCAATGCGGAATAAATCACTTTTCGTTCCCCGGAGCCAAATAGGAAGTTAAATTCGGCCTCAGATTTCCAAACTGGCAAACGGCGGGAACCGCGGTTAAAATATTCGTCGGAACATTTGCACCGGTAAACATTTTTCATTAAGTGGAGCAAATCCTCATCACCCAGATACCGAATTTTTGATCTCTGGAAACCGTCATCTGTCAACGAATCGTAACTAAAAAGCGTCGATTCCAGATGCGGGTATTCTGCCGCAAGTCTGTCCTCTATTTCGATAATAGACTGTTGCACAAGGTAGCCCTCATACAAAACCGTTGGATGGCCCTGAATCCACTTTTTTTCATTATCGTGCGCATAGACCGCATTTTCTATCACGCTGATAGCGCTTTTATGAAATCCAAGGTTAAAATTGTATCCGTCGTCCTCCGGAATAATTGTCACCCCATGAATCAGCCGGTCATAGTCTATGGAAACGCTTTGATACCCCATGGTAGTTGCATCCCGGATTATATAATCAAGGCGATCAACATCGATTACGGTAGAATTAAGCGCATGGATAAAACAATTCAAAATCCCCTTTTTCTTAATCTCATTATGTGTATCCTGAGTCATAGCCCGATAATCCGCTTCCGGTAACAGATTCGCTTCAGTATAGATAAGCCCGGTTATGCATCTGGCAAAAAACGATTTTTCATAGTTGCTATCGTTACTGAATAAAAAGCCGCTGAACTTTGATATGCCAATAATAGCACTCATTATCTCATGCGGTGCGGTGGTGTTCATTGCCACCGTGGATTGAAACACGTTATCCCCAGCCAATTGAGACAAGTGCCGTAAACAAGTATACCGTTTCAATTCCGCAATTTCGTCCAGGGTTTTACCTTCCAGTTCACTGTCGCTGATTTCTATTTCCACCTTGCTCTTACCGGAAATAAAGAAGCCTTCACCCGTATGCGAGAAAGGGGCATGCCCTACATCGTGGAGAAGGCAAGCCAACTCAAACAATCTGCGGTAACGGCCCCATTCATCCGGACAAAATAAATCATACAGGCTGGATAAAACAGCATTACTTGAAGTGTTTTTATGATAACATATGGAATCATATATTGCCGCAGAAGCCATTTTTCCCAAATAGTAGACACCCAACGAATGAACAAAGCGATTATGGAGCGATGCGGGATACAGCGGGGCATAACTGGTCTGCCTTATATTCCGCAGACGCTGGAAAGTAGCCGTATCAATCACGTTTATGATTATTTCTTCATCTATTTCTATATACCCATAGATGGGGTCTTTGATTTTTTTGTAGTTCACACGGAAACACCCAGCTCCTTGATTGCCTCTTCCGACATGTACGCCTTGATGAGTTTTACGCTTAAATTCCACCTAAAAGTGTTTTCCAAATCTTCACTGGTTTTGCCTTCTTTCAACCAGAAAACGTCCAGGCCTGGACCCTTGGACTCCACCTCAAAAAAACTTGAGTAGTTCTCAAGCATGGCCAATTGGTAATCCTTGTATAATAGCAAAATGGGCTCTTTATTTGTTTCTTTCTGCAAAAGGCGTGCGACTTTTGTCCCATAGTTTACAATGGTTTTAAAATCTACGTAGCGTTTGCCAGCTTTTACTCTTTCAATCAGTGCATTTGCCGCCACACTTTCGATACCTATAAACATACGCATTAGCCTTGTCCCCCGACAGAACCCATATTTTGAGGTATTGTTTCCCCGAAATACAGTATACCGCATTAAGGCCGTGAGTTCCAGTGCGAAAAACCGGAAAGTGCCGAACGGCGGAAGTGACGCAAAAAAAGCCGGCCGGAAAGTCGATTGCTTTCCGGCCGGCCCCAGCCCCATGTTTGCTATGCGTTCTTTGCGGTTACCGGCGTGCCCTGCCGAACGGTGATCGTGCGTCGGTTCTGCCGGGCAGTGCGCGCCCGGAAGGTTCCGGTTCCACAGACGAACCATTCCATTCCTCAAGTATCCACCTTAACGGACTGCCGGGGTTCTCGTGTGATATGGTTCTGGTCATGGAAACAGTGTTGTTTACTCCGAGATTACTGTCAAGTCTCGAATGCAAGGCATTCCAGCCTTCCCTGAGAGTGATATTAAAGTTATGGGTGCTAAAGGTTCCGTAACAGTAGCATGCATCATACCATTCTTCACAGTAACATGCGTCGGCCCGCTCTTCACAGTTGCATACAAATGATTCCGTTATACCGCTTCCGCTAATGGCGGCATCACGGTCAACGAATACGTAGGTTACATCGCGTGAGGTATAAGACGTGGCAGTTTCAGCCGTATACCCCCGCCATACTTCGCCATTCATTGTATCACTGGTGGCCGTTTCCAACCACAAGAAAGTTCCCATAGCAGCGGCAGGGGTTATCGTAAAATCATAAAACATATCCTCAAAGCCCATCCATCTGAACAAATCTCCCATATTGTTCAGATACTGAGTAGCCGGCCTGCCAAAAGTGAAACTCAATTGTCCGTCGGTAATTGCCCCTGTTCCTCCCGGAGGATCGGAAACAATTTGCCTGGAGACATCGGATCGCGTAAAGCTACCGTCCTCCAAGTCAAACGTATAGACAAGTCCGCTCAGGTTCAGGGTCTCCCCCAGGAAGCCGCTACCGCCGCCTCCGCTGTTGTCATTGCCGCCGCAGCTTGTAAAAGCCAGTGCCAGCGCCAAGCCGAATGCCGCCAGGGTGGTCGGCATTTTCCAGATTCTTCTTTTCGTCATCTTGATATCCCTCCTTGTGGTGGATACAATGACAGCGAAGCCTTTGGTTCAAAACACGCCCGCACAACGTGCGGGGGACTTGCCGGTCTGGTTTTGACTCCAAAGGCTTCGCCGTTTATGGGGCTGTTGCGTGAAAAACGTGTTGGTGTGTCTGGTGCAAAAAAACTGTTGTTTAAATATGCGCGTTTGGTGCGCTCGGCGCGTTCCATATGCCAGCAGGCACAACTGGCGATAAATAAGGTGACATGGGGGGGG
>Ga0209755_10001163_pt1 | contig 43088 bp, 38 predicted proteins | sample TergutCo191P1_FD_187301 | JGI IMG/M metagenome (GOLD analysis project Ga0209755, IMG submission 187301) | Cornitermes sp. P1 segment gut microbial communities from Petit-Saut dam, French Guiana - Co191P1 (SPAdes) (version 2) | ecosystem: Host-associated > Arthropoda: Insects > Digestive system... | reverse complement strand
TCAAGCAACAACTCCTTCTTGCGCGCCTCTGCGGCACGCTCCTCCGCACTCAACTTGTAACGCGGCATCTAAATCCTCCTTATGGTAATTATTAAATATAATCCATGACTGGAAGATTACACAAAAAGTGAAACTCTCTCGCCTGACCCGCCTTTCCTCAGTCTGGCCCTTCAAACCCGGCCTGTACGTAAGTCCTAAATACGTATGTCCATGAGCTGCTGGGCCTCCTCTGGCGTTATTGCGCATCTCTCGCTCCCGCGGCTCCGGTTTTTCTTTGCCATCAGTTTGACCAGCCCCGACAGCTCGTTCGTACTCAATTCCGCCGCCGGGACATCTTTCGCGCTGATAACGCGGTAGCTCTGCCTGTCATCGTCCCAGCAGACGAACGTGTTATCGTCTCGCTTCACACAGTCTTTAGAAAAATCCACACCCATAGCGTCCTCCCGTTTAAGGTTACCCGTATAAGATAACGTCTTGTCCGTCAAAAGTCCATACACGGAAACAGGGGGTTACGTCGTTTTTTCCGCCCCAACCCTGCCCTGAAACCCGTTTTTTGGCCGTTTTAGGGGTTGGAGAAGCGGAATATCCATTTTGGGGAGGACCCGCGGCGGGTGCCGGAGGAGTTGATTGAGGCGGTGGTGGCGGCCGCGCCTGTGGATTCGGCGGAAAATTTGGGTGAGGGCTTGATTTTTGAGCGGGAAAGTGGTATATTTAATTATGAGGTCGTGGATATGAAGGGTATGGATAGGTTCCAGCGTCAGAGCGACGAGGCGTATGCTAAGTTTACGGAAACGGAGCGATCTGCGACGGATGGTTATACGCAAGCCGACTACGCTGTTATAAATGAGGCACTATTTGACGGTACTTGGGTGAAAAAGTCTGATATTGCGGATTCTGTGCACGACATAGACTCGGCGATAGTTAAGTTTCAACTCAAAGATGATGTTGTGGCTTACAGGGGTACGGCATCGGAATACTTTGTAGGTTGGAATGTTGGGTCTGTTAAGTCCTATGACGCTTATATGAGTACCTCATTTTCAAAGGGGGTAGCGCAGGAGTTTGCGGATAACCGGGCTGCTGGCGGGAGAGATTCTATGATAATTGAGATAGAAGTTCCGCGTGGTACGCGAGGGTTGTATATTGGTAGTAACTCAGATGTTGGTGTGGACGAAGCTGAATTTTTGCTTGGTCGTGGTCAAAACTTTAGAGTTAAAGAGCGGACAAATAACTTTATGAAACTGGAGGTAGTACATGACTGAATTAACATTGAGGCTTATTGAAGATTTTCTGCCGTATCTAAAGCCGGAGGGGCGTGCGGCTCATCGGGATAGGGTTCTAAAGCATTTGGGAGTGCGCGGCGAGGTCGTAAAAATAGAAGATATTCGTAGTACTGATGGTAAGAGGGTTTTAGAGCGCATATACTACCAAGAAAGCGGATTCTACTCCGTGCTCAATGCTGCTCGTATGGGAGTTAAGAGTCTTGAACCGATGGGGGAACTGGTCTCCGTATGACTACCACCCCGACCGTCAACATCCTCGGCCTTCGGTACACTGTCCGGCACGTCCCCTACATCGAGCGGGACGTTTTCCGTGCCGGGCAAATAGACCACGAGAAGCAGGAAATTAAGGTTTTGGACTCGCTGACGGCGGAACATTCTGAGGTAACGCTTTTGCACGAGGTTGTTCACGGCATACTCGCGCATCTTAAATGCTGGGAAGAGCATAACGACGAAAAACTCGTTCAGGGCCTTGCGATAGGCCTGCACCAATATCTGAAAGGCAGTTCCGAAGCCTGTATTCCTACACTAACCCCAAAGAAGGAGCATTTGCATGAACAAAAAACAAACCTCAAAACCGGTCGCAACAGTAGCAAGCAAGTTGCTTAAAGACGGGCGTACGAGCGATAGCACTAAAAAGGTCGCTGCGAGCGCGTTGTCCCAAACCCGGAAAGGCGGCAAGAAAAAGTAGTTGACGGGCGGCTCGACCGCCCTTTTTTATGTCCGCCCCAAAAAAATACGCTCCCCGCCTGACCCGCCTTTCTTCTGTCCGCCCAAAAAATCCCGTTCCCCGTTTTTTGTATGTGTACTTTCCCAGCCCGAAGTATTATCTTACCTGTAACGTTGCCCCCCAAGCCTCTTAGCAATGCTCAATACCGGGGGGACATTTTTATCTCAAATAGGAGGGTAAGAGTATTATGTTGGACCCGGCGTGACATGGAATTACCGCTTTTGTTTATGCTTGGGTGACCGGGAATCTTTATAATATATATCATTCCGATTTAAGGTCCCGAAAATATTTTCGGCCCGATGTAAAAAAAATTAAATTTACGTGTTGACATCCGTTTTGCCATGAATTATTTTATGGGTACTTATTGCGGGAGTAACTCAATGGTAGAGTGCAACCTTCCCAAGGTTGAGGTTGCGGGTTCGATCCCCGTCTCCCGCTTTTTTGGCTGTTACCCGGGCATTGCGGGCGGGCCGCCCCTATATAAATCATCACCTTAAAACAGGCTCATGTACCACGCCAGAAGCGGGTTGCCCGCGAATATCGCCACTGCCGTGCCTATGCCCAGAAACGGGCCGAAGGGGATGCGGTGGTCGTCGCCGAGCTTTTTTATCAGTATCATCACGCCCCCGGCGATCGCCCCCAGAAACGCGCCGAAGGCTATCCCTATTAGCGCGGCCTTCACCCCCCACAGCGCGCCGAACCAGGCCATCAGTTTCACGTCGCCCATCCCCATAGCGTCGCCCTTTTTCAGGATGTACGTGCCGATGAACCCCATCGCGAAGAGCGACCCGCCGCCGGCAAGCGCACCCAGCAGGGATTCGGCGGGGGAGAGCCCGCCGGGCACGAACGACGCCCCCAGCGCGAGCGCCCCGAATATCAGCGTGAAACGGTCGGGGATTATGTAGTGGCGGATGTCGATAACCGCTATCGGCACCAGTAGGAGGAGCGATGTAACTTGCAGCAGCGGCACGATGTTAGCGTACCACGGTTCAAGCTGCCTGATGTCCATAAGGTACCACACGGCAACCAGTGTAATGGCGGTCGTCACCTCTATAAGCGGATAAACGGCGGATATCCGCACCTTGCAGTACCGGCACTTTCCACCGAGTATCAGGTAGCTTATGACGGGGATGTTGTCGTACGCTTTGATCTTGCCGCCGCATTTCGTGCAGTGCGACGGCGGCCAGGCGATCGACTCGCCGCGCGGGATGCGCCAGATCAGTACGTTGAAGAACGAGCCTATGCACAGGCCCGCGAATGCCAGTATGGCGCCGTAGAATAGATCCATCAGATGTCTGCCGTCTTGTCCTTGTTTTTCTCCCGCAGATTCTTCTTGAGCGGGCTGTCAAAATCTTCGCCGGTATTGCCGCCGCTTTCAGCCGGGCCGCTTTTGCCGCCCTTATTGCCGCCGGACGGCTTGCCGTTGGCGTTTTCGGCCTCTTTCCCCCCGCCCTTAATGCCGCGGACTTTGTCTCGCCAGCCCTCCATGCTGTCTAAGCTGAAGAATTTAGGCATGGCCTCGTAGACCTTGAAGACAGCCGAGCCGCCGAATTTCGCCTCAAATACCGGGCCGGGCAGCGACGATATCGACAAACAGGCCGCCCACATGACTATGCCGGCCTTGAGCAGCCCGAGCGCCGCCCCGCCCAAACGGTCTATCCACCCCAGTTCCAATTTATCCAAAATTTTGACCAGCAGGTGGCCGAGCAGCAGCACCACGGTGGAGACCACGACGAATATGATCAAAAACGCCGTCAGGAACGCGCTGTTGCCGTCGGACGACGACGTGGACGACACAAACCACGCCTGCAGGTCGCGGCAGTACATCCACGAGACGATAAAACCGGCGAGCAACGCCACAAACCGGCAGACGCTGCGGACAAGCCCGTGTATGGCGCCCGAAACGAGCAGCACCACGGTTATCGCCAATATTATAATGTCGAACGCAGTCGCCACAAACCGCTACTTGTCCCTCAGGTTGATCTCGACGACGTGCCCGTCCTCCATATTGAATATGCGCAGCTTGCCCTTCTTGTAGGTCCAGATCTGCTGCGTCTTGCCCCAGGGTTTCTTCTCTTCCGTGATAGTCTTGGGCTCGCCAAGGAGGAAGCGCACGGTCGAGGTGAGCATGCCGAGCTCGAAGCGCCCGTCGTCTATGCACGCCTGGTCGATCGCCGGCAGGTCGGGGTGCGCCGCCAGATAGGCGTCGATTTCGGCCTGCTTGGGCCGCAAAAGCTCGCTGCCAGCGCAGCCGGCGAGGACAACCGCCGCCAAAAGTACCGCCGCCAAAACGCTAAACTGTTTTAACATCATCAAAAAACTCCTTCTCTGTGGTATAAATGGTTATTAGTTTATCGAACCCAACCAATGCCAAAACGTCCGACACGTACTCGCTCGGCGAGATAAGGGCAAACACGCCGCCGAGCTTCTGGAGCCGGTTCTGGGAGAATATCAGCACGTTCAGCGCCCCGCTGTCGAGGTACGTTACATCCGCCAGATTCAAGGCGATGCGCGTCACGCCTTTCTCCTCAAAAAGCGTCGTCACGAAAGATTTCAGGACTATGGAGTCCTTAAGCCTGTCGATCTTGCCGATGACATCGACAATGTAAAAGCCATGCTTCTGCCTGCCGCCGATATCCATTAACCGCTCCCCGAGTGGAAAACCCGCTCATAATTAAAATATATATATGGACATACGCCAAAACCAAAAATTATTTTTATTGTTATGAAAACAGCCGCCACCCCAATAGCCGGCCGCCGGGCCCCCATAGCGCTTTTTCTCTGCCTGGCGATTGCCGCCGCCGCGCCCGCGGCCGAGTACCGGGTGTCGCTCGACGGGGTTCTCGATAACCGCGAATACGGCGGTATTATGCCCGGTGAGAGCGGGACGTTCTTCTTCACCCGCACAGAGGCGGAGGCCGGCCTTGCCGTGGAAGGCTGCCACAAGATACGCGCCGGGCTGCTGTACATGCAGGAGTTCGGGGCCCCGGCGTCATTCGAGAATGCCCGCATACTGCCTTTCACGCCGGCCTCGGCCGACAACCCGCAGGCGCTGCTATACTACCACTACGACGACAGTTCCCTGCAATTCCGCTTCGGCTCGTTCCCCCGCGCCGCCGCGCTCAGTTTGCCTGAGTGGCTCTTCGGGGGGGAGATATCCTACTACCGCCCGTTTATCCACGGCGCGGCCGTAGAGGCAAACCAATGGGGCGTCACCGCGAGCGCCTGGGCCGACTGGACCGGCCGCCAGGACGTAGGCATCAGGGAGTCCTTCCTGTTCGGCTACGGAATAGGGTACAAACGGGGCCCGCTGTTCGCCAGGCACGACTTCATGATGTACCACCTCGCCCCGTCCCTTTCTGTCTTCTATCCCCCGGAAGACATACCCCGCGACTACGTATACTACAGCGGCGTGTACGACTACGGCGGCCTGAGCGCGGAGGCCGGCGCGGCGTTCGGGGCCACATCCAAGTTCGACTCCCTCTCGGTTTCGGCCGGAGCTGTAGCGTCGCTCGTCAGAGACAGGGCAGGCGACGGGATCTGGTACACGCCAACGGGCGGGTTCATCAGCGGCTTCGCGGCCTCGGGGTTCTTAGCGGTGCGGGGCCTCGCGTACTTCGGAGAAGCGCAAACGCAGTTCTGGGGCTCGGAATTCTGGCGCACCGGATGGCTGATCAGCCCTGACGCCGGCGCCTACGCCCGCCTCGACCTGATCGCCCGGTTAACAATAAAAGAGAACGTCCGGGCCGAACTCTTCCAGTCGTTCCACACCGTAGGCGAAAACTACCCCAACCGCTGGCCGATAGGCTACTCCCAGCACTTCATCCTGCATGCCGAATTTAAGGGGCCCAAAAAGGAACCGGAAAAGGAAGAGAAGAAAAAGAAAGGCTTTTCGATCAATGTCAAATGGGATTGATGGGACGGTAACTCTATGATAATCATAGCACAAAGGGTCTCCAGTTCAAGTGTGGCTGTAGATGGGAAGATCGTAGGCTCAATCAATAAAGGGCTTATGCTGCTGATTGGCGTCCACAAGGATGATACGGAATCATCGGCAGATTATTTAGCGGCCAAATGCGCGGATTTGAGGATATTTTCTGATGATGCCGGGAAGATGAACCTGTCCCTGAAAGATATAGACGGCGAGGCCCTCGCCATATCCCAGTTCACCCTCCTCGGCAACTGCACCAAAGGCCGCCGCCCCAACTTCACCGACGCCGCACCCGCCGAAAAAGGCCGCCAGCTATACGAATACTTCGTAAAAAAGCTGAAAGAACACGTCCGCAAGGTAGAAACCGGCATCTTCGGGGCCGACATGAAGGTAACGCTGGTCAACGACGGGCCGGTTACGATAACTATTAACAGTTAATAATAAATTATTTGCTTTTTGCGTCCGCGAAAAGCCATTTTTATATGTCAGTATTTTACGTCTACGCCCGGATGATGGAACAGGTAGACATAAGGGACTTAAAATCCCTCGGCTCACAAGGCCGTGCCGGTTCGATTCCGGCTCCGGGCATTATTTTGACAGTTTATGCCAAATAGCTGTCGATGTCAAAGAGACTTGAGATTCGGGTTCGGCCTGAAACGCAGTTCCCGGTCGGCTTTCTATTAGGGCAGCTGCCACTTGTAAGGGGGAGCGTTCCGCTGGACTGATTATGGGACGCTCCCGCAATCCTGGGGTTGGTATTGCGGGATTCTGCCCTGAAAAAATTTAATAAATTTAGGCTACTACTCCATATCAATCCATTCGCCATTTTTTCGTTTCATCAGATTCCTTTTTAGAGTATCTACATATGGTGTTATTATATACATATCTTCATCTAAATCTATAAAGTAACCATATCCATACTGATAATTATTATCTTCACGCCCCGTATATTCTTTCTGGCATGTTAAATATGTTAATTTGGAGCAATCGTTATTTCGTGCTCTTGTGTTAGACGCTTTTTTAAATTCGATTGCGACTTGATTATCTTTATTTGAATTCCGTTCATGAATTAACAGATCAGGAGACATAATTTTTTTACCACCACCACCCTGTACACCACAGCTTTCTTTGGAACACTCCACACAATTATTACCTGTATGTACAACACAACCGTTGCTATTGCATTCCAACTGAACGCATTTTATATACAATTCTTTCGTGCTTTTAAAATTTCTATTATATTCAATATCAATACTCAAATGTCGCAATGGCGCGCAGATCAATTGCCTTGTTTTAAAAAGAAAATTCATATAAAAATAAATGTTCGCCACTATGGCTCGTTCAGATACATCGCGACAAATCAAATCTACATCTTCAGGTCTGCTATAAAACAAATCAATCGCAGGGACAATTATTTCATTTAACCAATCGATTCTTAACTCTTTATTATAGCTCATATACAGGATTCTCCAATAATAGTTAATTTGTTTTTAGTTTGTAATACCACCGCACCACCACCGCTACCACCATTTCCACCGCCTTTCCGTAGTCCAAAAGTTAAAATTTTAGTAACCGCCGTGCGGCGACAATATTAAAAAAAATCTAACGCCCCGTGCCGCAAAAACACGCGGCTCGGGCCGGCGGCTTGGCTACGCCATGCCGCTTCAGTCCTCAACGAACACAACGCGCCGAAAAGCCGCTGCCCTTGACGTTGTAGGTCTCGCCAACGTTGGCGTAGCCCGTGACCATATTCCGGCACCACGCGCTGCCGCTACTGTACACCGTGGCGCTCCACCAGAGGCCGCCGTTGCCGGCGTCGTTGAAGGTGCCATTCGTGCTGCGGAGGAGGCCGGCAGGCAGGGCCGAAAAACCAAAGTCATCCGTACCGTTACCATTATTATTCCAGCCTGTCGTCGATTTCAACATTGTTCCTGCTGTTGACGCTCCGCCAACTGCCGCAAGCAAAACATCCCACTCTTGACTAGTAGGCAAATGCCATCCATCCGGACAAGCGCCCATCGCCGCATCCCAATCATACAACCTGCCATATTTTGCGCAACTGTCGGGTGAACTATTATAACACCAACTGTTACCTAATAAGTGGGTTGAAAAATTGAGATTCTCCGCCATCCATGTTTGAGCGCCTATCTTGACCCATTTGTAAGTTTTATTGTCACGCGTATCTGTAAAAGTACCGGTTTCCACCTCCTCAAAATTCGCGGTCAGCGTTAAATCGCTGCTTATTGTAACTGTTATCGTGGTATTTGCGGATGTAGACGCACCCGTCCACCCTGTAAAGATGTACCCTGTATTTGCTGCCGCCGTTACGCTTACCTGCGCCCCGGTGATATGGGTCGTAATTCCAGAGGAGACGACATTATTGACACGTACTGTTCCGCCATCTGCCGGGACTCTGCTAATCGTTAACGTGCGCGTCCCCACGTACTCAAAGTTGGCGGTGAGCGTTATATTCATCCGCATATTGACTGTGAGTGACGCGTTTGTGTTTGTTAGCGTCCCCGTCCACCCCGTAAATCTGTACCCCAGCGCCGCCTCCGCCCTTACATCTACCGGTGTCTCCGCGTTGTGGAGCGTAGTTCCGGTAGACTCAACATTACCAACAAACACTTTACCGCCTGCCGTTGGGTCTCGGGTAATACTGAGTGAATATTTGCCATCTTCCCCGCTATCGGAAACCAGCGTAAAGTTTTGAAGCGTGTTCAAGCCCGCTATGGGAGAGAAACTGCGCGTTTGTGTAAAGTAACCCGCCGCGGAGACGGTTATCGTCCATTCCCCGTAGTTATCCGCGGCGCTCTTTCTTAAAGACGGGCTATCTTCGGCAAACGCAACGTTAATATTCAGTTTATCGCCATTGTGAGTCAGCTTGCTTGTGAAAGAACTGCCTTTCGTCCCCTTGACCGAGAGCAGGTAGACTCCGGCGGGGATGTTGGCGTGGGATATACTGCCCGTTCCTTTGGAGGCGGACGCGTTGCCGCTCAGTACCCGCTTGCCATTTACCGTGTGCAGGGAGACCGCCGCGTTCTGGTACTGCTGGGAGTTTAAGTTGAGGGTAATGTTACCGTTACTATGGCTGACCCATGCTCCGGCGCGGGCTTGCTTCTGTGGTTGGTGCGATACCGGCGAGGCGCCGTCTTTGACGAGTTTTATATTGAACGTCTTTTGGGTGTTGGCTGTTACGCTCCCCTCGTCCCCCGTGCCTTTATTGCTGCCGGCTGGCGGATCAATCTTAACGGTGGCGCCCGCGTTCACGAGAACCGGGATTTGCGCGTCTATAATCTCCTGAGAGAACGCATTTCCCGACAATACCAACGCCCCAAAAAACATTACAATCGCCACGCTACAGACTTTTCTGCTAAGAAACCAATTCATTTACTACCTCCCTTGTATATTGTTGATATAATTTTAATGTACAAATTTACGCTACGTCTCACGCCTGAACAGGTGTTCAAAAGACCTCCCGTACATCCTTAGCAACGCCACAATCTCGACAAATACGAACTCCCCCGTCTCCTTACGGGCGCGGTAGTCCTGTACCGTTATCCCCAGTTCTCCGGCTACGTACTCGTCAGTATGGCCATTATTAGCCTGTTCAAGCTCAAGATTTAGAAACATCCTACCTACTCCGGTGCAAAAATGCGACAATCTGTCGTTATTTTAATGAAAATAATTGATGGTACAACAACAAAATGGTAATTTTTATAAAAAATGTAAAAATATTCATTTTTTCCGGTCCGTAGTGTAAGGGTAAAAAGTAAATTTAGATGGAGGAGACTAAAATGGAGACTTTGGGCCAACGTATAAAGTATTACCGTAAAAAGGCGGGGATTCAACAAAAGCGCCTTGCCGAGACTCTTGGCATATCCGCCTCCGCTTTGAACTACTATGAATCCGACAAAAGGCAACCTACCGCCGTTATGTTGGCAGATATAGCCGGGGCCCTCAATATTACCGGGGATGCGTTATTGGGCTTGGATCTGCACCCCGACCTTGTAGCCCAGAACCGCACCGAGTTCAATACCCTGTACGCAATCCGTAACCTTAACCCCGCCGGACAAAAGTTAGCGTTGGATTATATAACAAGCCTTGCGGAAACTACCAAGTATGGCAGGAAGAAATAGTCTCCTAATCTAACCATCTTCCCGGACTGAAGAGATACCGCTTGGAGACGCTACTACCCCCTGTTAGTGCGTACCTTGCATGTGGGATGCGCGAATAACGACAACTTTATGTAAATTCGGTGCCGTATCCGAGTTTACATAAAGTTCTTATGCGTCCTGCGCCCCCGCGTGGGGTACTGACTGCATACCGCCCACGCAGTACAACCGCATGGATGCGCCAGTATACAGCACCATCGCCAAGGGTACCGGGGGTACTGTGGCACGGGGGGCCAAAAACCTGTAGATACACCGATTCCGGCATCAGAACCCCGGAGACAGAAGTCCCGGAGATTTTGGGGACACCTTGACATTGAATAAATTTGAGTTGAGCTTGTAAAGCCCCACGGTGATAATTTGAAGATTTCGTCAAAGACAATTTTTTTCGATGGAATGACGAGATTTCGGCTTCTTAGCATCCTCAACCCGCATTTTTCAGCACATTTGAACGCCTTCGGCAACAAGGGTATTTTTTTGTGCCGACGGCGCCGGCCCAATATGCTATATTTATGGTAACGGCACGCATAGACAAGGGGGAGAGGTGCGCCCTGAAATAGGCACTATCTATCAATTTTAACTGCTGGCAGGGCCCTCTTCTTCCGTCTCTTCGTCTGGTAGCCTACACTTATACTCTTTGACGGGGAGCGTATAATATGTTTTGATTAGCCCCCTACGTGTAGAGAGTTCCACCTTTGCGACTATCTCTGGATTCACAATGTATCTGCCATTGCCATTGTAGCGCCTGACAGCATCCATCTTTATCAGTTCGGTAATGGCACTTCGGACGCTCTGGGGAGTCTTAACCTTCAAAGTTTCCCCTATCTGCTCGCTTGTCTCGTACGCCACATTGTCAAAGCGCATGACCGTGCAAAGGTGCAGGAATACCCGAAACTCCGTACCGCTCATGTCTTGATAGATTTTTCTAAACTGCTTGCCCCACATCTTGAACAAATCGCTATCCTGTGGGCCATTCTCTGTGCTACCCATAAAATCCTCCGTCTGTAAGTAATTGATATTGTTGAAGTTAAATAAAGTAAATATGGCATTTTTGCCATCTGTGATAGCTTTTTATCGGTATTGTCAATTTATAAGTTATTGATATTACAACATTTACAACAAGTATATCATTTCGTCTTCTATATCTCTATATAGGTGGGTACTTCGATATCAAAACCGAAAAACAGATTCGCACTTTCGCTTATTTTCCCCCTACATATCCTATGGATTTGGCTCCAATTTTTTTATAGACTTTTTTTATGGGCCCAGATTTTATTTTTCTGAAATTTAGATTATTATATTAATAATTGTAAAGTAATGGAAAACCATTTCGGGCCGTCTGTGGTGGCTCTGTGGTGGGCTTCTTTCTGCAAAAAAACAAAAAAGGGCCTTGCCTCCTCCCAAACGCAGATAATATTTTTCCTTATAGTGGCGGTAGACTGTACGGCAGGAGGGACATGTCGTATGGCTATCAAAAAATTAGATAAAGACCTTTGGGCAGTTTCAGTTTCCGCACGTGTAGACGGGGTTCCGTACCCTGTAAGGCGTAGGGAGAGCTTCAAAGGCACAAGGCGGGGCGCATTATTAAGAGAAATTGAACTCTTGGAAAGTCTTAAAACCGCTCCCTGCTCTTTGACAGAAGAAACGCCGATTATAAGAACCTTTGCAGATGCCGTTGACCTTTACGTGGACAACCTGCTGGCACGGGGGACGCTTTCAAAAGGGTATAACGCTATGGTCCGGCAGTTAGCACGGAACTATGGCGCATTGTCCTTAGATGCCGTTCCGGGCGCGCTTATGGCTTCACGCAGGGCAATGGCAAAAACTCATAGCAATCACCTGATAAACAGGCACACCACGATGATTAGGGCGGTCTACAATCGCCTTATCGCCTTGGAACTTATCGTCAAGAACCCTATCACCACGGCCAAATTCCCAAAGTACAAGGAGAAGCCACGGGACAGGTACCTCGACCAGTCCGAACGTGAAAGGCTCCTGACAGCGATTCGGGAGCACAACCCCCACATTCTGCCCATTGTCCAGTACATGATGGTCGTTCCGTGCAGGACGGGGGAGTTGGTACTTGCAAAAAGGGAGCAGTACAACCCGTACACCAACACCGTGTACATCCCCGACAGCAAGAGCGGGCTGCCTATCCATAAGCCCGTGCCTGACAATCTGGTGGATTATTTTCGCTCTATCCCCGTGGGCTGCCTGTATCTTTTCTACAAGGTGCGGGAGAATGGCAGGTATCAGCCGATAACAAAACAGGTGCTAAAAAGGGCCTGGGCCGCCTGTCTCAAGTTGGCGGGGATTGCAGATTTGAGGATTCACGACCTTAGACACGTGGCCGCTACCGACCTTTATGAGGTGGGCAACCCGGAACGGGAAATCATGGACATAGCAGGATGGAGAACCCCCATGTTGTCCCGCTACCGCCATAAAGACAGTTTGCGCAGCGCACAAAAAATAAGGTTCAAGTCTGTATAATTTTTTTGAAACACATTTTTGTTGACTAAACGGTGACTACAAAAGTGACTACAAACGGCCAAAAGTGGTGATTTTTGACGGGGTTGGCAAATAAAAAAGGGCTCAAATGATGTCATTTAAGCCCTTTTAATGGAGTTGAGGGGGTTCGAACCCCTGACCCTCAGACTGCCAGCCTGATGCTCTCCCAGCTGAGCTACAACCCCGGTATTGATACATAAAATAATTGATTGCGGATAAAAAGTCAATAGATTAATAAAAAAAATTATTGCGCCGGGCCGGCGAAGGATCCCGCCAGCGCCGCCAGGGCGTCCATTTCACGGACAGTGTGCACTACCGCGGCGTCTTCCGGGACCCCAAGGACGCTCTCCAATTCCTCGGCGGAGTCGTAGACCATCGTCCTTGCCGGGGCGGAGAAGTCTTTGTGCCTTGAGGAGCGGGTGAGGCCCATTATGGTGCCGCAGTCTTCCTGCACATTTTTCAGGAACTCGCTGAAGTGGCCGGCGGAGAGCTGCCGGGCGGTGGTGTTGCACAGTACCGCCAGGGATTTGAGGGCGTGTTTGACCTTTGTTTCCCTGTAGGAGGCTATGTACGGCTCGAATAGCGAGTGGACGATAGCCCAGGTGCTGATTTTTGTGGCCGGTTCGGTCGATTCGGTGGTGTTTTCGGCCATTATCCACCCTGTCCTGACGGTGCCGAGGATTTCCGCCAGCGCCGGTTCGCTTATCACCATCCCCCCGCAGTTGAGCCATTTTTCGACGCCCGGTTCGATGGGGCCTATGCGGCGGTCAAGGTCTTCGAGGGTGGCCAAGCGGTTCTCCCGCATATAGGGGAGGATGTTTTTGGCGCAGTAGCAGCGTATCATCATGCGGTAGGCCTTGACGGCGTCGTCCTTGCGCTTCAGCTGGCACCCCGGGCCGCCGTCGTCGCCGGTTTCGAGGAGGTCGATGGCCCTGAACATCTCCTCCACGGTGTCGGGGGCGAGGATGTCGTGCTCTATGTACTGGCCGCGGTGCACCCGTTTGTCGCGGCTTGCGAACTTCTGCGAGCAGCGCATCGCCGCGTACATGTTGCGGGTGAACCAGAACGCCGGATATATGATTACGGTATCGGTTTTGTCGTCTAAGGTGACTAAGCTGAACGGGTATTTTATGTCTAACTCTTTTTGGTAGCACCCTTTTGCGATCATGGTGAAGGACGCGAATTTGCTGTTGTGTTTGAGGCTGACGCAGAGGCCGGGCCAGAAGCCGCGTTTCGCCCAGATTTCGCCGTCGTTGACGCGGCTGGTGTGGTTTGAGCCTATGGTTGCCCCGGCGGCGATGTTGGCCTGCCCGCCGGCGTACGCCGCTATGAGGAACGAGTTGTTGTGGTGCTGGGAGTGGCCGGGGCCGATAAGGCAGTTGGCGACCTCGCAGCAGGCGATGTGGGCGTTGTCGCCGATTACCGAGTGGGTGAGGCGGGCGGACTTGGTGATTGTGGCCGCAGTCCCGGTCATCACCGAGGCCAGTTGGGCGGCGGAGTCTATTTTGTTGCCGTAGCCCACTATGGAGTCGCGGACCTGCACTGCGGCTCCGATTACCGTCATTTCGCCGGGGTCGCTCATTATGGAGGAGTTGCTGATAAGCTCCGCGCCGTCGATGACCGCGGCGGGGCCTATTAGCGAGCGCCGGATGGCCTTGGTGTTGATGATGACCGCGCTGTCGCTGATGACGGCCTTTGGGGGGCGCAGGGCACGGTTGTTGCGGTTTGTGATCTCGGCGAAGCGTTCCATGAGTTCCCTGTCGGCGCGGTATTTTGTCCATAGGAAGGCGTCGGTGTGGGTCATGGAGGGGCAGGGGAGTATGGCCCGCCCGCCGTTTTCGTTGACCGGTTCTATTGCATTTAGGTAGTTTTTGCGGTTTTTGTCGGAGTCGAGCACCGCGCCTAAGCCGAAGAGGGCGCTTGTACCCGAGGATATTTCGCCCACGTTGGATATGATGACCGAGTCGCCGATGCGCTGCTCGCAGCAGTAGAGCAGGTTGTGGATGGCCGCGTCGTCGCCTATGGACGTGTTCAGGAATTGGCTGCCGTATAGCCCGGTGAGGAGCGTTATGTTGCCGTAGCGCGTGTAGTCGGTAGTGAACGCGCCGATCTCCACGTTGCCGTAAAAGGTGCATCTGTGGACCCGCGAGGCGTCGAAATCCTCGGCGACTTGCACGTTGGCCCAGTCGGCGGCGGTGTTGAATTGGCTTAATAGCTGCGCGATTTCGTCTTCGCTCAGCAGGCGCCGCCCGCCGTTTTTTTCGGAATGCCAGAGTTTCATCGTTTTGTCCGTCATATTTTTAATATATGTTATGACACCGTCCATGTAACAAAAAAAATTACAGGCAGTCTAAATTATAGTATGGCCGGAGAGAAAATTGCAATATTTCTTGTTTTGGCGGGGATATATTATGTATTTTATAGAAATTCCATACATCGTGCGCGGAAAACCGCCTAAAAAACGGCGTACCGGCATTGTTAACCAATAACATAAGGAGACTTTTGGAGATGAGGCGTACAGTGATTTACCCCCAATTTGCGTTGTTTTTATCGGCGGTGCTGCTGACCGCCTGTGTGGCTGCGGCTCAGGGCAACAGGAGCGCCCAGATTTACGGTGACGTTATAGCCGGGCCGGGTCAGTCGGAGGTGATAGTCGAAAACACGCTGCAGGTGCCGGTCAAGATTTTTATCAACGGGCAGTTAGCGGGCATGGCCGGGGGCATGAAGGCGGAGCGGCTCGTGGTGGCCGACGGGAACAACTACATCAAGGTGCAGAGCACCGAGCGCAACGGCGCCACTTCCCGCGAGGCGCAGTTCTACACGTATGCGAGGCGTTTCGTTTTCAAGGTAACCAGCCCGCACATCACGACGATGAGCCTTACCAACGAGAGCTCCTACCATATTGCCCAGATCCGGTCTGATGCGCCCGCTGCGGCGGCCAGAAGCGCGCCCGCTCCCGCGAGTACGTCCCCCCAGACTGCGTTGGAGCGTAACAAGTCCTCTATGATGGGCCGCTTAGACGACCAAGTGGCCAAGCAGAGCGCGGCGCCCGCACCCGCCCCAGCCCCCAGGGCATCCGCCAGCCACGCTCAGCCGTCCGCCGGATCAGCCCCGGCCGCACAGTCGTCGAAAATGAAGATACCCCTGGCGATCTACGTCACAGGCAACATGCCCGATGCAGAGAATAAGATCATCTCCACAAAAATGCTCACCGCGCTCACCAACAGCGGCAGTTTCATCGCGGTCGAGCGCGCTGAGGAGTTCCTCGCCAAGATAGACGCCGAACACGTAAAACAGCGCGATGAATCGGTAGACGAGAAACAGATCGGCCAGCTTGGTAAGCAGTTCGGCGCCCGCTACATCTGCGTGGTCAGCGCCCTGCACGCCAGCACGATGGGCGTGGTCCAGCTATCCGCGCGCATTATAGATGTGGAGACTGCACTGGTGGTGTCGATCGCCGAGGACAGCGGCCCAATGAAGAGTATGGACGACCTGGACGCCCTGGTGTTCAAGGTAGTGCGCGCGCTGCTGAAGTAACGGCGCTGTTTGGTTGATGGAATTGTAAGGGCGGCCGCACAGGGCCGCCTTTTTTACTTGTCCCGTCTTTTTTATTTACTCCGCCGCCGCTGCGGATCCAGCATATACGCCCTCGCCGCACGCAGCGGTGTGGGCGGGTCGCCGCGCTCGTCGTACCGCTCCCACACCCGGCCGGTCTTCGTGGTATCGTCAAGCACTATCGACGACGCGAAGAGCGAGGCGAGCAGCATCTGGTTGCTGAAGTGGCCGGAGATCGAGTCCGCCGGCAGCAGGGCCAGCGACAAGCGCCGCATCTCCGGGTAGTCGTAGGTGCACAGCGCCCTGAAGTACGCCATCCACTCCTTGTCGAACTCGTCGAGCCGCTTTGCCGATACCTTGCCCTCTATTGTCTCCCACACGTCCCGCATCTCGTCGGCCGAGAGGTGGGGGAGTGTTTTCTGCAGGATCTGGGTGATAGCGCTTTGCACCTGCGAAAACGCTATCTTCTCCGGCCGCGCCGAGGCATAGTCGAGGATGAACACCGGCGCGGAGGAGGTCCCGATGATGAATTCGGAAATGGAGTTCTCTAAGAGCTCGTGCGCCATGGCTTTGGCCTTCTGTACATCGGCCAGATTGTGGATGTCGGGCAGTATCCGCGCTGGGGTGAGGCTCAAAAAGCCGGTGTCGGCAAAGATCATACGCCGCACGGGCACCATAAACGCCCGTATTTCGTCGATCTCGGTGACCCGCGTGCCCATGAAGCGGTACTTGGCGGCATATAGGTCTACGTAAGAGTGGTAGTCGCTGTTCGGCGGGGTGGGGTAGGTGCGGATGAGCGGGTCCATGTACTCCTTGCCGATGGCCCGGAGGTGCCGCAGGTCGTCTGCCCCGTCGAACCCCATGAGGAAGAGGCTCTGCGCCATCGCCCCGATCTGGAACACATCGCGCTTGATGCTGATGTCCGTCCCCTCATCCTTCGCCGCGATAATCACTAAGTCGGAGCCGGACATGTAGATGTCGTAAACTGGGAAAGAGTCGCCGAGCGCCTTGAGTATCGATGCCAGGATTGTGATGTCGGCTTCGTATGTGTGGAACCACTGCACCAAAAGCCCGCCGTCGTTGATGTGGCGGCGTATCTGGGTGAAAAACTCCTTTGAAAACAGGCTCGATACCCCGCTGACCCAGGGGTTAGACGGTTCCGAGACGATCACGTCGTAGGTCCGGTTGCGCGCCGAGAAAAAAGTCTTTGCGTCCTCAATGTGGATGCGGGCGCGCGGGTCGTTAAAGACATTCTCCACCTTCGGCCCGATATGCTCCGAGAGCCTGGCTACCGACCGCTCGATCTCAACCACATCCAGCATCTCTATCGTGGGGTCGTAGAGCATATAGTGTGCCGTCATACCGGCCCCGAGCCCGATAACCGCCGCCGTCTTCGTCTCCTCCCGCACGCTCAGCGGCAGCACGCCCAAAAGCATCATCGTGTACTCGTCGCCGCTGTACTCGTCCGACAGCCCCACGCTGGCGTCGGGCTTCCCGTTGGTAGACAGGACGATGTTGTCCCCCGACTTGAACAGCGTGATGGTAGCCGTCTTGCCGTCTATGTGGCCCACGATACGCTTGGACGGCGATATCGTCCCGTACCTGAATACCCCAGACGACGCCAGCGACGGGTCAACGCTGCCGAACGAGAGTGCCGCGATAAGCACCAGGATACAGGCCGGCACCGCGACGGTAGGCGCGAAGCTCTCCCGCGTCTGCCGGAAGTGGTAGATGACGAACAGCCCGATCCCCATATCTATCGCCGCCCCCACGATGATCAGGAACTTGAGCCCGATAAGCTCCATCAGCACCCAGGTAGCCGCCACGACGCCCACGATCCCGCCTGCCGTGTTCACCGCATACACCTTGCCGATCGTCTGCTCGCCGTACCCGCGCCTGTACAGCATGTGGATGATGAGCGGGATCACCATCCCCGCGCAAATAGTAGACGGCAGCATTATTATCATGCAGATAAGGTGGCAGATGATGTTGAAGAACAGATACCCGCCCTCGGTCTTGTCGAGCGCGTCGAGCGTAAGCACCATAAATTTGAACATATTGCCGTAGGAAAACAGCGTAAAAACGGCAGTAGCGCCCATGACGATCTGGGCAATGGCCAGAAACCGCGGCGCGTTTTTGATTGTATCAAGCCGGTTTCGGACAAAAAAGCTCCCCAGCGCCAGCCCGAGGATGAACGCGCTCAGCATCAGTTCGAACGAATGGGTCGAGCTGCCCAATACGAGGCTGAGCATCCGGATCCAGCCTATCTCATATATAAAGGATGACACGGCGGTCAGCCCGGCAATGGCGATAAGCGGATAATAGTACTCCCGGCGGTCGGCAAGGGACGGGGTAAACGCGCTTACCGCATTGACGGCGCCAACCGCGGCGGGGTTAACGGCAATATCGTCGAGGTCAACGGTGCCATCATCCGCCCCATTTTGCGTATTATCCGTATTGATAACGGCTTCCGCGGCCGCCCTCTCCTCGCTCCTACGCGCGCCCCTGTCATAAAACCACAAGCCCAATATCGCCGCGCCCACAAACAAATCAATCATCCCCCCCGCAATAATCGCGCCCCTGAGCCCCCACTCCCTAACAAGGTAAAAACCGCTGACCAGCACCCCAACCGAGGCCCCAAAAGTGTTGACAAAGTAGATGAAAGACGTTTTGTACCCGCTAAGCCCTGGGAACCGCCGCAAAATCCCCCCAGCCATAAGCGGAAAGGTAGCCCCGAGCATCATGGACTGGGGCAGGATGATGAGCGAGGCCGTCCCCCACTTGTACAGCGATATTAGCAGCGGGCTGTTGAGCGCCGGGATCACCGAACCGAACGAGACGTCGAGATACGCGATGAACGCATCGTGAAAAAAAAGGGCGAAAAACCCCAGCAACAGCTCCACAACGGCGTAACCGAGCAGCAAATCCCTTATCCGCGCCGCCCAAACCGATGTCAGCCACGCCCCAACCGCCATCCCCCCCATATAAATAACCAAAACCAAAGTCTGCGCGTAAGCCGCATGCCCCAAAAACTGCTTCAAATACTGCGACCAAATGGACTCGTAAATCAGCCCCGAGACCCCGGAAATGAAAAAAAGGGTGAAATAGAGGTACGATATGGGCGATACCGGCGATAATTTCGGTGTTTTAGTATTGATTTGCATAGACATAAAATATACATCATTCCAATTAACAAATGCCGGATAAAATATTCTGCCCCCCAAAACTGCTTGTTGCGATGGGGCAAAAGGCCCCGGCAAATCCCAATTTTCCATATTTTTTATTTTTTTATTGATTTTCGCTCCGAAATATATTATATTATGTAGCTGTACCGTATAATTTTCTATTTTTGGAGCCGGAAGGCAGGTGATTTAGATGAATGGCATAGTTGTACGCGAGGACGAAGCCTTTGAAAAGGCCCTCCGCCGCTTCAGCAAAACGTGCGAGCGCGCGGGCATCCTGTCTGACCTCAAGAAGTACCGGCACTACGAGAAGCCGTCGGAGGAGAAGAAAAGGCGCCTGAACTCCTCCAAGCGCAAGCGCATCCGCGAGGAGAAGCGCATGACCTGGAAGATGGAAAAGTAATATGTAGGGGCGGCCCTGTGTGGCCGCCCGCAGTACCGCGGTACCGCCGTAACCCGAAAAACCGGGGGTGTACTGGTTTTCGACGGGGGATGGGAGGCACCGGACAGCATGCCGAGGACGTCGGTTGGCCTCGTTAATAATCCGGCAAAACAATAATTGCTGAAGACTACTCTTACGCAATGGCTGCCTAATTAAAGGCGGCAACCCGACCGCGGAGCGCGCCTGTACGCGGAAGGGCAACTAAGGCGCTGGCCCGCGGGAGGAACCGTGCCGCGGGTGAGATCTACGGTTCTGGCCCCCGGCGCAGCCAGTCAGCCAGCGGCACCGGGGGTAAGACTAAAAGGCAGACTAAGCATGTAGCGGTCCGTGTTAATCGTCTTTCGGACAGGGGTTCAACTCCCCTCACCTCCAAATTATAGCCGTTTTCAAGTAAGAAAACGGCTTTTTTATTAATGAAAGAGGGAGTGGCATAATATATATTTTTAACAAATCTTATTCAAGGAGGGGTGTTTATGGCCGTATTGACCTTGGCTTTGAAAGATGAACAAATGCGGAAAGTAGAAGAGTACGCAAAGAAAGAAGAACGTACCAAGGAGGAACTCGTTGACGATGCTATTGACTTTTACCTGCACGAAAAATTTATGGACGAAATGAATGCGCATGGCAGGAAATATGGAATAACGCCGGAAATTATCAGAGAGGAGATACGCCAGATGCGGGCGGAAAGCTAACCCATGAAAATTGTTATAGACCTGAATGTATTCATATCGGCGTATTTACGCGGCGGTATCCCACGCGAAGTTACCAAAAGATACGCCAGACGCTTAGACACACTATACATTACCGACGACATTATTGCTGAAATAAAAAATACGCTCAAAAAACCAAAACTCAAGATGACACAAGATAAAATAGATGGTATAATTGCGGCTATATTGACATTCAGCGAGAAAATCACAGTATTGCCGCAGCACCGAGCGTCTGGCGTCTGCCGCCACTCAAAAGACGACAAGTACATCGAATGCGCCCTCGCAGCCCAAGCAGACTGTATCATATCAGGTGATAATGACCTGCTAACGCTCAAAGAATACAAAGGGATCAAAATGATGAAACCAAGGGAGTTCTTAGACGCGGTGGGGGATTAGGATAATTGGCGGGTCTTTGACGGGCGCGTAATCTACGGGCGGTACCCGAATGATATGGCCGAAAAAATACGAAGCATACACCTCGGCGATCAGCTGAAGTGCACGGTCGGCAGCGATACGCTGATTGATTTGGAACCTGTGGGTGCTTGAGCCTGAAAACCACCGTGAACTTCCCCCGCAAGGGCCTCTAAAACCCTCATTCCATCCCTGGCTCCGTGCTGATAGGGGCGCTATTAGTCGCTTGTTGGTGGTGGAACCGCAGGTAGGGTTCCGGAGGTAGTCAGTTGTCGAGTTTCAGGATATCATCGACCGTGAGGCCGGTTGACTTGGCTATGGTGTCTACGTCAACACCGTTGACCCTCAGCTTTTTCGCGATTTCCCGCTTCTCTTCCATCCTCTCCTCTTCCCCACGGACTTCGAGGGCGATGTCCATATTCCACTCGGAAATAAGCATGTTAACCACCTTTTGTTTATTTTTGGACAAAAATTCTTTCAGCACACCCTGCCCGATACAGTCAATAACCGCCTTTTGGACGGCCTCTTCCAAAGGCATCGCCTTGCGGTGCTCACGTATTATATTAATAAATATACTATACTCGCGGATAGTTTCGCAACCCCTAACGAGATTTTCATTGTGGCCGTGGTTGATATTATACATAGTTACTGTGAGTTCGAGGTCGATAATCCCGTCGTCCGGGGCATCCCGCGGCCCGGCGGGGATGAACATGTCGGAGAGCCGGAGAAGCTGCTTGCCGTCGGGCATTTCGGAGGGCCCGTTGTAAAGAACGATGAACTTGGGGCGCTGTAACGGAAACCCCCTCTCACTATACTCCTTTTTTATGTCGTTCAGCCCCCTGTAAGTCTCGGCGATATACTGTAACATCCTGTAAGGCATAGCGTTACAGATAGTGGACTGATGCTCGATAAATACGATAAGCCTGTCGTCTAACAGGAACGAAACGTCGTTGACCCTGCCCTTGGTAAGGGAGTTTTCTATGGTCTTGAACTCTACCTTTGTGTCGGGGCCGTAGTGTGTCCCGGCAAATGTGTTCGCCGCGGAGATCGCAGCGGCGGGGTTGTCTTCGAGCAGCATAGCGAAGACCCTGCTTTTAATCTCCCGGTTGATTTTTATGCCGGATTTGGGCTTTTGGGCCATTTTACGGTGTTTCCTGCCTGTTGGCGGTATGGGTTCGGTCTCCTAATATAATATATGGAAAGGGACGAATTCGGTTTTTGAGGGCCGGATGGGTTCCGGGAGCGGGGGACGGTGCTGGTCACCAGCCCCCGATCGATCGCCGTCCGCATACCCTCCACCGCCAAACATCACATAAGCCACATATTTCGCCGAGACGGAGACTGCCGCCCAAATACTCCAAACCCCCGTCAGGAAATCAACAACGAGGCTCCAAGACGGGAGCCAACCGTGCATTTTCGCTCATCGTATGGACATGGGAATGAATTTTTTTCCTTTTTTTGTGATTCAGGGTGGCACGATGTATATTCTTGAAATATAAGGATACTAAAAAATAATAACCAATACGGATAACCATGACTGCTGCCCAAATCACCAAGTATAAGTCGTACCTACAAGCCGGGCAACGCTACCGCAAGGTCTTCTACTTGTACCGAAACAGCGAATTTACGGATAGCATCCGTATCGGTGACGTCAAAGGCAACAAAATCGTCCAAATAAAAGATCGCGCCAACAAGAACAAAGGCCGCAAAATTCTGTTAAAGGAGATGCCATAATGATAAATGACGACATAACTAAACGTAAAAAGATAACGCGAATTATCGAAGAAACAACCGGAGGAAAAAGTTATAAGGCCCACAAATACAGCCTTGACCACGACCGTAAACAATTAGAATACGGTGAGGAAGACCCTACTTTTAAATGGGTAAAAAGCGGTGAAACTGAACCGCCATCTCCGTATAAATCGGTTGAACTTTTGGCGAAGAAGCTTGCCGCCCGTGATGAGCAAGTATTGACGTATTTTCTTGATGGTTCACGGCGCATATTTAAGGTTGACGAAATGGCATATTCAACAGGTGATAGGAGTGTAATCTATCCCACAGTTGCAGGACAAGTTGGCGTTGGCATTTGTAAACGTGTGGATAAACGTGTTTCTGCGGAAGATTTGGTGAGAGAAATTGTAATATCTCTTCCAGCTATTGCCGATCCGAGCGGGAAGAATAGTGGTTTTTTCGAAGCTCTTTCTGAAAAGCTTAACAAGGGTAGTGAATTGACGCGGATTAAACATAGCGGTTGGATGTTTACTGAGACACGTCCTTACGATGTTAAAAATGATGATAAAAAACCAGAAGATAAGGGGACAGCGAAAATACAAGATCTTATGATAGAGCGCGAAAAAGAGATGGTTAGGAAACTTGTTCAACAAGGGAAGTTGAATCAGGATAACTATTTAGTAAAGGACGGTTCTCTTGAATATCGTTTAACAAGAGATGACAAGGACTCATACGATAAGCGAAGCTATCAAATATTTAAACAGAACTATAATTGGGTAATAGGGTTGTCTAAGCAATTCAATCCTGAGGCGTGTTTTGACAAAGGGAAATCAAATCCAGGTTATATTGCAAAATTACCACTTTATCACCGTACTCCTGTTGCGTATTATGGTAACGAAAAGGAGCCGCTCGCTTTTGCTGTTTGGTATATTAGGTTACGCAGTGCGGAGAGAACACGGACGCAGTTTGATGGAATCCTTAAAGTAGAAAAAATTCTTGTTCGCGATGAAGAACTAAGACGTGGGATGGAAACCGAAACGGTAGACAGGCTTAGTGCCTTGATTATAAATGAACGCAACCCAACGTGTTATGGATTGGATACACGATGGGCTAATCACATTTACCCAATATATCTTACAGAACGATTCGTGAAATCTCAATATTTAAGCGAAGAAAGTTTTTTGCATCTATTTTAAAGGAGAGGAAATGAAAAATAAGTTGATTGGCAAGGTTATCGCAACCGAGAAGACCCCTACAACAATAGATGGGTTTTGTTTTTGGACAAACGCTGAAACAAAACTCAATGCCTTTGATGTTGTTATGGTCGAGCGCGAAAATGGAACGAAAACGTTTGGCGTGATAGAAAGTATCTCTCACATCACAGACGCTACGAGTTTTTTAACGAACTTCATTTCAAGTGATTTCGGCGATGTCAATCTTGACGAACCGACTTTTCGTGTGGGTATGAACTACGCAGAAGCCACGGTATCGTATAATACCAAAGGTGATTATACACCTGTCCACAATAATTCTAAAGTTTATCTTGCGACTTCTGAAGAAATAGCATTTGCGCTCGGGTTAGATAAGATTGAGAATCCGTTAGTTTGCGGTTCTTTGGATATGTACGAAGGAACTGACGATCCTGTTACCCTGCCGGTAAAACTTAACTCTAAGTTCTTGTTGGGCAGGGAAGGGGCACATTTGAACATTTCCGGTATTTCGGGGCTTGCAGCAAAAACGTCTTATGCCATGTTCTTGATGAAGTCAATTCAAGATACGTATGCATCTATGGAAGAGGAGGATGATAGCGTTGCCTTTGTTATTTTCAATGTAAAAGGTCGTGATTTACTTGGGATACATCTTCCCAATGAAGAACTTGACGAAAAGACTAAAAAGGAGTACGAGATACTTGGACTTTCGCCGAGACCATTTAATAAAGTAAAATATTATATCCCGTTTTATGAGAACACGTCCTCAAAGCAAAGTACCTATTTGTCGAGGGATGACGTTTCGCATTATGCCAATACTGGAATACTTAAAAGATTTGTGTATGTGTATTCAGATGACAAAGAGAGTGTCGAGATGATCTTTGCTAATATAGACGACCCAAACCAAACAATGGAATCAATAGTTAATAAAATTATTGATGACAACGATCCTGATTTTAAAAAAGCTGCAATTTGGAAAGATTTTTTAGACATCGTGAGCGAAAATGCGCAAAAAGGTTCAGGGGGCGGTAAGGGTGGCGAAATCTCCATTGCAAGTTGGAAAAAATTCAAACGTTATATTAACAAGGCCATTAGTAATGATGATATGTTTAGAGCTCAAGTTCAGCGCGAACATGGCGAATGCCGTCTTGCTAACGAATTGAAAAAAATTAAGAAAAACGATGTTTACGTCATAGATATTGCTAAGTTACCTGAAGATAAACAAGCGTTTGTTTTTGGTGATGCGGTTAGGACAGTCTACAATCTAAAACTTGGCGAATATGATGGTGACGATGGGGTGAAACCACCGTCAAGGGTTGTTATATTCATTGATGAGTTAAATAAGTATGCGTCAGGAGATGTCCCCAAGAATTCACCGATACTACGACAAATTTTGGATGTGACCGAGCGCGGACGTTCGGAGGGGGTAGTTCTTTTTGGGGCTGAGCAGTTTAGGTCTGCTATCCATAAGCGGGTAACTGGTAATTGTGCTACCCATGCTTACGGTAGAACAAATTCGGTTGAAACGATGACCAGCGACTATAAGAGTTTGCCAACCACATATCGTAATATGTTGACGCGCCTTTCGCAGGGGGAATATTTGATTCAGAACCCTGTGTTCCGCTCACTTCTTAAGATAAAGTTTCCCAAACCTATATACAAACAGTTTAAATAGGAGGCCGTGTTATGCCCAAGTATGACTTTGACTTAGGTGCCAACCTTATCGAGAATCTTACAACCGGAATGTATCACGATTCTAAGGTCATATATCGTGAGTATATACAGAATGCTTGTGACCAAATTGATAAAGCAGAGCAACTTGGAATTTTAAAGCAACGTAACACAATGGGGAAATATCCAGATTTAGGCGAAGGCATTATTAACATTTGGCTGAAACCTAACGAGCGCTACATTGCTATTGAGGACAACGCAACAGGAATAAAAGCGATAGACTTTCAACGCACATTAAGCAATATTGCTGATTCCGATAAGGTTATGGGGAAAGACAAGGGGTTTAGGGGAATCGGTAGGTTATGCGGGTTGGCTTATTGTAGGCAATTGGTGTTTACTTCGCGCTGGATGGGAGAAGATGTTATTTCTATTATGACTTGCAATGCTTTAAAGATGCGTGAGATGATAAATGAAACGAACACGAAAAAACAACGCCATTCAATGCTGGATGTGTTACGTGCAATGGTTGAGTTTGATACACGTCAGGTTCAAAAAGATGATGCCGAACATTTCTTTAAAGTGGAACTCATAGATATAAATGAAGAAAACGAAGAACTTTTTGGTGGCATTGATGTAACAAACACCGAGCAACTTACAGACTATCTTTCTTTTGTTGCGCCTGTACCCTACCACGCCGATTTTTATTACCGTTCCGAAATTTACGAATACGCTAAAAAACATGGTGTTAAAATTGATGAATATAATATAAAAATTGAGGGTAAGCAGATTTTTAAGAAGTATAAAACACGCCTTAAAACAGGAAATGGTGACGATGAAGTTTATGGCGTAAAATTCCGTGAATTTCTCGCAGATGATGATACTTTACTCGCATGGATGTGGTACGGAGAAACTAACTTTAAAGCCGCTATTAAAGACGGTGTAATTAGTCGTGGCTTGCGTTTGCGGAAAGAAAACATTCAAATTGGCGAAGAAAATACACTTCGTAGTATGTTTCATGAACCAAGAGGTAATAGCTACTTCATTGGTGAAATTTTTGGTGTTTCAAGCGAGCTGATACCAAATTCGCAGCGCTCTTATTTTAACGAAAACCATATTAGGATTAAGTTTGAACATGAATTAAAGGCCTTTTTTCACGATGAGCTTCACCGTGTTTATCATGATGGCTCTGATACCAACGCCGCCATAAATAAAATCAAGTCTTATGATGCGAAAGAGATTGAATTTAAAACGAAGGTAGAAAATGGTACATTTATGTCCAATGAAGAGCGCGAAACGGAACAAACAGCATTGGAAAAAAGTAAACAAGATGCGCTGACTGCACGTAGGAGGCTTGAAAAGAGAAGAGAAGATGGGCGACCCATTGAACGTCGAATTATTGAACGTCGTATACGTGAGATAACGCCAGAAGTTACACCGCATCCCACGCCTAATACACAGGCTGATGCTATAAAAAACGATTGGGAGCAATCGCCGTTACCTACTTCCTTATATAGTGGTAAAAAATTTCTCGTTGACTCTATGTTTCCAGCACATAATAAAAGGGAGAGGAAGTTGCTTGCGGATACCCTCACAAAAATATTCACAATCATTTCAAATTCTGTTGACAAGAAAACAGCAGAAAATATTATTAATAAAATCAAGGAAGGACTTAAATGAGTAAGCGTAAAATCTTACTTTTAGAGCCTAATTATAAAAACAAGTACCCACCGATGGGGCTTATGAAACTTGCTACATATTATCGCTGTTGTCGTGATGATGTTCGTTTTTATAAAGGTGATTTAAAAAATCTCGTTGCGGGACTTTTATTTGAAGATTTTTTCAATGGGATCGATCTGGGTGATTCTGTTGATATGGCTATATATAGTTTTGTTACCGTGCGCGGGTCTTCGGATATTGTGGAGTATATCAAGACAGGCAAATATGCACCGCTTGATTTGATTGCGGCATATTCAACATCACTTGACGGTTACGAAGATTTATCAAAAGAAGATTTCGCCGACAGGCTTTTTGTATACCGAGAGCGCTATAGGCAAGAAGATTATCCCAAATTTGATAGAGTTTGTGTTACAACATTGTTTACATTTTATTGGAAAGAGACGATTGATACAATAAATTTTGCAAAAAAGATGTGCAAGCCAAAGGGAAAAGTATATGTTGGCGGCATTGCAGCAAGTCTTGTGCCAGAACACATAGAAGCCGAAACCGGTATCAAACCACATATTGGTGCAATTAATAAAGCAAACACTTTTGAAGACAAAGAACAAAGGAAAATTGCTATTGACGAATTGCCATTGGATTACTCTATTCTTGAGGAAATCGATTATCGTTACCCTACTGAAAATGCTTATTTCGGATATATGACACGAGGTTGCGTTAACAATTGTCCTTTTTGTGTTGTTCCACGACTTGAACCTCAATACCGTAGTTATATAAGCATCAAAGAAAAAATCAAAAAAATTGATAATTGTTTTGGAGCAAAACGCGACCTGCTTTTGATGGATAACAATGTATTTGCCTCTAATTGTTTTAATCAAATAATTGATGAAATAAAAGCGTGTGGCTTTGCCAATGGAGCAACATATGTTCCTGCTAATGAATATGACATTACGTTTCGTAATTTACAGGAAGGATTTGCGCTTGGAGAAAGTAAGTCGCACAAGGTATATAACGACCGTGCTTATATAAAAAAAATGGTATCTTTGTACGATACAATTGCTGGACAACTGCACGGCAAAGAAAAAGGTGATTTTTACAGAGTTCGTGAGGAATTGGAACTGCTTTTTCACGAAACCGCTACGAAGGAAAACGTAGCAGAGTTTGACGAAATTGCAAGGGAACACTACAACAAGTTGTTTAAACATAGTTCGCGAGTGCGTTTCATAGATTTTAATCAAGGCTTAGATGTAAGACGCATCGACAAAGCTAAAATTTCAAAATTAGCCGAAACTGCAATTCGCCCGTTACGGATTGCATTCGACTTTTGGAGTATGCATGAAAAATATGTAAAATCTGTGAAGCTGGCAGCCTCATACGGAATAAAGAATCTATCAAACTATCTTCTTTATAACTTCAAAGATGAACCCTATGAATTATACGAAAGGTTGAATTTGAATGTACGTTTATGTATTGAACTTGATATTTCTATCTACTCGTTTCCGATGAAGTACCATCCTATTGATGATCCAGCGTATTTCAGAAATCGCGACTATGTCGGAAAACACTGGAACAGAAAGTTTATCCGAGCAGTTCAAGCGGTTCTTAACTCTACACATGGTAAGATCGGACGTGGTGAAACATTCTTCAAGGCAGCTTTTGGGAATAATTTAGATGAGTACTATAAAATTCTATGGATGCCGGAAGCATTAATCATACAGCGATATAAGTATGATAAAGACAAACGTCTTGAGTATTACGGTAAAGGCCAAAAAACTCCTTATGATAATGTTGACAATGATGTTGGTTCTACTACTAAACGATGGTGGAGATGCTTTAATGCTTTAAGCCCAAAACATCGTGCTATTGCTGAGGGAATTATCAAGAAAAATAACTTTTTTGCTATTGATATTGATGTCTATCCAAAACCAATAAGAGATGTTTTACAGTATTACAAAATCACACGTGATACAGAAACGGAGTAGTATCTGTCACAAAAACTGTGTAAACCTGCATCTTTTATTTCCAATAGCGGTTATCTAGTCGTTCCTTAAAAACGCGTTATTCCCAACGTTATAAGGGTATTATTGCCAAAAAGGGTTGCAATTATTGCAAGGAAAGTATTATTTTATAAAGGAACCTTGCAATATTTTAACATATGGACGGTTATAAACATGGTAGATAAGCGTATATTTAGCGGTCAGGAGAAGCTGTTTTCTACGTTATCCGAGATGCTTAACCCTAAGCATCCGTTGTATAAGTTGGCTGATGAGATTTTATGGGAGGAGCTTGAGGATGCGTTTTTGCCGCATTATTCCCATACCGGCCGGCGAGCGAAACCGATTCGTTTGATGGTGTCGCTATTGCTGCTGAAGCAGATGTATGATCTCAGCGATGAGAGTGTTGTCGAGCAGTGGGTACAGAACCCTTATTTTCAGTATTTCAGCGGGGAGGAGACATTCCGGTGGGATTTTCCGTGCGCGTCCTCAGACTTGGTACACTTTCGGCATCGGATCGGTGAAAAAGGGGTACAGAAGATATTGGAGATGAGTATAAAGCTTCACGGTCAAGATGCGTTAGAGAAATGCGTTGTGGCGGATACAACCGTTCAGGAAAAAAATATCACCTATCCTACGGATTTGAAGCTGCATTGTAAGATAATCAAGAGATGCCGTGTAATAGCGGATCACGAGGGTATATTATTACGTCAGTCATATGTCCGTATAGAGAAAGAGCTGCTGCTGGCGCAACGGTTTAAAAAGAATCCTAAGACGTACAAGAAAGCGGTTAAGGCGCAGAGGAAACTTCGTACCATAGCGACGCGGTTATCCCGTGAACTAAGCCGTAAACTACCTGAAGACAGGCGATATTGTTACCAATCGGAGTTAGATTTGTTTGCCAAAGTATTGCGTCAGAAGAAGACGGATCAGAATAAGATTTACAGTTTACACGAACCTGAAGTTTATTGTATGAGTAAGGGTAAGGAACATAAGAAGTATGAGCTCGGGAGCAAGGTATCGTTTTTAGTGACCGCGCACAGCGGCATAATAACCGGAGCGGTATCGTTCGCCAAAAATGAATATGACGGCCACACGCTGGCCGCCGCGTTGCAGCAGTACAACGAGTTGACAGGCAAGGTACCTCATGAGGTAATAGCCGATCGCGGTTACAGCGGTAAAAAGTCTGTCGGAGAAACCGCAATAACCATTCCTGGAAAGCGGAAACAGGGATTAACCGCATATGAGAAGAGCACACTCCGAAAGAAGTTCCGGAGGCGCTCATCAATAGAACCGATCATCGGGCACTTAAAATCGGACACGAGGCTTGGAAGAAACTATCTCAAAGGACGGATCGGTGACATGATCAATGCAATGCTGGCGGCTGCCGCGTTCAATCTCCGCAAATGGATGAGGAGATTTTTTGCCGCTTTTACTGTGGTCTTGCAAATCTATCAACATCGGTACTGGAAACAAAAATATATGGCCGCTTCGATCGCGCGTTTTTAAGGGACGACTATCTACATTTCCCCCTCAACTCTGCCGAATGACACCAGTTACACAGGCTCTCCAGATATTGGCTGTCATACGGCAACATCCCCCTCGCGATCAATACCTTGACGGGCGGGCTGTGGTGTACCATCTGCGCCACCACAACCCGCCACTGCGCCCTGCACCTCCGGCAAAGCGGCTCCAGTTGGCGGTGGCGCAGGGATGGTTTCCGTCCATTTTCGGGAGGCGTATAAGGCCCGTTGCTCATCGGTCTTACGGGCATCTCGAGCCGCTCAAACCCGCCATCGACGGCTGTGGCGGGGTGTCCGCTGGCGTTGTGGGCAGTAACCAAGGCGTTCAACGAGCGTGGGACATCTGGGGTATTGGCATGGGGCGCTTGGGTATTTAGTCAGTCTTTTTGGCTTTTGTTGGGAGAGAGATGGCTAAATCTGGGGTTGGCTGGGCGATTTTGGGGTAAATTTTGCTTTTGAGTATTGACTTTCGGCTCGGATTCCAGTATTTTTATATTATTAGCGGCGACTTTTTCAATTCGGAGGCAAAAAATGGCTGCCAAAATCAAACCCGTGGAGTCCACGGTAATAAGGGACAAGAAGGTTGTTAGGGATGTAATAGCCCAAATAGGCCAAAAGCCGGGCGCCGAAGACTTGGCGTGGGCCAAATCCCGCCGAAAACTGTTCAACGAGCTAACGGCGAAATGAGCCTTGCCGGGCCGAAAACCATCCTCTCCGACAAACGCCTGTTCTCTCTGGAACAACTTGGCGAAAATACACGGTTGGATAGTTTTTCCTGCCAGATAGAGGAGTACAACGCCTATTTGTTCCACGAGGCGGTCAGGTCGCAGGCAGACCGTATGGCGCTTACTTGGCTCTTGTGCGAGCGTTCCACCAAATCCATCGCGGCGTATATGTCGCTGATTGCCGATGCCATCAAACTATCGGCTACGGAAAAAGAGATCCATCTGCTCAAATACCCTTTCAAAACCGTCCCGGCCATGAAAATAGCAAAACTGACCGTCTCCAGCCCCTTTAAGGAGAGGTACCGTGGTATCGGCTCGCTCATGGTAGACATGGCGGTACAAATTGCCGAATCGTGCAATGAGCGGTACTTCGCCTTCCGCTTCATCACCGTTGACGCCGACATCGAGCACAACGAGAGGGTCATTGGATTCTACCGGAAAAACGGCTTTATCCCCAACGAAGAGCTCGGCAACAAGCGCCGAAAGACAATCAGTATGCGAAGAGATATATTGTTCAGAGCCTGGCGGTGCCAATAGCCCTACCCCCTGTGGAGGCAGACGGTAGGGTGATTGACCACTAACTCACGGTAAAGATATATAATATCAACCGTGGGAAGAGGCGGCTGAATCCGGGGCTGGCGGGACTATTTTTGGCTAAATTTTGCTTTTCCGGCGGGGATTTAGTATATTATAATGTATTGTAGCCATACCGCCAATAAACAGGAACCTCATAAAATGGGCACAAATCTCGAAACCGGCCTCGACGTGAACCGCGAGTTCAAGGATACCGTCTTCTCGCTCTTACTTAATGGAGACACCGAATCCGCCCGCCTGATAGCGAATTCCTTTTCCGGGACGAACTATCCCGAAGGCACGGAGGTCGTTTTTAAGACGCTCCAAAATGTCTTTACCAAGGGCAGAATCAATGACTTAGCCTTTATATTGGACAACAGGCTGATAGTTCTCGTCGAGGCCCAATCGACTCTCAATGAGAACATGCCCTACCGGATGCTGCAATACATCGCGGAGACGTATAAGAAGCTCCACGCGACACGGGACGAGTACCGGGAAAAGATGTTCACCTTGCAACGCCCGAAGTTTATCGTTTTTTACAGCGGCGACAAGGAGATGAAGGAGGATGTGCTGACCCTGCGCCTCTCCGACATGTTCGCCCCTTATGGCCCCGCCGGCGCGGGGGCTGACGACGGGTCGGTTGACCTCGAATTGACCGTAAAAATGTACAATATCAACCGGGGGCGAAACGTTGATAAGCTAAAAAGTTGCGAAACCCTGCGTCATTACAGTATATTTATAGGTATGGTGCACGAGTACCGGAGGGCGATGCCTTTGGAACAGGCCATCAAACAGGCGGTCGTGGACTGTATAGGCCAAAACGTGCTAAAAGCGTTTTTACTTAAACACGAAGGAGAATTGGTCAATATGTTGGTATCAGAATGGAATATGGAAACGGCGTTGGAAGTCCGGGAGGAGGAGGGCAGGATGGAAGAGAAGCGGGAAATCGCGAGAAGGATGAAGGCCAAGGGTAAGTCCGTCGAGGAAATTGAGGAAATGACCGGCCTCACGGTAGACGATATTTTACGTCTGTAACTGTTATTCCGAAGTGTCGCCCCTTGGTGGTGAGATTGCCTTGGGGGGTGTAAATCGGTAATATGTTGCTCTTTATGCGGCGTTAGAGTTTGGCCAGATATTCCTCCGCGGTTTTTGCCGCCTCCCCGAACTCGCAGCGGAGCAGGCGCAGTGAGATTGCTTCCAGCGTGCCGCTTGTTTCTTTCGACCATGTCATTTTTTTCAGGCGGTCGAGCGCGCTGTCGATTGCCTCGTTATTGTAGTCGTTGCACGCTTTGGCGATGATTGCCAGCTGTTCGCGCAGGGTTTTGGTGTCTTCGTCTCGGAGTGTGCCATTTCCGCTGATGCTTGCCGCCTCCGCTTGCGCGATTATTTTGCGCAGTGCATGCAGGAAGCCTTGCGTATTTGCGGCTATTGCGGCTCTGTCGCCGGCCCTGCCGGCGTTTTCGAGGGCGAGGGCAGCCTGAGAGGTTTTTGTTTCGCCGATGTTGGCGAGTGCGCTTTTCATGGCGTGGGCGTTCAGTGTGAACAGGTTAATGTCGTTGTCGCCGGCGTTTGCCGCGTTTGCCGAGATTGATTCAAGCGCGGGGAGCGCTTTTTTTGCGTCGAGCGTGAAGATTGCGAGCAGTTCGGGCGCGGCCGCGGCGGGTGTGCGCGCGTTTTTTTGGCTGTCCCTCTCTTTCCGCGCCTTTTCTATGGCTTCGGGCGGCTGTTTGTCGCGTATAAACTTGTTGAGCGTGGCGTTGAGCTGCCTTATGTCTATAGGTTTGGATATAAAGTCGTTGAATCCGCGGTTGAGGAATATTTCCGCCTGCCCGACCACGGCGTTTGCGGTTAGGGCCACTATAGGGTGGGCGTAGCCGTTTTTGCGGATGGCGTTTGCGGCTTCTATGCCGTCCATCCCCGGCATCATGTGGTCCATGAAGATAATGTCGTATGTTTTGCCCGACTGAATTTTGCTTATTGCGCTCTCGCCGCTGGCGGCGGTGTCTATCGTCAGTCCGTATGGCGCCATGAGCCCCTTGGCCACGTAGAGGTTTGATTCTACGTCGTCAACGAGCAATATTTTGCCGTAGGGCATGTATTCGCGCGTGAAGGAGTTTTCGTTCATGTTGCGGTTGCTGTTCAGGCGGAACATCCGCAGGTTTTCGGCAAGAACGCTGCCTATGCGTTCGCTGCCAGCGCTTTTTTGCGGCAGGCGCACGCTGACCGTGGTGCCTGTGCCGGCCACGCTGTCAACTTTTATGTCTCCGCCCATCATGTTGACAAGGCGCTGAGTAATGTTCATGCCCAGGCCGGTGCCCTGGATAGTGCGGTTGATGTTAAGGTTAAAGCGCGTGAATTCGGTGAAGAGCTTTTCCAGCTGCTCGGCCGTCATGCCCTGGCCGGTGTCGCTGACTGTGAAGGCGAGCGTTACATCGTTCTCGGCGCCGCCGTTCTCTTCTGTTGAGACGGTTAGCCGGATCGTGCCCTTGTCGGTGAATTTGAACGCGTTGGAGAGGAGGTTGTTCATTATCTGCTTTATGCGAAGTTCGTCGCCGCAGAGGCTTGCGCGGGCGTTTTCGTCTACCTCTAATTTGAACTCTATAGGCTTGCTGTTGCGCATAATGTTGAGGTGCACCGTGTCGTTTATCAGGCTCGCGAGCTCGTATTTGGCGGGCGTGAACTCCATCTTGCCCGCGTCTATTTTGGAGAGGTCGAGGATGTCGTTTATGATGCCCAGCAGGAGGTCGCTTGAGCTGTATATCTGCATAAACGCCTCTCTGAGGTGCGGTTCGAGGTCCTTGTCCATCAGCTGGATCTCCGTGACGCCGAGGATGACGTTCATTGGGGTGCGTATTTCGTGGCTCATTGCCGCCAGGAACCTGCTTTTGGCTTCGCTGCTTGCCTCGGCTACCTCGGCCCTGTGCATCTCCTCCATTATTGCCAGAGACTCGCGTATGTCGCGGCAGCATACCATTATGACGTCTTCGCCTTTGTACTTGAGCGGGATGGCCGTTGCGTCGAAGGGTATCGTTTCGCCGTTTACGTGGTTGTGGTTCCATACGGTCCGGGCGTGGCCTTTTTCAAAGGCTGTGCTTATGACTTCCATGACTTTATCTAAGGTTTTTTGGCCGTCGGGCTGGTATTCGGGCGCTGTTTCCATGAAGCGCTCCCGGTACTCCCGCTTGCTGTTTATGCCTACGACCCGCGCCGCTTCGTAGTTGAAGTCTATGAGGTTGAAGTTCCTGTCCCACAGGGTGATGCCGACCGGCGCGGCGTCGAGCATCATGATCGCGCGCTCGTCGGCCTCCCTGATTGTGTCGCGGGCGGCCCGCTCTTCCCGCTGCTTCGCCCTGTTCAGGCTTATCAGAATGTAGCTGAGTATAACGGTAAACAGTATGCCGAGGGTGATAGGCAGCAGCTTAAGCCCCCTTGCGTTGTGGAAGTACACGCCGAAAAAGTAGCCGGAAAGGGCCATTGCGGCAAATGCCAGCGCCACGAACGTTACCTGCAGCGCGAGCGCGGCCGCCTGCAGCCTTTTAATGAGTGCGGTTAATACAGACATATTTTGAGCGCCCCCAACGCCTGAACTTATAGCAGGCTTGATTATAGATTACACGATTAAATATTCGTGTATAAACCCCCGGCGCTTGGCCCGCGGCCGGAAACTTTCCTCTTATGTCAATATAGCGCATGTGTCAACGTTTTTGCCAAAAAAAAATAAAAAATTACGCGGCCGCGTTTGGGCCGGGGCGGGGCGATATTTGTATTTTTTTGCATTTTCGTAGGGGATTTTAGTATATTATCAGGGTATCGGAACTATGTAAAAATGTGCTGTGTTTATAGGCATGGTTTGTGAATTTCAGAGGCGGCGGGATAAAACGCGGTAGTGGATGAGCGTTTCCGTGAGGGGAGGGTGGAAGTATGGATGTAGATACGGATGTGGGCGCCGCCGGCGAGATCGTCAAACACACTTTTTCCCAGCTGTTTTTTACCGTTGGGATCATAGCAAGGAAAGTGAGGGGGAGTTAGCAGGCTGTTCGCCCGGCTTGCACAGAAAAATGGCAACTACTATTATTTTCGCGCTTGCCTGCGCGGGCACCGTTGTGTTTGCGCTGGTTAAGCCACAGATCAGGGTAAAAGGTTACGAGCTGAGCGTATTTTACGTCCCTGCCCTTTTGGGGGCGCTGATACTGGTTTTTTCGGGTCTGTTGGACTGGTCCGCCGCGGTGAACGGTTTGACGGCGGATACTGACATCAATCCGTTAAAGATCCTCGCGCTCTTCCTTTCGATGACGCTCCTCTCGGTATTTTTGGACGAGACGGGCTTCTTCAGGTACCTCGCCAGCCTGGCGGTTCGTAAGTGCGGCGGGAGCCAGGTCAGGTTGTTTATTATATTTTACTGCATGGTGTCGGCGCTCACGGTGTTTACGTCCAACGACGTGGTCATCCTCACCTTCACGCCGTTTATCTGCTATTTTTCCAAAAACGCCCGCGTAGACCCGGTACCGTATTTAGTCTCGGAGTTTGTTGCGGCCAACACGGCCAGCATGCTTCTTATTATAGGCAATCCCACCAATATATATCTGGGTACGATGGCGGGGATAGATTTTTTCCCGTACGTAAAGGTTATGGCGCTGCCGGCTGTTTGTGCCACAGTCACCGCTTTTGCCGTGCTGCTGGCGCTCTTTTACAAACGCTTAAAGGCTCCGGTCTCCGCTGCGCCCGAAAATGTGGTGATAGAACAAAAAACGCTGCTCGTTTTCGGCCTGGCGGTGCTTTCGGTATGCACGCTGGCGCTGGCTGTATCCGGTTTCATAGACGTCCCTATGTGGCTTATTTCGGTTGCGGGTCTTTTAACGCTGCTGATTGGCGTATTTCTAATATCTCTCCTTAAATGCCGCAGGCCGGGAGAGCTCTTGCGAACTTTCCGCCGCGGCCCGTGGGAGGTTGTCCCGCTTGTCATTTCGATGTTCATTCTCGTGCTGGCCCTGGAGGCGTCGGGGGCGACGGCGGTTATAGCCGGGCTGCTGAATTCCGGCAATACGCTATTTACATACGGGATTGCCTCTGCGCTGGCGGCGAACCTTATTAACAACATCCCGATGAGTGTCCTCTTTTCGTCGCTTTTGATGGGTGGCGGGGACGATCTGCCAGCGGTGTACGCCTCGGTCATAGGCTCTAACATCGGCGCGTACATCACGCCCATAGGCGCGCTGGCTGGCGTTATGTGGCTGGGGATATTGCGTAACCAGGGCATAAACTTCGGCTTCGCTAAATTTGTGGCGTACGGCGCGTGCGTGGCGGTTCCAGCGCTGCTCGCCGCGCTTGCGGGGCTTTTGGCTGCGGGGCCGTAATAAAGGGCTACCACCCCTCGCCGAGCCACTCGTTGGTGCCTTCGAATTTGTGGAGTTTTTCGTCTTTTTTGCTGTTGATATTGTACCAGTGGATGCGTTTTGACCCGTCCGCCGATTCTCTTGTGTAAACTATCATGGGCTCGTTTTTGTAGCGTATAAACCGGGGTGTGTGTTCGCTCCATGATTTTGGCGCGTTTTTGGGCGGCTCAACGAGTTTTTCGGCGGCGGTTCCGTCAACGCTTATGCCGCATATTTCGGTCATGTTCGCGCCCGACGAGAAGTAGATGGTTTGATCGTCGTCAGCCCATGTGAAGTCTCTTACGTTTGCGTTGAAGGTGAGTTGTTTGTGCGGAGTGCCGTCGCGCTGGAAGGTCCACAGGTCCATTTGTCCGCCGAAGCTGGTGCGGTCGGAGAGGTAAGCGGCGCGTTTGCCGTTTCTGCTGAGGCGGGGGAGGCGGTGGCCGGCGTTGCCGTGAGTCAACTGTACCGGCGGCGCGGCGGCGCTTGAGTCGGAGGCGTAGATGTGCCATCTGCCGTTTTCGTCTTTTGCGCAGTACAGGATAGACGCGCCGTCTTCGGATATGTGGAGGTCGCGGCGTTCGGCGCTGTCGGACGGTATGACGGTGATGGCCTCGTACATGTACCGTTTGGTTTTGTAGATAGCGCCGGCCGTTTTACCGCTGTCGGCCTCTATGTAGTAGAGGAAGCCGTCTGCCGGGGAGAAGGCGGCTTCGGTGACGTTTCTGCCCTTTGCCGCGGTGATGCCGCTCATCGTGTGGAGGTCTATGAGTCCGAGGGCGCCGGCGTTTTGATTGCCGTAGATGACGGCTGCGCGGTTGTTTGCCGGCGAGAACGCGGGGCGGCGCAGATTTGGCAGGCCGGGGCCGAGGGGGTGTTCTTTCATGGCCTCTGCGATTTTGATGAACGCATCGGTTCGCCCCCCTGTACGCTGCGCGAGGTGTGGGATGACGCCCGTTACCCGCAGCCCGCGCAGGCTTGTGTCCGGCGGCGGGACGGCCACGCTTACGAGTTTGGTTATCTCCTCTACGCCCGGGTCTGGGGAGATGCTTTGGTAGATGGGGTAGAGTTTGTTTGTTACGGTTACGCGCGGCCCGCCTCTGGCGGCGTTTTCTCTGAGGCCGGCGCGGCCGGTGCGCATGGTGAAGCACCCGGCGAACCGGTTTTCGGAGCCGGCGGACAGCACGTAGGTGTTGCCGAGCAATAGCGGCGTGTCGAAGCGCTCTTCTAAGCTGCCGGCAATGATTACGTCTATTTCCGGCAGGACAGCGGCGACCTTCCGTATCTCGTCGAGGCTTCCGTGCACTACCGCGATGCGCATGTCGGCGTTCGCGCCGCGGTCGGTGGCGAGAAGCTGCCGCATGGCGGGGATGTTGAGCCCGAAGTCGAAGGTGGCGCTGTCGCTTAAGACCGATCCGCAGAGGAGGTTCAGCATGTAGACGCTGTAGCCGTGGCTTGACATGAGGAGGCTGCTCCAGATGCCGGTCTTATTCTGGTCGTTGTCGTGCAGGTTGGTGATGACTATAGGCAGCTCGCGTTTTTGGGCCTCCATGAACTTCCACGGCCCCATGGCGAGCTCGCCCTCGCCGGGCGCTATGGCGTCGAAGTTGACCATGTCGTAGTATGACGCGACGAGCTCGACCTTGAGCTCGTGGTTGTGCTCGCTCATCATGTTCCCTACGTCTATGGCGAAGTGCCTGGGCCACGCCTTGCGCAGTTCGGCGACCACCGCCGCGTGGCGGCTTATCCCGCCGAGCGCGTCCGGATCGGGCGGGTAGGGGATTACCACCCCGCGCGAGTTCCCGCCGTATATGATGGCTACGTCGCGCCCCTTGTCGCGCCGGTACCCGGCCTCGGCCTTTGCGCGCAGCGCCTGCGCGTTCCAGTGCGCGCTGTCGCCGGCCAGCACGCGGCTTGAGTAGAGCGAGGCCATCTTAAGGCGATTCTGGCCGTAGCGGTCCCACGCCAGCGCGAGGTTGTCGTCCACATTGCGTTTTTTGATGGCCTCGATCTGGATTTTTGCGTCGAAGGCCCAGGTTCCGCCGCCCTCAAGGGTCTCGCCGAAGCGGTAGCCGAAGTTCGCCCCGGCGTTGCGGATGAGGAGCCCCGCTCCTGCGCTGATGCCGCCGAGGCCGGCAGGGGCGTTGACGGGGGTCTCGTATCCGGCCCGCGCGAATAGGGTGCGGCCGAGGCCGATTTCCGCGCTTACGCCGAGGAGGAGCGGGTCGTACCCTGTTTTTTGCGCGCCTATGCCCATGTCTGCCCCCCAGAAAGTCTGAGCGCCGGAGAGTGGGCGGAAGTTCGCTATGACGCCGTACTGGTCGGGCAGGCGGCTCAGTATGGGCGAGTTGCGCGCGGTAAGCGGGAGCCCGGCGCTTGTGTAGTAGGCCCGCGCCGAGAATGCGTCGTAAGGGTCAACGCGGAGATCTACCCCCGGGGCCCAGAAGTAGTTGGTCCCGCTGCGGCTTATACCGCTCTTTAAAAGGGCGAGGTGTCCGCCGATGCCGAAGCGGTAGTCTTCGTAGTAGTTGGCGAGAGAGAACCCTAAGGCGCCGGATGCGGCGGTTCCGGATTTGACGAAGATTCCGGCCGCGCCGGTGTAGAAAAGCGGCAGCGCGGCCGCCCCGTACCAGGCCCCGTCCCCGTCCGGCCGCCCCGACAGGCCAAAGGCAAACTGCCCGCCCCCGGCGAGAGCGGTGTTGGCGGTATAGCGGTAAACGTCAGACGCATCCATAGACCCTGAAGACGACACCGTCCCGCGGCCGAGGTGCGCGGCGGAAACAGGCATGGAGAAGAGCGAATCGGCCCCGGCGCGGGCGTGGAACGGCGGTATCAGCGCGGTAAGGGCCAATAGCGCGGCTGATATGCGGACTACGGAGCTTTTGTGTTGATTGGCTATGATCATAAAATCCCGCGTATTAACGTATTGATGGATTCAACGGTTAAATATTGCGCCTGTTCTGTGCGGTATTTAATCGTATCTTCAATAATACAATATACATAATGGATACATCGGCACCTGGCAAAAATATCATTAGCGGAATTGATTTTGTGCCCTTAAAAGATGCGCCCGTCAACGCTGCCTGGCGATAATCTCCACCGGCAGCGGCGCGAACCGCTTTGCGATCTCCTCAAGGGACGGCCCGGATGCCGCGGCGAGCGCCCTGTCCGTCCCCGGCCTGTCGAGGCTGTTCAATTGAACCCGCGTGGGGTTGATCCCCGTGATAACATCCTTAAACAACGCAACTTCCGCGTCCCCGTCGTTGATCCCCGGCGAGATAAAAACCTCTAACCAGAGCTGCCCTTTGTATTCGGACGACAACGCTGCCAACCCGCGTATGATCCCCTCGCAGTTAATGGAAGGCTCCGGCGCGTTGACCTTGCGGAACACCTCGTCCGTCACCGCGTCTAAAGACGGTAATATCAAGTCGCACAACAAGATATCACGCCTCAGTTGATCATCGTTAAGAAGTGTGCTGTTCGTCAGCAGGGCCAGTTTTTGGGACGGAAACCGCTCCTTGAGATGCCCTATGATCCGCCCCAGCCCGCTGTGCAAAGTAGGCTCACCGCTCCCTCCAAAAGTAACGTAATCCGGAACAGGATTTTTGCTGTCTCCAAGATAATCATCAACTTCCGCGATAATATCACCGGCCGGAATATACTCCATCCGCTCAGTAGTTAGCAGGGTAGTAGCCCCGCACTCGCAGTAAACGCAGTCAAGCGAGCAGGTCTTGTGCGGCACCATATCTACCCCAAGCGACACCCCGAGCCTGCGCGAGTATATGGGGCCGTAGACGTGTTTGTATTTTTTATCGGAATAAGTGGCCATGATATATATAATATAGATTAAAAACAGCAAATTTTGCAAGTTTGGGGGAGTGATTTAGATCGCCGGGACCACATCTTTTGAAAAGATAGTGTTAAATCGGTGTAAAGAAAATGTTAAATTTTTGTAAAACGGGGTTGATTTTTCGCCAATTAATCATTATCTTGCTCTATAAGGGATAAAATTTAACTTTTTACAAGGGGGAATGTTGTGAAAAAACAAATCGTCACGCTGCTTTTGGGCGGCATTCTTTTGGCAGGGGTTGCAGTGGCATTCGCGCAGGGCGGCTTCACCGGCCCGGGGCAGCAGGGCGGGGCTAAGTCCGTATCAGACTTCGACTTCGGGAAAATCCACGCGGTAACGGTAGAGGCGGCGAAGAAACTGCCGGACGACGCGCTGGTATCGCTGCAGGGCAGCATAATCAACGCCTTAGGCAACGAAAAGTACTCTTTCCGCGACTCTACTGGGGAGATCGTCGTTGAGATCGATAAAAAGGTCTGGCGGGGCATTTCTGTGGGGGACAAGGACAAAGTCGAAATAGTAGGGGAGATCGACCTTGAGCGGCGGGGGATTGAGATTGACGTCAAGTCGATAAAGAAAATCTAATAATTATAAAGTCAAAATACTATGGGATTATGTTTTGTCGCCTCACTGTGCCCTCGCCGAGCTGTGTCCCCGCGCATTGGAACGGTGCGGCACCGGCGGGAGCATGCAATCACCGGCTGTCACAGCTCGGCCGCCGAAGCATCCGCATCTATAAGATTACTCGCCGCCCGGCATGAAAGAAGTCTGCTTCTACGGTATGCGGGTGAGTCAAAACACCATGCCCTAAGGGCGTGGGCCGTGTCGCGTACCGACTGTTCCAAACTTCGCTATACGAACCGGGTTCTGCAATCGTAAGCGAATTCTTCGGCGGCCGAGCTTTTAATGCAAGTGATTGCATGCTCCCGCCCGCGCCGCAAGGGGCCTCTTTTCCCCTGTATCATGGGATGGCATTGGCACAATGAGGCGACAAAACATAATCCCATAGTCTTTTGATTTTTATTTTTATTTTGATTTTGACTTTAGCCCCGTAAATTATTATTTTGTATCTGTAGCACGGTAGTGCGCCTAAAGGATTATCGGGTGCGCAACTCCGGCTGTCTGAAAAAATGACGGCGAATCTCACGGTTGAAAACGGCGGCCCCCAAATTTGCGGGGAGCAACTCCGGCCATCACGGTTGGCAATAACCGTTGACGGCGAATCTCTACACTTTTCCGTTGTACCAAAATGTCACAATACGACCGTGCGATAGCATTATCGCGGAAAGTGCAGCCGCCATGCCCAAAAAAGCCGTTAATACCGTCAAGGCCCAAAAGCCAAAGCGCAAGCCACCCACGCCGTTCCACCCGGCAGCGTTCATCGCCTTTGGGCACTACCTGCGGGAGTACCAAGAGGTTACGCTCAAGGAGGAACAGCACCTGTCCAAGCAATCGCTGCGGATAGACATACTCATCATCAAAAAGAAACCGGGCCTCAAAATAGACCGTTGTTGGGCACGTATCTTTCGGGGCCACAACATTCTGGAATACAAAAGCCCTGTCGATAACCCGCCAACAATGGAGGTCTTCGACAAGGTGGTGCACGGCTACGCCGGCCTCTACGCCTCGCAGGAACAGGTCAGTCTGACCGACATGAGCGCGACCATCGTTTGTTACAAAAAACCGAAAAAGTTGCTCGAAACCCTTGAAAAAGATTTAGATTACAGGGTATTGCAAAAAGAACCCGGGATATATTATATTAATAATAACGGTTCTGCCCCGGAAAAGGCGCTGGCGGTGCAGGTGGTGGTAAGCTCGGAATTGCCAGACAGCGAGTTCCTGCTCAAAG
>Ga0209755_10001162_pt1 | contig 43096 bp, 44 predicted proteins | sample TergutCo191P1_FD_187301 | JGI IMG/M metagenome (GOLD analysis project Ga0209755, IMG submission 187301) | Cornitermes sp. P1 segment gut microbial communities from Petit-Saut dam, French Guiana - Co191P1 (SPAdes) (version 2) | ecosystem: Host-associated > Arthropoda: Insects > Digestive system... | reverse complement strand
CCCTGATAGTCGTAATCTTGATCCTACCCGGGTACTTCAAGTCGCTTTCAATCTTTTTGGCGATCCCCCTGGCAAGGCTACGGGACTGTTCGTCGTTCACCGTCTCGCTATTCACGAGAATGCGAAGCTCCCGTCCAGCCTGTACCGCAAAGGCGCTGGAAACACCCGAGAAATCCTTGGCGACATTCTCAAGGTTCTCCAAACGCTTGATATAGCTGTCTAGTGTCTCCTTGCGAGCACCAGGACGGGCCGCGGAAATGGCATCGGCAATCTGCACCAGCACCGCTTCTATGGAAGTAGGTTCGATGTCGTTGTGGTGACTACCGATTGCATTGATGACCGCCGCATCCTCGCCCATCTTCCGAGCCATGTCCATGCCCACCTCGGCATGATTAAGGTCGGAATCCGAATCAACGCCCTTGCCAATGTCATGCAGAAGCGCAGCCCTCTTGGCAAGTTCCCTGTTGCAACCAATTTCGGAGGCAAGCATACCTGCAATAACAGCGACTTCCTTTGAGTGGCTCAACACGTTTTGACCGTAACTGGTACGGAAATGCAGACGGCCCAGGGCACGTATTGCATCCTGCTTGATATTGTGTATGCCCAGGTCAAAAAGAACCTTTTCCCCTTCCTCGAAGATCTTCTGGGAAATGTCCTTGCTAACCTTGGTGACGATTTCCTCGATACGTGCCGGGTGAATGCGCCCGTCCAGAATGAGCCTGTCAAGGGCCACCTTGGCAATCTCCCGTCTAATCGGGTCGAAGCACGAGATGACAACCGCCTCCGGCGTATCGTCGATGATGATATCAACCCCGGTCAGCGTTTCCAGAGTACGGATATTCCGCCCTTCCCTACCGATTATCCTGCCCTTCATTTCATCGTTGGGCAGGCTAACGGTCGTTACCGTAAGATCGCTGGTAACCTCGGAGGCAAAACGCTGAATCGTCGCCACGAGCACGTCCCTGGCCTTTTTCTCGCTGGCAAGGTTCGCTTCCTGCTCGATCTTGTTGATCAGCACCTGGGCATCGTGCCTAGCCTCGCTTTCCAGGCTTTTGATGATCAAAGCCTTGGCTTCCTCGATACTAAGGCCGGAAACCCGTTCCAGTTCCGCCTGGTAACGAGCCTCCTCCTTCGAAAGCGCATTTTCACGTTCTTTGCAGGCTCGCTCCTTGTCCGCAAGCGACTGCTCCGTCCTCTCGACCTGCTCGACTTTTCTGTCTAAAGCGTCCTCTTTCTGTACTATGCGGCGTTCCATCCGCTGCAATTCTGCCCTTCGTTCCCGGGTCTCTTTCTCCTGCTGGTTACGCTCCTGGATAACTTTCTCTTTTGCCTCAAGAAGAATCTCCTTCCTTTTGGCTTCAGCTTCCTTTGTCGCATCCTGTTTTATACGCTCGGCGCGTTGTTCCGATGCCGTAAGTTGAAATCTGGCGTACAGCCATCTTATAGTCCAGCCTAAGGTCAACCCGGCAAGAGGGAGTATGACAAACCATACCCAAGCCATCTCTTTACCCCTTACCGTTAATCTGACTTCCATTTGGAAGCCAAGGCTTCACCATGTAAAGCCTCTAAAGTTGTACTAATGATACACTGGGAACGGATAGTGTGTCAAGTGGCCCAGTGTCGGCTCCTGAACCTTGCAGAAAAGCGGAAAAGAAGGTATCATGTTGAACAGGAGAAGCAATCGCTCCCTAAAGTACAGAGAGGAGAACGGTCAATGAGCAAAACCCTGTTTTTCGCCTCTTCCATTGCCGTCATGCTTGCCCTGCCCTGCCTCGTATTGGCGGAGGGGCAGACGCCAAGGGAAGAGCTACAGGCCGCCATCGCCATGGCAAGGGAATACCGTGACAGGGCTGGTGATTTTGGGGCCGAAGCCTATTTCCCCAGCGAATGGGAGGCCGCCGAGGCTCTGTACGAAAGGGCCACGGTCATGTTCAGGGCGACCGATGACATAGGCAGGGCCATCGCGGACTATAACGCCGCCGCGGACTCCTTCGCCTCGCTTTTTCGGCTTTCGGTTCCATTGTACGCCCAAGCCAGGGAAGACGAAATCATGATGATTAGGGACATGTTGGTCACGGCCGGCGCAAGGGCCTCTTTCCCGAAACTGATAGGCCCTGCGGATAGGACCGCACTTGCGGCATTTGAACAGTACGAGGCCGGAGAGTATCATTCCGCCAAGGAATTCGCCGCCCAGGCCTACGCAATGTTCAGGGTTCTGGAAACGACATTCAACGCCTGGCAAATGCGGCAGGAAATTGTCCGAAGGGGGTTTATGAATTATGCCCAGGACAATTACGAACGTGCGGAGGTAATAATCGGCGAGGCGGTGCAGGCCTACATCGATGGGGACTTTCCCCTCGCCCAGGAAAACGCCATAGAAGCCCAGGCAAGGTACACCCTGGTTCTTTCCTCCGGCTGGGCCGCCGTTGCGGAATACAACTCTTTCCTGGCAAAGGCCGAACGCATTGCGGCGGTGGAAGCCAGGGCAAATGTCGCCGCCAGGGAGACTTTTGAAAGGGCCGATTCCTTTTATGGTATGGCAATCGATTCGTTGCAAAGGGAATATTACAGGGAAGCCGCGGAGATGTTTGCCGATGCGGAAGTCCTGTATTTTATTGCCAGGGTATCGACATTGGAAAGGAGGCGCCTTGCGGCCGAGGCCATAATGGAGGCCAATAGGCAAATCGAGGAAGTGATTAGGACTGCCCAACAGGCAGAGCTTGATACAAATTAGAAAACGAAACAAGGAGCAAAAAGGATGACAGCTAAAGTGTTTATGGCTTTGTTTGCGGCCATGCTGATCGTAATTCAACCAGCGTTTGCCGAAGGTGGTGGCGTAATCGTCATTGATTTGGGGTATGCCACCGAAGAGGAACTAGCCGGAGCGTTGGATGCGGCGACGGAATTGGAACTAATCATGAGGGCCGAGTGGGAACTTTATGACGAAGACGGGGCCGCCCCTGCGGCGGAGGCTGAGGAAACTGGGCTTTATGAGGCGGAACCCATACCCGTTGCCGAAGTCGAGGAGCCGGTATACGTTGCGGAGGAGGCCATTGCGGCAGAGGCAGAAGAGCCTGTGTACGTTGCAGAGGAACCTGCACCTGCGATTGAGGTTGAGGAGCCTGTGTACATTGCGGAGGAACCTGCGGTTGAGGCTGAAGAGCCCGTGTATGTCGTGGAGGAACCAGTACCTGCGGTTGAAGCCGAGGAGCCCGTGTATATCGCGGAGGAACCTGCGGTTGAGGTTGAGGAGCCTGTGTACGTTGCGGAGGATGTACCCGAAGGTATCCGTGACAATGTATACTTCCTGGAAAGCCTTCGGCTTGTCAGGCTTGCCGAGGAAGCTTATGAGCAGGGTGATTATGAAGCCGCCGCCATTTATGCCCAAGAAGCAACTCGCTATGCCCAGCTTTCCGATGTATATATCGCCCAGCAGATGGGTACGGAAGAAGCCGTTGCGGTGGCAGCCGATGACGGCTATCCCCTGCCTGCCACTTTCACCGTAAGATCCTGGGCCACTTACAGGGATTGCCTTTGGAATATAGCCGCGCTTCCCGAGGTTTACGGGGATCCCCTTAGATGGCCCGTACTGTTCAATGCGAACAGACACAGAATGCCTAACCCGAACAATCCGGATCTGATCCTGCCAGGAATGGTCTTGGAAATTCCCAGCATAGACGGCGAAATCCGTGAGGGTGCCTGGCAAAGCGGCAGAGTGTACAGAAGATAACGAGTTTTTTAGTTTCCGGGACGGTCTACCGTTTGCAAATATAAAGCTATAGCGCTCCCCATAAGCGCATGGATATACGGAGGTCGTCCCATCCCACACGAGACCTCTTCAATGCTGACTAGTTCCGTTTCAACATATTCGTCCGAATCAAGTTTGCGACCGCCAGTATATACAAGGTCTTCGGCAAGAAAAAAATGGGTCGTATTGGACATTATAGCCGGGTTAGGGCTGAATTCCCCTATTTTCCGCATCGTTCCAGGCTTGTAACCAGTTTCCTCCAGCATTTCCCTGGCCCCTGCATCCCTGGGTTCCTCCCCCGGCTCAAAAACACCACCTGGAAATTCGAGGCTTAAACTCTGCGAACCATGCCGCCATTGCCGCACCATGACAAACTTCTTTCCCTGCGGCGTTTCAAGTACCGGTATTACAATTACCCAGTCCGCAGCATCAATTACATTATATGTCCGCAATTCATTGCCTGGAGATCGAGAGTAACTTTCCCGAACCGAGAAAACCCGGCACTCAAAGACCTTTTTTCTGCCCTCTTCCCTAAATGCTAGCTTGCTTCCCTCCATATGTCCCTCCTTTTCATTTCAGTCCAGGCAAAAGAAAAAGGCCCTGCGGACTTTCGTCCCAGGACCCTTATGATTATTCACAGACTGGCATTGCAAAACATTCTTTTTGCAATGCCATAACAAACCCGTCAAAGCACCCACCTCTGACAATTACAAGGGAGAAGGTCCGCAATACAATGCCTCTATATGGACTTGCACCTACCCCAACGCTTGCAACAGAGAGCCTCATTCCACCGCAGGTGCGGCAACTACCGGAACGGTTTTTTTCCCGTGCTTGATTGCGGCCTTGCAGGGCTTACAAACCTTTACCTTATTCTCTCCAGCTTCCTGTTCATACAAAAGCTTTATGCCACCTGCACCGCAAGCAGGGCAAGTTCCCCTACCCTTGGCAAATAAATCCTGAATCCCTTTGCCTCTATGTGATTTTCCCATCGATGTTCCCCTTATTCCGCCGTGGCCTTTTCGTTTTCTTCGGCCTTGGCCTTAGCCTTCTTGGACTCCTTTTTCTGAGCCTTTTCTTCCGTACCCTCGGTATCCAGCTTATAGTCAACCAGTTCCAGAAGCACCATTTGCGCTGCATCCCCCAGCCTCTCGCCCAGCTTAAGGATGCGAGTATAACCCCCGTTGCGTTCCTTCATTCTGGGCGCAATGTCAGTAAAAAGCTTTGCCACGATACCCTCATCATAGAGACGGGCAGACGCAATACGCCGATTGTGAACAGAATCAACCTTGGCACGGGTGATCAGTTTTTCCGCAGTACGGCGAATTTCCAGCGCCTTCGCTTTAGTGGTTCTAATTCGCTCATAACGAAACAGGCTTGTCACCATGCTTCGATGCAATGCCTTGCGATGCGCCGCCATCCGTTGGAGGGGGTTAAATCCTCTTCTATGTTTCATCTTCCTCTTCCTTTGCCTCTTCCTTTTGGGGCACTTTATGAATCGCGTTTTTCAAGACCTTCAAGTCGGTAATTCCCAGGCTTAGGTTCCACTCCTTCAGTTTTTCCTTAATCTCCTGGAGGGATTTCTTGCCGAAATTCCTGGTCTTGGCAATGTCATCCTCGGTTTTGCAGGTCAGCTCCCCGATGGTTTTGATGTCAGCGTTTTTAAGGCAATTCGAAGATCGCACCGAAAGTTCAAGTTCCTCAACTGGGGTATCCAGAATCGCCCGAATCCTCTCGTTATCCTCGTTGCTCTCGTCGTCAAAACCCAGGAAACTTTCATCAAAGTTGATAAATACCGACAAATATTCCTTGGCGATCTTTGCGGCCTCGGCAAGGGCATCGTCGGGCCTAAGAGTACCGTCGGTCCAAATCTCCATTATCAGTTTGTCATAGTCGCTACGCTGCCCCACACGGGTTGGCTCCACGGCAAACTTTACCTTCTTAACCGGCGAATAAATCGCATCAAGAGGAATCGTCCCGATAATTTCCACGTAACGCTCGTTCACTTCGGAAGGAACGTAACCCCTGCCAAGATCAACCTGTACTTCAATATCAAGTTTGGCATCTTCCTCAAGGGTCATTATGTGCTGGCCTTTGCTAAGCACATCCAATTGTCCTGGGCGGTCAAAGTCGTCGCTTTTTATTTCGCCTTTACCAGCCCACGAAAACATCAACGTTTCCTGATCGACATCATCGGAAAGCTTAACCCGCATCTGCTTGAGGTTATTAATCACTTCCAGGGTGTCTTCCTTGATGTTCGGGATTACCTCAAATTCGCTGGAGATACTATGGGCCGTACCCTCGGAATCATAGGAAGTAATCTTAACGGCAGAAATTGCATACCCCTGTATAGAAGAAAGGAGTATCCTGCGAAGGGTATTACCGATAGTCGTGCCAAATCCCGGCTCAAAAGGACTGGCAGTAAACTTGCCGTGGTTAAGGCTAAGTTCACCAGGCTCAAACGTGATCCCTTTGGGTCGCTTAAATCCCTGAATAAGGTTTTTACGGGCCATGAGGACTCCTTACTTCGAATAGTGTTCGATGATCATCTGTTCCTTAATATCGCCAAGATCGGCAATATCACTGCGTTTCGGTGCAGCTAGGAACTTGCCTTTCATCGCATCCGGATCGAGAGAAAGCCAAGGCATTATGCCAGACTTTCCATACTCTTTCAGCGCATCCTTTACTAGGGTCATAGTACGGCTGCCATCAGCAATACTGACCTCGTCATTAACTTTTACCAAATAGGAAGGAATGTTGATTTTCCTGCCGTTAACCAGAATGTGACCATGCGAAACGAGCTGCCTAGCCTGACTTCGAGATGACGCAAAACGAAGGCGGTATACCACGTTGTCCAGCCTTCTTTCCAGCAACACGAAAAGGTTTTCGCCGGTAATGCCAGGCATACGTGCACCCCGTTCAAAAAACAATCGGAACTGTTTTTCCAGCATTCCGTAAATCTTTTTGAGCTTCTGCTTTTCCCTAAGTTGCACCCCATAATCGGAACGCTTCCCCAGCCTAGCCTTTGGATCCTTGCCAGGAGTTGCCCGCTTTCTGTCTATAGGACATTTGTCGCTCTTGCAACGGGACCCTTTAAGCATCAGTTTTTTCTGCTCGGATCTGCATATCCTGCACACCGGGCCAGTATATCTTGCCATGTTTTGCTCCTATATACGCCGTGTCTTCCTGGGCCTGCAACCGTTATGCGGAATGGGCGTAACATCGCTTATCGATTTTACCTTTATCCCCATCACCCCAAGCTGCCTAATTGCCGATTCCCTTCCAATGCCAGGACCTTTAACATAAACGTGAACTTCCCTAAGCCCCGCCTGCATCGCCTTCTGCGCGGCGGTTTCGGTAACGCTCTGCGCCGCAAAGGGGGTGGACTTTCTAGCCCCCTTGAACTGAAGCTGACCAGAACTTGCCCAGGAAACGGTATTCCCCATCAGGTCTGTAATGGTAACAATCGTGTTGTTGAAGGTCGCCTGGATGTAGACGTTACCCTCATATACCGATTTTTTCTCTTTGCGTTTCTTAGTGGTTTTACTACTTGCAGCCACTTAATCCTCCATGAGTAATTACTTCTTCTTCCCGGCAACCGTTTTCTTTTTGCCCTTACGTGTACGGGCATTGGTCCGGGTGCGCTGCCCACGAAGAGGCAGACCCTTTCGATGCCGCAACCCCCTGTAACAGCCGATATCCATAAGCCGTTTTATGTTCAACGCCACTTCGGTACGCAGACGGCCTTCCACCTTGTAGTCGTTTTCGATAATTTGCCTAAGTACGTTAAGCTCTTCCTGCGAAAGATCGTTAATAAGCCGCCTCGGTTCGATCTTTGCCTTCTGGCAAATATCGTTCGCAGTGGATCTGCCTATACCGTAAATGTAGGTCAAAGCAATGTTAACGTGTTTATTCGGGAGGTCAATCCCCACCAGACGCGCCATGCCGTTTCTCCTAACCTTGTTTCTGTTTATGTTTTGGGTTCTCGCATATAATGCGAATAATCCCATTCCGCTTGATAATTTTGCATTTGTCGCAAATCGGTTTCACACTTGTCCGGACTTTCATCACAATCACTCCCTTAAACCACCCCATACTCTGCATGGGGGTCATTACCGGCAAATTGCCCGGCATTCGCCGATGCAATCGCCAAAAACTATATGCCCAAAAGCCAGGCTACAGGTTCCTGCCCCGTACCCGTCCCTTCTTAGTCAGACCTTCATGATGATGCATTTTCAGATGTCCGTCTATCTGGCTCATTGTATCCAGGTCAACACCCACCAAAATCAGGAGGCTGGTACCACCCAAGAGGAAGGCCATAGACTGCGGAAAACCCGGAAATGCCCAAATAATGAAGGACGGTATTACCGCAATCATCGCCAGATACATAGCCCCCGGAAGCACGATTCGATTCAGTATCCGTGTAAGATAAGACTCGATGTTTTCGCTTCTTATGCCAGGAATTGAGCCACCGTTTTCCCGTATCTGCTTCGCAATCTCCATCGGATTGAGCGTAACCTGCGTGTAGAAATACGCAAAGAAGATAATCAGTAGAACGTACACAATGTTGTATGCCATCCCAAAGGGACTAAGAAACCTGGCCATGGCACCCACCCACGGTATGGTGCCCCCTATTGTCTCCGTAATCTGCAACGGAAAGGTAAGGATCGATGACGCAAAGATAACCGGTATAACGCCCGACGGATTGATCTTGAAGGGAATGTAGGTGTTCTGCGCACCGTACATTTTTCTTCCCACTACCCGCTTGGCGTAATTTACTGGAATCTTCCGTTGCCCCCTCTGCTCGAACACGACCAGCGTCACCACGAGGACGAACATTATCAAGACTACGATAGCGAAAACAAGGTTCAGATCCCCGGCACGAATCCTGTTACCCAACTCCCACATTGCCTGAGGCAACTGAGCGACGATACCGGCAAAAATTAGCAATGATATACCGTTGCCTATTCCCCGCTTCGTTATCTGCTCCCCTATCCACATCAGGAATATTGTACCTGTGGTAACAGTCAGCATCGCTATAAAGGTAAATGGAACAATACCTATGTTAAGAAGATCGACTCCCTGGCGAACAATGTGCTGGGCAAACTGCGTAACAGCGAAAGACTGTATAAGGCAGATCCCAACGGTCCCATAACGCTGCCATTTCTGTATTTTTTTTCGCCCCCCGTCTTCCTGCGAGATTTTCTTAAGCCTGGGAAAGACAATAAGAAGGAGCTGCATGATAATCGACATTGATATGTAGGGCATGATCCCCAGCATGAACACCGAAAAGTTGGAAAACGCACCGCCGGCAAAGAAATCCAGGTAGTCAATGATGGGGTTTCCCCCCGTGTCCGCCTGTGCAAGGAAAAAAGCAGAGAGTTCACGGACGTTAATCCCAGGAATTGGAAACACCGCACCGATCCTGAACACCACCAACATGGAGAAGGTGAACAGGATCCGTTCACGGAGTTCCTTTATCCTGAACATGCCCACTATGGGATTAGCCATTGGTTTTACCTTTGTTGTTTTTCGGTCGTTTCTTTTCGAGCGGCAAAGTAAGGGTCAAATCCCCCCCAGCTTTTTCAATCTTCTCTTTGGCCGAAGCGGAAACCGAGGCCACCTTAAAACTGAGTTTTTTCGTAAAATCCCCCATCGCCAAGATTTTAACAGGAAGGGCCTTAGGCCCCGTATTTTTCCTAATCAGCCCTTTCTTAAAGAGGGAATCGGGATCCACGGTTTCAGAGGCATCGTAGTGTTTCTCGATTTGACCAAGATTGACAACCTGCCATTCCTTTTTGAAAGGATGATTGGAAAAACCACGCTGGGCGAGCCGCCTGTACAGGGGCATCTGCCCCCCCTCGAAACCAATGTAGGTTTTGCCACCGGAACGAGCCTTCTGGCCCTTATTACCCTTTCCGGAAGTGGTTCCCCTACCAGAACCCTGACCGCGGCCCACAATCCGTTTTCGTCTGTTTGCACCTGCAGGGGCATGTAAGTTAAAGTCGTGCATTATGTAATTTCCTCCACGGAAACAAGGTGCGCCACCACTCTCACCATTCCCTTGACCGAAGGATTATCCTCAAGGTCATTGTACGAGCCGATTTTCCGTAATCCCAAAGAACGAACCGTGGCACGCTGTTTGGGAAGACACCTTATGGTACTCCGCACCAAGCGGACTCTGATCTTAGCCATATCAACCCCACAGTTCCTTCAGGGACTTGCCCCGGTTTTTCGCAATGGTTTTGGCATCCATCATCCTGCTTATGCAGTCAAAAGTTGCCTTGATCACATTGTACTGGCTTGACGCACCAATGGACTTGGACAGAACGTCGGTAACTCCACCGGCTTCCATGATTGCCCGTACAGGCCCACCAGCAATTATACCAGTTCCAGAACAGGCAGGCTTTAACAATACCTGCGAAGCCTTGAAAAAACCAGTCACTTCATGGGGAATAGTCCCGTTTTTTACCGGCAGTTTTATCATGTTGCGTTTAGCCTTATCGATGCTTTTGCGAATCGCTTCGGAAACATCATTGGCTTTGCCGAAACCATAGCCAACGTTGCCTTTCCTGTCACCGATAACCGTAAGGGCAGAAAAGGAAAAACGGCGACCACCTTTTACAACCTTTGCGGTACGGTTAAGCTTTACCAGCTTTTCTACAAATTCCTTGTCAGACGGATCCCTATCACGATCACGTCGATCACGACCCCTGCGTCCGTCACCCCTTCCTTCACCAGGACGCCAGGATGGGGTATGCTCGGCTACAGCTTCCGTTTTGACTTCCACAGCGGCACTCTCGGTATTTTCCGTACCTTCGCTGGCTGTAGCCACTACCTTTTCTTCTATTGCCGTCGTGTCTTTTTCGTTTTCCATTCCGCCCCCTAGAACTCTACCCCGGCTTTTCTGGCCCCATCAGCCATAGCCTTGACAATCCCATGATACAAATATCCGTTGCGATCAAAGACTACGGATTTGATGTTCTTCTCCAGCAACCGCTTACCCATTATTTCACCTAACTGCCCTGCACCGTCAACCGTCGCCTTTATCTCCCGAAGATCCTTTTCCAGAGTGGAAGCGGAAGCCAGGGTATGGCCTTTAGTGTCGTCAATCACCTGTATCGACAACCTGCGGTTACTCCGCGTAACGGTCATCCTAGGTCGCTCGGGCGTACCGGATACCCTTTTGCGGATATGTATTTTCCGTTTAAACCGCTTCCGGTCTTTCTCCAACATTTTTCGCAGCATATTTATACCCTTACACCTTATTTCACGCCCGATTTACCGACTTTACGCCGTATCTTCTCGTCCTCGTAACGAATCCCTTTACCTTTGTACGGCTCGGGCGGCCTAAGCTTGCGAATCTGGGCGGAAATCTCCCCCACCCTCTGCTTGTCAATACCGCTCACCGTTATCCTGGAAGTTTCGGCGGTAATCGCGATACCTTCGGGAATGCCGAAGTAAATGTCGCTCGAATAACCAAGACTCAGAAAAAGCAGGTTCCCCTGCACCTCGGCACGGTAACCGACACCGGTGATAACCAAGGTCTTGCTAAAACCAGCCGAAACCCCGGTCACCATATTGTTAAGGAGGTTCCGGTAAAGGCCGTGAAAAGCCTTGCTCTGCTTTTCCTCGTTTACCCGACTAACTGTTATCTCCCCACCCTTGTCCTCAAAAGTAATGACGGGGTGATATTTCTGGGTCAGCTTCCCCTTGGGTCCTTCAACGGTCATCAGCTCGTCGGCAAAGGTAACCTTCACCCCCTGAGGAATCTTGACCGGTATTTTTCCTATACGCGACATCTTCCCTTTCCCTTACCACACGGTGCAGATAATCTCGCCACCGACCTTCTTCTCGGCGGCCTTTCTTCCGGTTGTTACCCCCTGGGACGTGGAAACGATCAGGGTGCCGTAGCCGTTAAAAACCCTCGGCATATTTTTATAGCCCATGTACACACGGCGACCGGGTTTTGACACCCTCTCTATGCCATGGATAATCGGGGCCGTAGCATCGTCATATTTAAGGAAAACCCTGATCATATTCGAGCCTTCCTGGTTCGACTTCTTGAAGTTTTTGATATACCCTTCGGTCTTCAAAATCTTGACAATCTCAAGTTTCAGCCTGGAGGTGGGGATATCAACTTTTTCATGCTTTGCCATTCCGGCATTCCGGATTTTTGTCAGCATGTCCGCAACGGGATCAGATACGCTCATCCTGTTCTCCTACCAGCTTGATTTAGTTACGCCTGGAATAAGCCCTTCGCTCGCAAGTTTGCGAAAACAAAGGCGGCACATCTCATATTTCCGCAGATAGCCCCTGGCCCGTCCGCAGATCCGACAGCGGTTCACTTTTCTCGTTTTATATTTTGGCGTCCGCAGCGCCTTGATAATCATTGCCTTTCTTGCCATTTGTCACCCCTACTTCCTGAATGGCATACCGAATTTGCCGAGGAAAGCCTTAGCCTCCGCATCGGTCCTTGCGGTCGTCACTATACAGACATTTAAACCAGCCACTTTCTCGATCTTGTCATAGTCTATCTCGGGAAAAATGATCTGTTCCTCTATTCCCAGGGAATAATTCCCATGGCCGTCAAAGGCATTCCCATTGATACCCCTAAAGTCCTTAACGCGGGGAAGTGCCACATTCACCAAGCGGTCAAAAAACTCGTACATCATTGCCCCTCGCAGGGTCACCTTTGCGCCTATTTCCTGTCCAGCCCTGATCTTAAAGTTCGCTATACTCTTGCGAGCCTTCGTTTTAATAGCCTTTTGCCCAGTAATCTGGGAAAGGGTCGAAATAGCCTCATCAAGAAGCTTTTTGTTCTGCAAAGCCTCGCCCACACCCATGCTAACTACTATTTTTTCCAGCTTGGGTATCTGCATGGTTGTCTTGTAGCCAAATTCCTTGAACAGCTCCGGAGCAATCCGCTCCTTGTATACCTTTTTAAGCCGGGGTACATTGGTGTTACTCATTACAGTGCCTCCCCACATTTTCTGCATACCCTGGTTTTGGCATCACCTTCCATTTTGTAACCAATCCGGGTAGGTCCACACTTCTTGCAGACAATCATAAGATTGGAACTATGAAGCGCCGCCTCAATCTCGATAATACCGCCGCGATCCTGCTGCCTTCTGCGCTTTTGCGCTTTCTTTACGATGTTCGCCCCTTCCACAACGACACGATCCTTATCACGGAGGATCTTGAGGATCCTGCCACGTTTTCCCTTGTCCTTGCCGGCAATTATCTCAACGGTATCTTCTTTCCTCAGTTTGAACTTGCGAGCCGTTACAGCCATGTCCTTCTCCTACAAAACCTCTGGGGCAAGGGATACAATTTTCATGTAATCGCCCTTTTCCCGCAATTCCCGTGCCACCGGCCCGAAAATTCGCTTTCCCCTGGGATTCAACGCGGCGTCGATTATGACGCAGGCATTGTCATCAAACCGTATGTATGTTCCGTCGGGACGACGGTACTCCTTGTGGGTACGTACCACCACCGCCTTTTCCACCGTGCCTTTCTTTATGGCCGAAGTGGGTAGGGCTTCTTTTATCGCCACGACGATTATGTCGCCGATACTCGCATAACGGCGTTTGCTACCGCCCAGAACCTTAATGCACTGGACGCGCTTGGCACCTGAATTGTCCGCCACGTTCAGGAAGGTTTCTACCTGTATCATTTTCCGTAACTCCCTTTATTTGGCGCGCTCAAGGATTTCAACAAGCCTCCAGCATTTTTCCCTACTGAGAGGCCGGCACTCGATCACACGAACTCTGTCGCCGATCTTCGCTTCGTTATTCTCGTCATGCGCTTTTACTTTTTTAAGCCGCTTGACGTATTTCTTGTACAAAGGATGCAGTTTCATCGTCTCGATTGCAACAACGATGGTCTTCATCATCTTGTCGCTCTTGACCGTTCCCACAAACTCTTTCTTACCGCTTTTCCTACGACCAGTCGAAGGTACGGCTTCCTTGACTTCCTGAATTTCCTGTTCCGCCATTATTTAACCTCCACGCTCTGGGCGCTTTGGATTGCCTGCGCTATTGCCGCCCTTCTCTCCGCAAGTACGTGCGCATGGATCATGGTGTTGAGCTGCGCAATCTGCCTTCGCATGGTGCGCTTCAGCACCTGGTTGTCAACGTGGCCGATAACCATCTGAAACCTGAGTTCCATGTGCTTCCTTTTGAGCTCGTCCCGCTTGGCCTTAAGCTCCGGTAACGAAAGATTTTTAAACGTATTCTTCATCGTTTCGCTCCTAAGCCCCCAGTTCCATGTCGGAACGGGCAACAAACTTGGTCTTTATGGGAAGCTTGGATCCAGCAAGGGTAATCGCCTCTTCGGCAAGCGTCCTGTTTATACCACCACCCAACTCAAACATAACCGTCCCAGGTTTTACCACAGCCACCCAATACTCGGGGCCGCCCTTACCTTTACCCATACGAGTTTCAGCAGGCTTCTTGGAATAGGGCTTGTCGGGGAATATGCGAATCCATATCTTCCCACCCCTCTTTATATGGCGGTTAAGAGCAACACGGGCCGCCTCTATCTGTCGATTCGTAATCCACATCCTGTCCAGCGCAACGAGGGCAAAGTCGCCAAACACCACCGAATTGCAGCGAGTGGCATTGCCAGGCATATTGCCCCTTTGCACCTTACGACGTTTTACTCGTTTTGGGCTTAACATTTCCTACTGCCCCCTTCCTGCTGGAAAACGCTCCCCCCGTCGCTGTTTGCGAACCAGGGCACCTGCATCTTCCTTCTGTTCTTTGCCATATTTCATGCCGTTGTATACCCAAACCTTCACCCCAATGGTGCCAAAAGTGGTCTGAGCCTCGGCAAAACCGTAATCAATGTCCGCTCGCAGAGTATGTAGGGGGATACGGCCTTCCTTGGCTCCCTCGGTGCGCGACATTTCCGCACCACCAAGCCGTCCAGAAAGCTTTACCTTAATGCCCTGGGCATTGCCTTTTTTCATTGCATTCGAAATAGCCTGCTTCATGGTCCTCCTGAATGAGGATCGAGCCAAAAGCTGCCTGGCTATGTTCTGCGCTATGATCTGGGCATTGCCGTCGGCGTTTCGGATTTCCTTTATCCTGATCTGAATCTTTTTGCTGACATTTTTCTGCAGTTCGGAACCGATCTTTTCGATATTCGCCCCTTTCACGCCAATGATAACGCCAGGCCTGGCGGTATGTATGGTAATCGTGATCCTTTGGGGATGTCGGATAATCTCAAGCTCCGCTATATCCGCACCCTTCGTTTCGGGCATCTGCATAATCTGCTTTCGAAGCCTAAGATCCTCATGCAATGTGTTGGCATATTCCTTGCGATCCACGTACCAACGGGAACCCCAGGTTTTATTAATCCCGATTCGAAGCCCGATAGGGTTTACTTTCTGTCCCATTATTTTCCAGCCTTCCCGGAGGCGACAGCCGTTCCGGAACCTAAGGTTTCATCTATGACCACGGTGATATGGCACATACGCTTGAGCTGCATATCGGCCCTTCCCCTTCCGCGGAACCATACTCTTTTAAGCCGTGGGCCTTCGTCCACAAAAATCTCCTTCACGTACAGCATATCCTCGTCGAGTTGTTTGTTGACAGAAAGCGCATTTGAGGCCGCAGACTTAACCGTCTTACGGATCAGCCTGGCACCCTTGTTGGGCATATTTTCCAACACGGACATAGCCTCAGGGTAAGGCTTGCGACGGATAAGATCGGCCACAGGCCTTACCTTAAACGGCGAACCCATAAGATACTTGCTTACTGCCCTATAACCAGTTTTTGTTCGCATATACTAAATACCTGCCTATTTCCCACCGGCTTTTTTGTCCGATCCGGCATGACCTCGGAAAATCCGAGTCGGAGCGAACTCGCCAAGCTTGTGGCCAACAAGGTTTTCCGTAATATATACGGGAACCCAGGTCTTGCCATTATGTACGGAAATGGTTCCACCTACCATCTCTGGAATTATGGTGGAACACCGGGAATAGGTCTTTATCATCTTCCTTTCCCCTGACTTATTCAGCTTCAGCACCTTCTTGTATAGGCTCTTCTCGATAAAAGGGCCTTTCTTGACGGACCTTGACATACTCTTTTCCTACCTTTTCTTCCCTCGGCCAACGATAAACCGGGAAGAAGGTTTGTGTTTTTTCCTGGTCTTGTAGCCCTTGGTGGGCATACCCCAAGGAGTAACGGGATGGATACCCTTACTTCTTCCCTCACCGCCACCGTGTGGATGATCCACGGGGTTCATTGCCATACCACGGACCGTCGGGCGTACACCAAGCCAACGTTTACGGCCAGCTTTGCCCAAGGTTGTATTCATGTGGTCTTCGTTACCTACCGTTCCGATAGTGGCATAGCATCTTTTGAATACCATGCGAACCTCACCGGAAGGTAGCCTAAGTGTTACATAATCCCCACTCTTGGCGGCAATAAGCGCACCAGTCCCTGCGGCACGAGCCATTTGCCCACCTTTACCCAATGTAAGCTCAATATTGTACACGGTAAATCCCAGGGGAATATTCTCCAGAGGCAAGGCATTGCCCGTCTCGACGGGAGCATTGGGTCCACTCATTACGGTATCACCCTTTTTCAGTCCCCTTGGAGCAATAATGTAACGTTTCTCGCCATCCTTGTAAGAGATAAGCGCAATATTGGCACTTCGATTGGGATCATATTCGATGCTGGCGACCATGCCAGGAATACCTATCTTGTCTCGCCTGAAGTCAATTTCCCGGTAGCGGCGCTTGTGGCCACCGCCCTTGTGCCGTACGCTGATCCTACCCCGAGAACGCCCAGACTTCTTAGCAAGCCCCGATGTCAGGCTTTTCTCCGGCTTGACACCTTTGGTCAACTCCGAAAAATCCAGACTGACCCGTTGTCGCAGGCCTGGCGTAATCGGCTTGTATGTCTTAACTCCCATCGTTTACCCCTACACTCCCTCAAATAAGCCGATTTTCTCGTCTTTGGGAAGCTTAACAATAGCTTTCTTCCAAGTCGCCGTATGTCCCGGTCTGTTACGCAGACGTTTGGGCTTGCCGCCCACAACCATTACCGTACAGGAAATGGGATGTACGTTAAAAAGCCGGCGGACGGCTTCCTTTATCTGAATCTTATTCGCCGACATCGCCACCTTGAACACATACTTTCCCTCTTCACGCAACATGTTCGCTTTCTCGGAAAGCACCGGCTCTATAAGAATGTCTTCGTACTGCATCATTCAGCGGCCTCCTCTTTCTTTGGGCCGTAAAAATCATTGAGGTTTTTCGCGGCGGTCTCCAACATCAACACCTGCCGTCCATAGAACAAATCGTGCGCCCGTAGACGGTTATAGGAAAGATAACTTAACCAAGGAATATTTGCGGCGGCCCGCTTGATCATGGGGTCATCGTCCTTCAGGATAAGCACCGTCCGAATGCCAGGGTTAAAGTTATTAAGCAAGCCTACAAGATCCTTAGTCCTCCCCGACTCTACCGAAAAGTCCTCGATTACCTTGAGCATGTCGTGTTTGGCTTTCAGACTCAAAATCGTCTTCATTGCCTGCCGCTTTGCCTTTTTGTTTATGGAATAGGAATAGTCCCTTGGCTTGGGCCCAAAAATTACGCCTCCACCAACCAGCAAGGGCGACTTCTTATCGCCACGCCTGGCACGACCCGTCCCCTTTTGCTTGAAAGGCTTGGCATTGGAGCCATGAACCTCGCTGCGATCCTTGGTGCATGCATTCCCCTGCCGTTTGTTGGCAAGCTCATTGTTGATGGCATACCAGATCAGGGCATCATTATCGGGCAGACCGAAAACCGCTTCTTCCAGTTCGATGCTTCTGAGTTCCTTGCCTTCTTTCGAAAATACCGTACAGTTCATCGTCTACCTCTTTACCGCCGCCCGGACAAGCACAAGGCCCTTGTTGACACCAGGAACGGAACCCTTAACCAAAATAAGTTGCTTTTCAATATCCAGCTTCACAACTCGCAGACTCAAAACCGTCACCTTCTCACGACCCATGCGACCCGGCATCTTCTTGTTCTTGAAAGTCCTTGCAGGGTAGGTATTCTGACCAGTTGAACCAGGGGTGCGATGAAACTTTGAACCGTGGGTCTTACGCCCACCTTTAAAGCCATAGCGTTTCACGACACCCTGAAACCCTTTGCCCTTGGAAACACCCGAAACATCCACGTAACGGACACCTTCCAGCATTTCCACTCCCAATGAATCCCCTACAGTAACTTCCTTTTCAAAGTCCCTCATTTCTTTAAGCTGCTTCTTGGGGGCAATGTCTTCCGGGAACTGGCCTGCGTATGGCTTCGTCACCCTGCTTTTCTTCATGTCGTCCAAACCAACGACCACGGCGTTATAGCCGTCTTTTTCCTCTGTTTTTTGGGCGATGACGATATTCGGGTCAACACGCATCACCGTTACCGGCAGCATATTGCCTGCTTCATCATAGACCTGCGTCATGCCCACTTTCCTGGCCAATAGCCCTAACATCCTAGTACTCCACCTGGCTCTAACAGCCCTGCACAACCAGCACGCACGTTATTCCCCGAACAAATCTGCTCGCGGTCTTCGGAACCGTCTGCGCTATTTTTTACTATCCTGAATATGGCCCAGGCCAAAACCAGCCTCAAACCAAATCCTAAAAATCAGACAACAAACAACGTTATTGTTTGATTTCTACGTCTACACCAGCAGGAAGCTCCAGCTTCATGAGGGAATCCATCACTTCCGCCGAAGGGCTGATAATGTCAATCAGCCTTTTATGGGTCCGCATCTCAAACTGCTCGCGGCTCTTCTTGTTCACATGGGGTGAACGAAGCACCGTTACCTTGTTGATACGGGTAGGTAAGGGAATAGGCCCTGTTACCTTTGCCCCTGCCTTCTGCACCGCCTGAACAATAGACTTTGCGCTCTGATCAATCAATTCAACATCGAAACCGCGTAGCTTAACGCGAATTCCTTCCTTAGTCATTATCCCTCCAGCAAGAGGTGCGAGGAGTAATGCCCCGCACCCACAGAGCGCTATTCTATGATCTCAATAACCTGACCAGAAGCGACCGTTTTGCCACCTTCGCGGATAGCAAACTTAAGCCCCTTTTCCATAGCAATGGGGTTAATCAACTCGCCGACTATTTCGGTATTGTCGCCAGGCATAACCATTTCCTTGCCCTCGGGAAGAGAAACCGTACCGGTAACGTCCGTGGTTCTGAAATAGAACTGTGGACGGTATCCAGTAAAGAAGGGACTGTGACGCCCACCTTCTTCCTTTGAAAGACAATATATCTGCCCCTTGAATTTTTTGTGGGGGGTAATGCTCTTTGGTGCCGCAAGAACCTGACCGCGCTCGACCGCCTTCTTGTCAATGCCCCTAAGGAGTACGCCAACGTTTTCGCCTGCACGCGCGTCTTCCAGTTCCTTGTTGAACATTTCAAGACCAGTCGCAACAGTCTTCTCGGTGGGCTTGATGCCAACGATTTCAATCTCTTCCATTTTCTTGATAATACCGCGATCCACCTTTCCGGTAACAACGGTACCACGACCGGGAATGGTGAACACATCCTCAATCGGCATAAGGAAGGGCTTGTCGTCATCGCGCTGGGGATCCTCGAAATAGCTATCCATGGCCTGAAGAAGTTCCTCAATGCATTTGGTGTCGTCCTCGGAACCAGTACCATCCGTCATGTGAGACATGGCTTTAAAAGCGGCACCTTTGATGATGGGTGTTTTGTCGCCGGGGAAGCCGTTGGCGGTAAGGACATCCCTTACCTCTTCCTCGACCAGCTCCAAAAGCTCGGGATCGTCAACAAGGTCAACCTTGTTGAGGAAGACAATCATGCTGGGAACGCCGACCTGCCGGGCCAGAATGATGTGCTCTCGGGTCTGGGGCATAACCGAGTCCGGAGCGGACACGACAAGCACGGCACCGTCCATCTGGGCTGCACCGGTGATCATATTTTTGATATAGTCTGCGTGTCCAGGGCAGTCAATGTGCGCATAGTGCCGCTTGTCGGAGTTATACTCCAGGTGCCGTGTGTTGATGGTAATACCACGAGCCTTTTCTTCCGGCGCATTGTCGATTTCATCATAGCTCATAACCTTATCGCCGTGTTTCTTTCCGCAGTACATGGTAATAGCGGCGGAAAGCGTTGTTTTACCATGATCGACATGCCCGATAGTCCCAACGTTCATGTGGACTTTGTTCCGTTGAAATTTGTCCTTCGCCATTTGTGTCCTCCTTAATAATAGACACAGAAAACTGATTCTCTATTAAGCGCAACAGGACAAACTTCCCGTACGCCTTAACCTGCATACCGCAGATTTTGCTCAAGCCAATGGATAAATAAATAAGAGGGAGATACGAACAGAAAAGGGAGAACCCCAATTATGCCGAACTCCACCTATCCCACCTTATCCGATGGTCGGTTTGGCTGCCGACTCCACCATACCAGATAACCCCACAAGGCTCAATACGCGACGGTTTCATGCGTCACATATCTCCCCACAAAGCTCCAATACAGCCTTTCGACCGTCGCCAACAGACGACCATGCCGAAACATACAAAACAATACCAGCAGGCCTACCCTACAAAGTACACGATTTTACGAAATCGAAAAAAAACATCCAGAGAAGAACACTATACCGATTCTCTCCGAAAATGTAAAGCCCCTGGAGCCAAAAAATAAAAAAATTATATCCATGGCTCCGTCATATTACCAGCGGTAATGGGCAAAGGCCTTGTTTGCCTCTGCCATTTTATGGGTATCTTCCTTCTTTTTGAAGGCGGTACCAGTGTTATTATACGCATCCAACAGTTCCGCCGCAAGACGGTCTCCCATGCCACGTCCAGAACGTTTGCGAGCCGCACTGATAATCCACCGCATACCCAAGGCTTCCCTTCGGGTTTCCCGTATTTCCACGGGCACCTGATACGTCGCACCACCGACTCGCCTGGATTTGACCTCGACAACGGGTTTCACGTTGTCGAGGGCCTTTAGAAACACCTCCAACGGCTCCTTCTCGACCTTGCCCTGCAATACCCCAAAGGCTTGATGGACAAGACGCATGCTAACGGAGCGCTTGCCCTCCCACATCATGCGGTTGACGAATTTGGACACCACCACATTGTTGTACTTAGGATCTGGGGCTATTTTTCGATCTATGGATTTCTTTTTTCTTCCCATGTTACACCTGCCTATGCCTTAGGCCTTTTCGCGCCGTATTTGGAGCGTCCACGCTTACGATCCGTAACTCCCAGGGTGTCTTTTGCCCCACGAACGATGTGATAACGCACACCGGGAAGATCCTTTACACGCCCACCCCGAACCAGAACCACCGAGTGCTCCTGTAAATTATGCCCTATTCCCGGGATATAGGCGGTTACCTCGGTTCCGTGGGAAAGGCGCACACGGGCCACTTTCCGCAAAGCCGAATTCGGCTTTTTGGGAGTAACGGTAAGAACACGGGTACAAACCCCTCTCTTCTGGGGACAGGAACGCAACGCCGGAGACTTTGTCTTGGAAGTAACTTTCCGTCTCCCGAAACGAACCAACTGATTAATAGTAGGCATTCGCTGAAAACTCCTTATATCTACCTGCGCCGCCAGCATTCAGCGCATTGGATTTGAAACATCACAGGCCTTGCAAACCTATCGAATTTTGCAATTGGCACCTCAACTAGTCAAACCTAGCAAATAACAAAAAAAGAGTCAATAGGCCATTCGCCTTTTTCCCCTATAAATTCCTAGGCGTATCAATATCATGCACTTCAAGGCCATATGAGTCAATATCATACGCCGCAGTACTCCTAAGGTATTGCCGCAGTATTTCCATAACCTCGCCCAAAACAAGGGGCTTCCCTATATGGGCATTCATACCAGCCTCAATGCATATCTCGATGTCTTCCTTGAAGACATTGGCAGTCATGGCGATTATTGGTATCATTTTTGCCTTGTGGGAACCAATAGCCCGTATATGCCTCGTGGCTTCCAGGCCGTTCATCTCCGGCATCTGTAAATCCATAAAAATCAGGTCGTAACGGTTGGGATCCTCAAGGAACATCCGCACCACTTCCGTGCCGTTTACCGCACAGTCAATCTTAATTTCGGTCGGTTCCAATATCGCCTGAACGATTTCCCTGTTGATTTCCACATCCTCGGCCAGAAGAATGCAGCGACCCGGGAACGTTTCGTCCAGGCCGAACATTGAATCATCCTCCACATCTTCCGTCGAGAGACCTTCACCCATATGTCTACCAACGCATTCCGCCAATGTCGAAGCCAGCAGGGGCATGGAAAGAAAATCGTCAACACCCACCGCTTTTGCGTCCTTCTCGACCGTATTCCATTCGACAGCTGAGGCCACAAGAATAACCGGCTTGTCGGCATCGAGGGCTTTTATATCACGAGCCAGTTCTATGCCATTCTTATCCGGTATCTTCCAGTCGATGAAGTACATATCATATGGGCCTTCTTCCTTGGCAAGCCGCAAGGCATCCTCCCCGTTGGAGGTGATATCGCATTGCAGTTGGAGCTGGCCAGTTATATCCTCAAAACTCTTGTGCAGTTCCAGATCGTCACCCACAAGAAGCACACGGACAATTGAGCGGTCGATATTGGGCAGATAATTGGGGTTTTCCCCGCCTCGCCTGGTCTGAATAGTAAAGGAAATAGTGGTACCTTTGCCCAGATCGGATTCAATCCATATTTTTCCGTCCATAAGCTCGACTATGTATTTGGAAATTGCCAGACCCAGACCGGTACCGCCGAATTTGCGTGTTATACCTCTTTCCGCCTGCTCAAAAGACTTAAACAGGCGCATTTGCTGATCTCGGCTTATTCCTATTCCCGTATCCTTGACCGTAAATCTAATGGTATAAAGCCCACTATCCACATCATCGAGATGTACGCCAAGATACACCGACTCTCCATTCGGCGCAAATTTTGTGGCATTGGAGAGCAAATTCGTTATTACCTGTGCCAAACGCAAGTCGTCGCCTATAAGTAACCGGGGGACATCCCCATCGATATGTACGGTGAATTTCTGGCGTTTTTCGTCGATACGGAAACTGATGATGTTTATGACTTTCTGCAGCATTTGCTCCAGGTTGAACACCATGACGGACAGTTCCATTTTGCCCGCCTCGATTTTCGACATTTCCAGGATATCGTTTATTATGCCAAGGAGATGGTTGGAGGCATCCTCTATTTTCTCAAAGGCATAGTCCTTCTTTTCGGAACTGGGTGCGGACTTGCCAATCATCGTCATGCCTATAATGGCGTTCATTGGGGTGCGAATCTCGTGGCTCATGTTCGACAGGAAGCTGCTCTTGGCACGGCTCGCCGCCTTGGCGTTCTCCAGCGCAGACTGCATGTTAAGGGTCATCTCGTTACGCAAAAGGGCGTTGGCCATAAGGAGGCTTCCTGCGCGAAGTATCGATTCCTCGTTCTCGGAGAATACCCTTTCCTCGTGACAGTCGTCAAACCCGACGAAGCCCCAGAATTCGTCCTTCAGGAACACCGGTACAACCAGGACGGAAAGAACTCTTTCGGCTCGCATCCTTTCATGCTCCCTGATAGGCAACCCCCTAACAGGACTATTGATGCAGTGCCCACATATCAATACGTTTTCCCAGAACGGGTATTCAGCGTACGCCATGTCTTTTTCCTGTTGAGGCGCCACCCCTTCCGCCCACTCGTACAACTGCTTGCAGTAGTTCCGTCCGCCTTCCGTGTAGTTTTTCCAGATGTATACACGGTCAACATCCACGTTCTGCGCTATCATTCCCATACAGCGAAGTAAATTTTCCCTGAAGATCTCGCTTTCCGCCCGAAGAAGGATAGCCGCAACCCTGTTCATCGTCTGCAGCATGTTGTCCCGCTGAGTAAGCCCTTTCATCATATACTTATGGGAGCGCATATCCCGTGTGTAGCCCGCAATGACAAATTCGCCGCCGTAATTTATGCGCATAAAGACAACTTCGGTGGGGACAGGCGTACCGTCCAGCATCTGATGCATCCATTCGAAGGTACACGAACCCTTCTCAAAGGCGAGTCTAACGTGTTCCATAATTTTTTCCGAACTGAGCCGCCCGTCCGGTTGATATTCCGGATGAAGATCGTTGAGCCTTTCCAGGTACTCGTTTTTATCCCTTAGCCCGAAAAGCTTGACGGCGGCCTCGTTGCAGAGGATGTTCTTGATGTCTTTGTCCCATAGATTACAGCACAGGGGCGATGAATCCAACATAAGCTGCAGACGTTCATGAGCCTCGTTGATATCGGTCAACTGTATTTCCCGATCTATGGCATTGACTATCATCCAACCCCCGGAACGAAGTATGGAAATTTCCTCGTCGGAGAAGGTTCTTTCCCTGCGCCGATCCTCCACGCTGATAAAGCCCCAGAAAACTTCCTGTAGATGTATGGGAACCATCAGCAGGGATTGAATGTCGGGGTGTCCCAGGAACGTCTGCTCGATCATGGTCATGTTTTCAATGGGGCCGTTGAGGCATTCGCCCTTTGAAATTTTTTCCAGCCAGTTGGGGAGGCCACGGAAGAAAACCTCAACGTTGGAAGAGCTAACGCTTTCCACGCCAGATACGTTTAACCACTCGTATTTTAGGACACAGCCAATATTCCCTTCTTTTACCTTATTCTGCCAGATTGCGAAGCGATCCCCACCCACGCAGCGACCCATGTATCCCATGCCTTCTTCCAGCGAATTTTCGAAATTGTCCCTGTTCACCGACGACAGCAGCAACTCCGCCGTCCAATTCACCGCGTCAAAAAGCTGTTCATGGCGATCCCGTTCGAGCAAGGCCCGTTGCAGATCCTCGCCATAGGTACCGATCCGATGCCTCATATCCCGTACCGACCGTGCCAGTTCGCCGATTTCGTCTGTGCGCATAAGGCCGTAGATGTCGTTACCACTTTTGTCCGCCGACAGGCTTTGGGTAAGCCTGCCTAAAGGTCCGAGCACAAGCTTCTGCAAGACAAGGGAGTCTGTCAGCATATACACCAGGAGCGCAACCAACAGGACAATAAGCAACGGCATGATATCCATAAAACTGAACAGGTACCTGCTGTCAAAAAAGGCTATAACCGACCAGTCCGTGTAGGGGATCGGCACCATGGAGACAAACTCGGAAGCAATCCGCCCAAACCTGACGAACTGCGGTTGTGCATCCGAATCAAAATGCCCATCAATGCCTCTTATGTACAGATCGATTATGCTGGCTATATTCCGTACGGCGAACGAATCATGGATATGGCTTCCGGTTCCCACGGGGTGAAATTCCATGACTTCACTGCATATCATTATGTTTCCCTGCCCATCGATAACGTACCCAAACACGTTTCTTCTGTAATGGGCAAACACACCCAGTATCGGTTCGATCGGGATTCCGGCTCCCAATACCCCCACCAACTCGCCGGCATAAAGAACCTTGTGGTTGATCCACAAACGCCATTCGCCTGTAACCTTGTCCGCATCAAAGTTCATGTTGTAATCAAGCGGAGAGGTAACGGTCCTGAAAAACCAAAGATCGTCAGGGCTAAGGGGATTAAATTGGGAATGTGGGACAAAATCTTCAAGCGTCATTCCCGTTTGGACTATGTACTCATAACGGGAATTCAAAATGCCGAAATACAGCAGGGTATCCGGCATAAGATTCACGAAATCCATCATCACGTTGAAGGCTGCGACTTTTTTTTCAGGGTTCCCTTCATCGTTAAACCAGCCAGTAACGACAGACGAATGGGCGGCGTTACGGACAAGGATGAGATCCCTTTTTATGAATGAATGGAATCTATCAACTGCCTCTTGGGCATAAAAACGGGCGAGATCTTCCGAGGCATCGTTGGTTATATGCGTTGCCATGGAAAAAACCACCGCCGTTACCACAACCACAAACAGCAGGAAGAGAACCACAGCCATACGCCGCGCTCGTGCAACAATGCCTTTTCCGTAAATGGGATTATAGAGCACTCGTGCGACACTATCCTTCATTTTACCGTTTTTCCTATCCCAACACCCTGACCTTACACCCTCGCCTTATTTCAGGTGAAACGGACTTCCTTCACCCCTGTGTGCTAAAACCCTCCCCAAACAACACGCCAAATTTTCAGAAGCCCCTAGTGCAAATGATAAAGGCGATCCTACGATTAGTCAACAAAAACCGCCTTAAGATGCGCCACGGAACATACCATAAGACCAGACCGAATGCGATTTTTGCAATTACCTATAGAAAAGCGATGATTATCGCATAGTCAGGGCTTTTACCATAGTGATGTTTTTCCTAAAGTGGGAGAAATACTGCTTGTCCATGATGGCAACATGGGTCAAAACCCACTCCTTTAGAAACCTCGTAAACTCCTCTAGGTTGATTTTTTTCTCTTTCTGGAAAGCTCGGGCATTATTGAGAACTGCAAGGACAAAGGTCTCGTGGGCCTTTTTGTGTTCATCGAAGCCAACAAACTTAGTTTGCTGCATTATCTTTTCTTCCGTGGCGAAATGGACTTTGACGTAGTTGACCGCCTTTTCCACCACTGTTTTGAAATAGTCCTGCTCCTTTTCCGAATCCCCAGTGGCATGGTTAAACATATCGTTGATTAGTTCCAATAAACCCTTGTGCTGGTCGTCAATAATCTTTATCCCACACGCAAAGTCTTCCGACCATTTTACAGCCTCATGATTTCCCATAAACCTAACCCCAATAGGTGCGCATTTTGATGAAGAAACTGCCTAACCCAACACCCAAATTTTTGGTGCTGGGCGGGCAGTCTTCTTACTTACTAAACGTTCAATTGCGGAGCCTTACAGGGCGTTCCCCATAGGGGAAACCTCCCTGTAACGGCTTTCGCAGGAAGAGAACCCTAGAAAGGCCTCTCCGCAAGATACTTGTACTCTTTCCACACCCGTTCGGACTGTGCCTTTGCCTTGGCAAGCAACGCATCGGCACGGGCCGGATCGGCATCCTTAAGGCTCTTGAACCTGGTTTCCTTGTACATAAAGTCCTCAAGGTTGGTCGTCGGATCCTTGGAGTCAAGCTGGAAGGGGTTCTTGCCCTGTTCCTTGAGCCTGGGATCGTAGCGGTACAGTGGCCACAAGCCGCTGGTTACTATCGATTTGCCCTGCTCAAGCCCTTTGCTCATATCGATACCGTGGCTGATACAGTGGGAGTAGGCGATAATGAGCGACGGGCCATCATAGGACTCCGCCTCACGGAAAGCCTTGATGGTCTGGGCCATGTTTGCACCCAGCGAAATCTTGGCAACGTACACATAGCCGTAGCTCATGGCAATCGCACCCAGATCCTTCTTTACAATGTCCTTTCCAGAGTAGGCGAATTTGGCGATTGCCCCAACCGGAGTGGCCTTTGACATCTGGCCACCAGTGTTGGAGTAAACCTCGGTGTCCATACAAAGAAGGTTGACGTTTTTGCCCGAGGCAAGGACGTGATCCAGACCGCCGAAGCCAATGTCGTAGGCCCAGCCGTCGCCGCCGAAGCCCCACACCGACTTCTTGATAAAGTTATCGGCCAAGGAAAGCAGCAGCTTCGCCGTGGGCTTCGATTCGGACTTGAGAAGGGCCTTGAGATCGTCAACGTTCTTCCGCTGTGCCTCGATAGCCGCATCATCCGATTGCGCCCTGTTGGCGATTATTTTGTCCAAAATCGCAACGGCTATGCCCTCGCCCTTGGCTTTTTCCGCCATCTCATAGGCGTGAACCGAAAGCTTGTCGCAGGTAAGCCTGAAGCCCATCGCAAATTCGGCGGTGTCCTCGAAGAGGCTGTTCGACCATACAGGTCCACGACCGTCGGCCCTGGTGCAATAGGGAGTGGTGGGCAGGTTTCCACCGTAAATCGAGGAACAGCCCGTGGCGTTGCCGATAAGAGCCCTGTCCCCGTAAAGCTGGGACATAAGCTTGATGTATGGAGTCTCGCCGCATCCACCGCAAGCCCCGGAGAACTCAAACAGAGGCTGCTTGTATGCAAGGGTCTTGAGACTGACATCCCCCGCCGCCGGCGTTTCGGGCAGGCTAAGGAAATAATCCCATACCGCAATCTGCTCGGACTTGAAATCGTGGTCATCGGCATACGGCTTCCAGGCAAGCGCACCCTTCGCCGCCATGGGACACACGTTGAAACAGAGACCGCATTCGTAGCAGTCCTCGGTGGCAATAGCCATAGTCGCCTTCATGCCGTCCACGGCCTTTGGCTTGACATCGGCGGTAAGGAAGCCCTTGGGAGCCTTGGCCACGTTGGCATCGCTGACGTTTTTCATGCGGATACAGGCATGGGGACAAACGAACGCACAAATACCGCACTGGGTACAAACCCCGGGGTTCCAGACCGGCACCTTTTCGGCGGTTGAACGCCTTTCGTACTGGCTGGTCGCCGTCGGGAAGGTTCCGTCATCGGGGATTTTGCTCACAGGCAGGTCATCGCCCCTCTGTACCGATACTTCACCCAGGGTTTCCCTGATCAGGTTGCCGTTGGTGTCCTTCCTGTCTTTTGCTGTGGCGAAAGGCTTTTTCATGTGAAGGTCGCCCTCGGGCTTGGACGGATACTTTACTTCCTCAATCGCACTCAGCGCAGCGTCCACGGTTTTGTAGTTCATTTCTACTACGTTCGCGCCTTTCCTACCGTAGGACTTCTCGATGTGCTCCTTCATGCGCTTGACAGCCTCATCCTGGGGGATGATGTCGGCAATCTTGAAGTATGCGGCCTGCATAACCGTGTTGATGCGAGTACCCATGCCGTTTGCCCGGGCGATCTTGACGGCATCGATCACGAAGAATTTGGCCTTCTTGTCGATGATGCGCTGCTGGGCTTCCACCGGAATGTTTTTCCACACGTCGGCGGCGCTAAAGGGGCTGTTAAGAAGGAAGGTTCCGCCCGTTTTTAGCCTCTTGAGCATATCGTACATCTCCATGTAGGAGAACTTATGACACGCAAGGAAGTCCGCAGTGTTGATTAGGTAGGGGCGCTTGATCTGCCCCTCGCCGAAGCGCAGGTGCGAAACGGTAAAACCGTTGGACTTCTTCGAATCGTAGGAGAAGTAAGCCTGTGCGTTGAGATTGGGTTTCGCCTCGCTGATAATCTTGATCGAGTTTTTGTTCGCACCGACCGTACCGTCCGCACCAAGGCCATAGAACAAAGCCTCGGTAAGGCGTTCGTCCACGATCACGAAATTGGGATCGTAGTCGAGGCTCTTGTTCTGCACGTCGTCGCGGATACCCACGATGAAGTTGGCTTTTTTCTCGCCGGAAAGGTTGTCGAACACAGCCTTGACCATGTTCGGGGTGAATTCCTTGGAGCCAAGCCCGTAGCGACCGCCCAAAACCAGCGGATTGCCGGAGAAGGGGGCTATGCCGGCGGCCTGCGCCTCGGCGATTGCGGTACGCACGTCCGTGTACAGCGGCTCGCCAATCGCGCCCGGGTCTTTGGTGCGGTCGAGAACCGCAATCGCCTTGACCGTGGCGGGAAGCGACTTGACGAAAAGCTTCATGTCGAAGGGGCGGAACAGCCTAACCTTCACCATACCGAGCTTTTCGCCCTTGGCATTAAGGTAGTCAACGGTTTCCTCGACGGTGTCCGCCCCGGAACCCATGATAATAACGACTTTTTCCGCATCCTTTGCGCCGTAGTAGTCAAAAATGTGGTATGCACGACCGGTAAGCTTGGCGTATTTGTCCATTTCAGCCTGGACCATGCCGGGAACCGCATCGTAGTACTTGTTAACGCCCTCGCGACCCTGGAAATACGTATCCGGGTTCTGCGCCGTCCCACGAATGCTGGGCTTTTCGGGATTAAGACCCCTTGCACGGTGTGCGGTAATGAGATCGTCGTCGATCATCTTGCCCATTATCTCGTAGGAGGTTTCCTCGACGTTCTGGGTCTCGTGGCTGGTGCGGAAGCCATCGAAGAAGTGCAGGAAGGGAACACGGGAGCGCAGGGTCGCCGAATGGGCGATAAGCGCAAGATCCATTACCTCCTGGACGTTGTTCGAGGCCAGCATTGCCCAACCAGCCTGGCGACAGGCCATAACATCCTGATGGTCGCCAAAAATAGAGAGGCTCGAAGTCGCCAAGGCCCTTGCGGAGATGTGGAACACCGTGGGTGTCAACTCGCCGGCTACCTTGTACATAGTGGGGATCATAAGCAGGAGGCCCTGGGAAGCGGTAAAGGTGGTGGACAGCGCACCCGTGGTCAGTGCGCCGTGCACTGCCGCAGCCGCCCCTGCTTCGGACTGCAATTCAACCACATCGGGGACGGTTCCCCATAGGTTCTTGCGGCCCTGGGCTGAATACTCATCTGAGAGTTCGCCCATGGGGCTGGAAGGGGTAATCGGGTAAATCGCGATTACTTCGCTCAATGCATGGGCTACGTGCGCCGCAGCAGTGTTTCCGTCAATCATAACCATCTTTTTCTCGGGCATAGTTCTTCCTTTTTCTAGGTGTGATGGGGACATTATAGAGGAAACCGTGGGTATTGCGCAAGGGGGGATCCAGGCGAAACTGCCAGTTTTTACGAGAAATCGCACAGCTCAATGAAAACCGAGGTAAAATCTCCGCCCCTAGCACCTCTACCCCCAGTTTTCTACCATATTTAGGAGGCCATCTACTCACCTATTTGGCGTATTTTGTCGTCGATTGCGATTGCCACCCTTTTCTCGTCCTTGCATGGGGCGGCATACTGCCCTTTATTGATTGCCTCTCACGCCTTTTCCGCACTGTCAAAGGGAGTCCTATGATAGCAGCCCCTGATCCTCTGTCCCAAAATGAAAAAAGAACTTTTTACCGCCACTCTTTTCTGGGTGCCTGTCCTTTACGTACTTGTGCAACAGTGAGTTGAGGCACTCGGTTTGGATGGGTTTGGACAGAAAGCCGTCGAAGCCGTTCCGCAGGAATTCCTCCGCCTGGCCCACGAGCGCATTGGCCGTGAGCGCCACGATGGGGTAGGTGTAGTCCATTCCACGGAGAATTTTGGTCGCCTCAATGCCGTCCATGTCGGGCATCATGTGATCCATGAAGATGATGTCGTACACTTCCCCGGCCTCGATTTTTCCGATGGCCTCCAATCCGCTTTTGGCCGTATCCACGGAAATCTCGTACCACGCCAAGATCCCTTCGACAACGATCAGGTTGATGTCCACGTCATCCACCACCAGTACACGACCGTAAGGCATGGGTTCCGGGACAAAATTCTTTCTCTTCGTCTCGGCCCGCTTCCCCATGTTAAGGTTTCTAAGGTTTCTGGCCGTTTCCTTGCCAAGAAGCTCCTTGCCTTCGATTGTCTGCGGTATAATGGCGGTAACGGTCGTGCCCTTGCCCACATCGCTTTCGATGTCTATCGAGGCACCCATCATAGTAAGCAGCTTGAGGGTTATGGGCATCCCCAGGCCGGTGCCTTTGATGAAGCGAGCGGACTGTTCGTGGAACCGGGAGTATTCGTCGAAAAGCCTGTTTGTCTGCTCCTTGGTCATACCACGCCCGGTATCTCGTATGACGACGACAAGGTTTACGGAACCGTCGCTTTCGCCGGGAACGGTATGCACTTTAAGGCTGACGGTTCCATTCTCGGTATATTTGAAGGCGTTGGAAAGCAGGTTGTTCATGATCTGCCTCATCCGCAGTTCGTCGCCTCCAAGATAGGCCGGCATATTCTTGTCAACATCCACGGTAAAGTTCAGCTTCTTGCTGCCAAGGTACACCAGGTTAAGCTGAACCACGTCGTTTATGAAACTTGCCACCTCGTATTTGGCATGTGTAAGCTCCATCTTGCCAGCCTCGATCTTGGACAGATCCAAAATGTCGTTGACGATGCGCAACAGGATATTGGCGGAGGTGTAAATCATTAAGAACGATCCTCTGACATCCGGCGGAATGTTCTTGCGCAACTGTATTTCTGTTAAGCCCAGTATCGCTGAAATTGGCGTGCGAATCTCGTGGCTCATTTGGGCAAGGAACCTGCTCTTTGCCTGGCTGTTTTCCTCGGCAATAAGAACCTTCTCTTTTTCCTGGCTTATGTTGTCCAAGGTTATGCGCAGTCTTTCCTCTGTGGCCTTGATTTCCTCCATGGTTTTCGTCAGGGAGTCCTTGACGTAGTACACGCAGTTTCCCCGATGGTTTATCCCAAGGGCGATGGCTATCGCCATGTAGCGGCAGGTCCTGTAGCCGCAGGCGGAACAGTCCATGTGCTTGTCCCTGTCGGTGAACTTAAGCAGTTCGTTCGCAAAGATAGCCTCTAGCTCGGCATCGGTTATGCGTCGTCTTTTTCTGACGATAGTGGTGTCGTACTCACACATGAAGTCCTCAAGCTTTAACTCCTTGAAGTTATCGTTGAGCCTTGCAAGGCGATCGGGGTAACTGACCAGCGCCTGCAGGTTTTCGTCCTTCATAAAGCCGTATTTCTTCATGCGCATGGCTATGGCCTGGAATCCCGTGCCGTATTCCTTGCGATGGCGAGATTCCACACCAGTGCCATAGCTGCATCCACGCTCACAGTTGAGTACGTCCATCAGCTTGGGAATAAATCCGCCGTGCTCGTTTTCGTTGGCTGCCAGAGATCTGAAAAAGTCGTAGGTTTTGTACTCGCCTTCAATCTGGAAAACCGAGGCTTCTGGGCCAAGATAATACTCCAGATTCGCCTTTAGACCCCCAGGGCTTGGAAGCAACGATCCCATGCCAGTCTCGATTTCGTCCCCAGCTTCCGGATAGTCGGCGAGGTTTATCCCGTTTTCCGATATGTGCCCAAGAAGTGTTTTAAATGTCACGTTGTGGCGTACAAGGCCACGCCCTCTTGGGGATTGCATTTCCATCTTTTTGGCGATACACGGTCCCAGAAAAGCAAGGTCTTCCTTTACGCCCATGTAACGCTTGAGGTAGATGGCAAGGCACATCATGGGGCTTTGCACGGGGATTAGGCTGGGCAGGAGTTTGGGCAGGTGCCTTTCTATGAAGTTTACGACAACCGGGCATGGTTGGGACAGGTTTCCGACGGTACCGCTCTGCGCCATGTGGTTTATGTAGGCCCACACGCCAATGTCCGCACCAAAGCCCACGGAATAGAAGTTTTTGACTCCAAGGCTTTGCAGGTAACCCATTATACGCCTGCTTTCGTTTGGATACGCCAGGTAGAATGCCGGAGCAACCAGAACGGAGAATTCCTTGCCCTGTTTTAGTTCCGAAAGAAACGCATCGCAATCGTCTCTGTAATGTCTTGCATTGTGGACGCAGGTGTCTATGCATGTTCCGCAAAGGATGCATTCCTTTTCGTCCACGCACATTTTCCGGCTGCCATGCATATCCAGCATGGACACGTTGGATTTGAGTATGGGGCATTCGTGTATGCACTTGTTACAGTCGAGACATTCTTTCAGTTCGGTATATATCAAGCCTGTATTGAAGTCTTCGAGTCTTAACATTGCATTCTCCTAAAAAAACCCTCGTCCATCCGCCTGAACCTGGCGAATGGACGAACAAAGGACGTTTTTCCGAAAGGTGAGGATATATATCTGTAAGCTAGAAACTACATACTCGAAGATAGTTGACAGGTTTGGTAGTGGATGTGTATAATTTGCCCGTTGCCCGTTGCCCGTTGCCCGTTGCCCGTGCTCGATGCGGATGCGATCACTATGCACTCCCCCGTAAACCTACAAGTGGGCGGCCTTTATTTTCGGATATTCAGCAATGCAAGTCAGCCGCTTGAATAATGCCCTATAGCGTAAGATTATACCACTTGGAGATGGGCTGTCAAGTCTTTTATTCGAAAAGGCATTTGTTTTACCTTCACCGAAGGATAACAAAACCCCTGGTTTCTAGCTTGCAGGTATCGAGTCCCAGCGTTTTACCTCCGCCCACGGCAATACTAATGGTGCCGTAACGGAAAATATTACCCAAACCCCCAGGTGGCAGTCGATGCTTTCCATGCGAATTTCCGTCACATACAGGGAAAACACCAGTTCGTGAAGACCTTCATGCCTTGGTTCATGTCTCAATTAAATAGTGGGAACACGCTCTAATTTTATCGAAGATATTTATCGTCCAACTGCAACTGTTGGTGGATGCAGGTCATAATTGTATCTCGCTTCTCGCCCCACAAATGCAATGCGCCGCCGTCGCAGTTCTTGTACGCATCGCATCCCTTGCAGATCCCCGTTTTCGTCCACCGGCGATCTCGCATGACCTCAAACCGGTTGTTCCACACCTCAAGAAAATCGTCGCGGTAAATATTCCCCTGAACGAAACTACGGTCGATGTTCGGACATGCCGATATCGATCCATCCGTCAAAACAGAGGCTATCTGGATTCCAGCCCTGCAGAAAAAGAAGGAGTCGCGCACTTTCCGCTCGTACTCCCCAAGATAGGCCTCGCAGCTAAAGGTAACCTGAATGCGACCGTCGGCACGGGCCAGGACGATGAAATCCATTAGCCGTTTAAGCTGTTCTGGCGAAAGGCCCATATCTTCCTTGCCTGCCGCTCTTCCAATCGGTGATATGGTGAACAGCCTCCATGCCTTGGCTTTTCGGGCTATCAAAAATTCCATGACAGCCTCAAGCTCGCCAACGTTTCTACCGTTCACGCAGGTAACCACGTCGTATACCAGATGATCGGTGGCGACAATCAAATCCAGGGCTTGCACCGCCCTGGCGAAACTTTGGTCGTTTGCCCGCAGCCAGTTATGCGAGGATTCCAGCCCGTCAAGGCTAAGCGTTACGGAACCCATGCCAGCCGCAAGCAGTTTGCCGTGGATGTCGGGCGTGTAGTCGTACCCGTTGGTAACCATCCCCCAGAGAAACCCGTTTTCCCGCAGCAGCCTTCCGCATCGGGGCAAATCCTTTCGCATTAAAGGCTCTCCACCGGTTATGGCGATGGTGATGGAGTTTCTTTTGTACGCCTTTTGCAGCGGCAGGATCGCCCGCAGGAAATCGTCGAAGGGCAGATCCTTTGCCGTGTTGTCGGCGGTGCAGTCGGAACCGCAGTGACGGCAGTTCAGGTTGCACCGCAGGGTGCATTCCCAGAAAAGGTAGGTCAGTTCGTGAAGGTGCGCCTCGTTTTTTCTGAATCTATTGAAGATGAACTGAGGGAACCTATTCCTCATCGGCTTCCACTTCTTCCAGTTCAATAAGCATCGGGCCGTCCAGAGCCTCGGTTTCGGCACGGGTCATGTTTATCGTGTGCTGCCTGAACAGACCGTTTGCGGTTCCGTCAACGTCGGTGAACACAATTGTATAGTCATACTGTTCCGGCAGATGGATATAAAACCCTCCGTCGCTATCCGTCATGGAAATCCAGGAAGTCCCGTCATCTATCCAGATGGCAATTCCCGATATCGGCTGGCCAGTGTTTTTTGATACCACACGTCCACTGATGAAAACACACCCAGTTTGGCAGCACGGCGGGGGTGGACCGTACATTGCAGCAAAAGGGAAGGGGCATGCGCCTAGCGTCAGCGGTACAGTCACCGCCCCCAAGCCACGGCAAATCACCCTTAACAGTTTGCGGCTTTTCTTGGAGAGCTTCATCATGGCAACGCCCTTTATGTGCCAGTGTAATCGGAACTCTCCCCTTCGGCCTCGGTAACTGGGGGGCTGTTCCAATGCTCATCCTCTGGCATTGGCGATAGCATCGGCCCGTAACAGGCCGAGAATATCATGGCAACGGTAGCAAGACCAAAAATCCTTAAAACCACCCTTAACGCCTTGCGCCTTTTTTCCCAAAGCTTTGTCATGACAGCCTCCTCATATTGAGTGCCTTCCATTTTAAACTGGCAGATTCACCAGGTCAATACGCCATAATGAAAAAAATGTCGAATTGCACAAGAATCTAGTTACAGGAACCTCGGCCTTTTCCCCAAAGTATTCCTAACGCCTCCATGTCGGCCTCGGTACCAGGGTGTCCAAAGGTAAACCGCCCATCGCCGCCGGAAGGCGGACGCACCCCAGTGCAGTCCAAAAGCCATGCGTTACCACGCCCAACTGGCTTATTGTCGAAAAGACCTGGCGGTTAAGGCTAAAGTTGTAGTCGGTAAATGCCATTACCTGTAAGCCCCTTCTTGAGCCAATCCCCAACAGATAGCCGTGGGGATCTACTCCCGTCATAAGCAGAAAACGCAGGATTTTCTTTTCCCAGTCTTCCGCGATAATGCCAGCGACAAAAGGTATCAGCATTATGCCTACAAAAGTGGCGGCCATCATTGTGATAAACATTGTCCTAGGCCACCCAAATTCTGCGAACATTTCCCCCCTTGCCACCAGTTCCATCATGGCAAACGGCACGGCTGGAAACATAAGGAACTGAGCCAACATGGACACATCCCTGATAGTGTCCTTTGCCTGCTTCTTGAAAACGGCCTTTACGCTTCTCATACCAACCCCTCCTCCCTGTAAGTTGCACAAACACCGATTCCAAATCCATGACGGTTTTACGGCGTTGTGGCATTCGCAAATATCTTTCGGTGCGCTCTGCTCGACAATCACCCCTTTGTGCAGTAACACGGCATGATTGCAGAGATTGCTCGTCGCACCAAATTCGTAAAGCTATATCACTGCTTTTGGGTTTGTACTTTCTCTAAGAAACCACGGCCTCCTCTTCCACAACACCCTCGGAAAACTGCGAGTTGTACAAATCCGCATAAAAGCCTTTCGCCTCAAGCAACTGCTCGTGGTTGCCCTGTTCGATAATGTCGCCGTCCTTCATCACGAAAATCAAGTCCGCATCCCTTATCGTGGAAAGCCTGTGGGCAATCACGAAACTGGTGCGACCTTTCATGATGTTCTTCATCGCCTGCTGAATCAGAATTTCCGTGCGCGTATCGATGGAGCTGGTCGCCTCATCCAGAATCAGTATAGCCGGGTTTTTCAGGATCACACGCGCGATCGTGAAAAGCTGCTTTTGCCCCTGGGAAATGTTCGATGCTTCCTCGTTCAGGATCATGTCGTAGCCGCCGGGCAAAGCGCGAATAAAACCGTGGCAATGCGCGGCTTTCGCGGCGGCGATGACCTGTTCGTCCGTGGCGTTCGGCGAGCCGTAGCGAATGTTTTCCATAATACTTGCATTGTAAAGCCAGGTGTCCTGCAACACCATGCCGAAAATGCTGCGCAGATCGCCGCGTGTAAAGTCCGTGGCATCGATCCCGTCGATAAGGATTTTGCCGCCGTTCAGTTCGTAAAAGCGCATCAACAGTTTTACCACCGTGGTCTTGCCCGCACCTGTCGGTCCCACTATTGCTACCTTCTGCCCAGGGGCGACCTCCGCCGAAAAATCGTTCAGAATAATCTTGTCGGGATTGTAGCCGAAACGGACGTTTTGAAAACTTACGTTCCCTTCGTATCGCTTCCCGGGCATGGAGCTTTTCGTGGCCATTGGCATTGCGATATCCAGCGTTTCCTCGTCCTCGTCTAGGAAGTCAAACACTCGTTCCCCAGCGGCAATTGCCATCTGCAACTGGTTTCCGGACACGCCCATTTGCGACAGGGGCATCATGAAATTCTGAATATACTGGATAAAAGCCTGCACGTCGCCGATGGTGATCACCCTCTGCACCACCAGGAACCCGCCCATGATGCACGACACGACAAAGCCCAGATTGCCGACGAAGGCGAAAATCGGCTCCACGATGCTGGACATAAACTGCGCCTTCCATGATGTCTTGTAAAGCTCGTCGCTAACCTTGTCAAAATTTTCCTCGACATCCGCCTCGGCGTTGTATGCGCGGACTATGTTGTGTCCGCTGTAAGTTTCCTCCACAATGCCGTTCGCAACGCCAACAATCTCCTGCTGTTTGCCGAAATAGACTTGCGACTTTTTCATTATCGGGCCCATGAAGGCCAAGACAATCGGGAACACGAGCAGCACGACGAGGGTCATAAGCCCGCTGATCCAAATCATCATGACAAGTATGCCGATAATCGAGGTTACCGCCGTAATCAACTGGGTCAGGTTTCGGCTAAGCATCTGGGCGATTATGTCAACATCGTTTGTAACACGGGAAAGCACCTCGCCGACGGGGCGAGTATCGTAATAGTTGATAGGCAGCCTGTGCATCTTTTCCGAGATTTCCGTCCTTAGCTTGTAGGTTACCCGAATGGAAATCCGCGCCATGATGCTTTCCTGCGCAAGCGAGCAGGCGGCCGAAACGACATAAAGAACAATCAGCCATGTCACAATCATTATCATGTATGGGAAGTTCGTCAAAAGTCCCGTGCCAAGAAAGTGTGCCATTATGCCGTCCAAAAGAACGTCGGTAACCCTGCCCAAAAGCCGCGGGCCGATTACGGAAAACACCGTGGAAACCATCGCGAAAAGCACGGTTGCAATAATCAGGACTTTATGCGGGGCCAGATACGCCATGAATTTTGCCATCGTTTTCTTTGGGTCTTTTGCCTTTGCGGCAGGTTCGTTCGAGTCGCTCATGCGTTTTTCTCCTCGTTAAGCTGCGAGGCCGCGATTTCACGATATACCTCGCAGGTTTTCATCAATTCCGTGTGCGTGCCGCAGCCCACGATTTTGCCGCAGTCCAGAACCAGAATTTGCTGCGCGTCCATAATCGAGGATATTCTTTGGGCGACAACCAGCATGGTGCTGTCACCGGTTTTCCTTTTCAGTGCGGAGCGAAGAAGAGCGTCGGTTTTCAAATCCAGCGCCGAAAAGCTGTCGTCGAACAGGTAAATGGGAGCGTTCTTCACCAACGCACGGGCGATGGAAAGCCGCTGCCTTTGCCCACCCGACAGGTTGGAACCGCCCTGCGCCACGTTCGATTCGTAGCCTTCCGGTTTTTCCGCGATAAACGCGGCGGCCTGCGCGGTGTCGGCGGCATCCAGTATCCTGCTTTCCCCGGCGTTCCTGTCCGCATAAAGCAGGTTCGAGCGGATGTCGCCGGAAAACAGCATCGCTTTCTGGGACACATAGCCGATCTTTTCGTGCAAATCCTTTTTACGAATATCCCTAACGTCCACGCCGTCGATGTAAATCGCTCCGCCGGTTACGTCGTAAAAGCGCAAAAGAAGCTGAAGGATTGTTGTCTTCCCCGCGCCGGTGGAACCTATGATTGCCGTGGTCTGGCTGGGACTGGCGGTGAAGCTGATGTCCTGCAACACGTTTTCGTCGCTTTCCTTGGCTTTTCCGCCAGGGTAGCGGAAGCTAACATTCCTGAACTCTACGATTCCCCGAAAATCTTGCGAAAACGCTTTCGGCTTTTTCTTGTAGCGAATGCTGCTAGTCGTTTCCAACACTTCCCTTATCCTTCCAGCGGATACCACCGCTTGCGGCATAAAGATAAAGAGCGTTGTCGCGACCATTATAAACCCGGCAATAACCAATCCCACATACTGCATGAAGGCGAAAATGTCCCCAATGTCAACTCTAAGGGCCGATGCCTCCAACGCCCCCGTCCAAACTATGACAACTACCGAGATGTTGGCGACCAGCATGACCATCGGGAACATGAAGGCAAAGGTCTGGAATATAAAAGCGTTCGTATTGGCCAAATCCTTGTTAGCCTTGTCGAAACGTTTTTTTTCGAACTTCTGCGTGCTGAACGCCCGAACGACCAGAATGCCTGTCAGGTTTTCCCGCGAAACCAGATTCAGCCTGTCCACAAGGTTTTGCACGATTTTAAACTTGGGAAAGGCGACCGCTATTATGAGCGTGAAAACCCCCAGTATGCAAATGGAGATAACAATAATCGCCCAGGTCATGTTGACGCTTCTTTCGAGGGCCCTTACGATACCGCCGACAACTATAACCGGCGAGTAAATGAACTGACGCAAAGCCGCCATCATGCCGACCTGAACCTGACCGATATCGTGCGTGGTGCGGGTGATGAGGGACGAAGTTGTGAATTTGTCCACTTCCGCGTTCGAGAAACGAATGACTTTTTTGAACACCGCCTTTCGTAAATCATTGGACACACTGGCTGACGTTTTCGAGATAAAGTAACCCGCCGCCAACGATGCGGAAACGCCTATCACCGTTATCAAAATCATGGTTCCGCCAACCCGCCAAATAAGAGCACTGTTACCAGGCAGAACGCCGTCGTTCACTATATCCGCCACGTAGCCCGGCAGTATCAAATCGGTCGCCGCAGCCACGGCAAGAAGTGCGGCGGTGCATAGGATCATGCCAGAGTACGCTTTCATGAATTCAAAAATCTTTGACATCTTTCGCCCCCTGTGGCCGCTAGTTTGGGTTTCCTGTCGAGGACAGCGTCCCAAAGGGGAGCCCCAGCGCATACTCTAGATCCAAAATACCGTTAAGGTAATTGAACTGCTGTTCGTGCAACTGCACCCGTGCCTGCCTAAGCGAAGCCTCCGCATTCTGCACCTGAAAAAAATCGGACAGGCCGGCACGGTATGCCTGCTCGGTAAGCTCGAAGGATCGTTGCGCCAAAGCCACCGTTTGCCCCAAGGCTTCCGCACTTAGGCGTATCCTTTCGAGCGCCAGCACGAGGTTGTGTATCTCGATTTCCGTTCCACGGATCATCTGTGCCAGACCGATGTTGGCGATCCTTATTTGATCCTCAAGCGCCCGAATGCCCTGCCGTTCCTCGCCGAAGGGCAGAAGCCCGTTCAGCCTGAATCCAAGGGAAACGCTGAAAGCCCCTTGCTGTTGGTTCCACCGATCCCCGTCGGCCCAACCGCCTTCCCATGGATCCCCGTCGAACGTGGGATCGGCGTTCCAGCCAAGGGAAAGGGTCGGAGTTAGAAGCCTTAGCCTGCCCGACCGCCTGATACTGTTCATTACCAGTATGTCCTGCCTTAATGCCCGAACGTCCAGGCGGTCGGTGGCGGCCCTGCTGACAAGTTCGGTTATACCAAGGGGGAGGGGGGCCATGTCGGTGACGACCGGCGCAAGCTCGAATTCGGTGTCGTGGGGCAGTCCAAGGAACATTGAAAACTGCATCATCAAAAGACGCAAGCCCCCTTCGGCCTGATCGATAACCGGGCGCAGGTTTTCCCTTGCCACCTGTGCCTGTAACAATGGAAGCTCCGAGGTTAAGCCGACGTTGAAATTTGTCTGTGCGATCTGCACCTGCCTTTCGGCGTTTTCAAGGCTCCCGTGAAGCAGCGCAATGTTTTCCTGCAAGAGCAAAATGTTGTGGTAAGCCTTGCGAATGTCCCGTTCAAGCTGCGCCCTTGCGTTCCCGTAGGAGACAAGTCCGCTTTCGTAATCCAGCCTTAGCCGGTTTATTTCGGCGAACATGGCAAGATTGATATTGAGCGTCGCCGAGATGGAACCGGCCATTCCCCACTGCTGGGTCTGAACCAGCGGCACTCCCAGTGCATCAAAGAGATCGTCGAACATTCCCGTGACCGAGTTAAGACGGAAGATTGAGCCGCCCACGTCCACCGAAGGGACGAACCGATTCCATGCAAGGTTCGACGCACGTCTTGCCGTTCCGGCGCTTATCCGTGCCGCCTCAAGCCCAAGGTTGTTTCTTATCGCCAGTTCGACCGCCTCGTCTGGGGTGATACGCATCGAATCCGCCCAGGCTAGTAGCGGACTGCAAAACAACAGCGCAATTGCGAACAACGTTTTCAGGTTGGGCGCATTTCTGTCAAAAAAGTTCATGGTTCAAATTCCTCTCTAATATTAGTACAGGATTATGTCGAGTCTGGCGTTCACGCCGATACGCAGGCTCGTGTCTTCCGACGTGACCAGCACCTCGGCTTCGAATTCTGCGACGGGGGCGAAGGTCATGGCCGCCGGGTTTATCCTGCTGATTACCCCGGCGTATTCGGCGCTTCCCGTCGCATCGGAGGTAATGGTAACCCCCATGCCGGTTTCCACCAGACTAAGGTCGGATTCCCTGAAACTGGTCATAACCCTTAGATTGTCAGTATCCTCGACAACAAACAAAAGCCCCATGCCTACCGATCCTTCCCTGGCGACGACCGCCGTTACCGTGCCGTCTATCGGGGATCTTATCACCGATCTTTCCAGCGCAATCCGTGTAGCGTCAACCTGCGCCTGTGCCTGTCGGCTAAAGGCGACTGCGGACTGAAGCGCAAACTCCGACTGCCGCAGATCGTTTCTGGATATTCCACCGGCACCGCTTAACATTCTGTGGTTGTGTTCCGCCGTGGTTACCTGTATCTGGGCTATTCTGAGTGCGGCCTCGGCGTTTGCAAGCTGCACGTTCAAGTCCGCAATGTCCAGTGTGGCGAGTGTGTGCCCCTCGTCCACGCGATCCCCCGGTTCGACGTAAATCCGCTCCACCATCGATCCAAGCGTGCCGTACACGTTTCTTCGTTGGACGCTCTCGACCGTGCCTCTGGCGCTTATGCCGTTCGGCGAATTGCCGACACCGGATCCCACCAAGCGTCTGTCAGATTGTCTTAACGAAATTTGCACTCTGGCATTCACGCCGATAAGACTGTCAAGGTTGACATCATCCACGATGTTTATCCGCACCGGGATTAAATGCGTAACCCTTGTAAAGTTGCCGCCGGTGTTGAAGAACAGGGCGGTGCCGGCAAGCTCCGCGGTCGTGGCCTGTCCTATCTCGGAAACGTAGCCGGCGAACTGCCGGTTGCCGAAGGGGTCTATCGTGACGCTGACGGCTTGCCCCAGCTGTATCCTTGCGATGTCGGTTTCCTCGATGTTGGCCTGAACGTGCAGGTTGCCGGTGTCGGCGATGACCGCCAAGGGTGCCATCGGCGAGACCACCTGATTCTGCACGGCGTTGGACTGGATCACCACCCCGTTTACCGGCGAGCGCATGGGTTCGCCGTTTTCCACCCATCCCAGAACCTCGTTCTCCTCGACCCGGCGACCCTCGAAAAGCGTGAACCTTTCCAGTGTGCCGGGGGAGGTGGGCATGACGGCAATTAGGGTCGTCGTTACCCTTGCGTTGTCCGTTATCAGGTAGTTTACGCTTCGCTGGATAAACCTGATTCCAAAGCTTGCCCCCACCGCAACCGCCGTTACCAAAATCAGCAAAAAGACCATTCCGGCTTTGCGTTTCTTTTTTTCCTGCGCCGCCAGTGCTTCGGCGTTTTCAGTTTCGTCAGTCGTTTCTTCGTCGTACATGTCGTTTTCTCTCCTTCGTTTGCCTGTGTTTCCCATGGCGCAGATCCTCCCCGTTGGTAGGAGCAGAGACATGGTTGCAAATTTTATTTCAACAATTTAGGTCGTCTGTTTCCCCGTCACACGGGGGTTTCAGCTCTCCATTTCATCCTCGTAGACGTTGTACTCGTCTTTCAGCAGAAACGCCGTTAGCATTTCAGGGGTGGGCGCAACGAACCGGTCTTCATTGCCCGGCTTCCAAACGCTGAGTCCCAGTACGGTGGCCTGAAACAGGTGGGCCATGGCTTTCGCGCAACCCTGCCTAAAGCTTCCGTCCGCCTGCCCTCGCT
>Ga0209755_10001161_pt1 | contig 43100 bp, 40 predicted proteins | sample TergutCo191P1_FD_187301 | JGI IMG/M metagenome (GOLD analysis project Ga0209755, IMG submission 187301) | Cornitermes sp. P1 segment gut microbial communities from Petit-Saut dam, French Guiana - Co191P1 (SPAdes) (version 2) | ecosystem: Host-associated > Arthropoda: Insects > Digestive system... | reverse complement strand
CGAAATAACTGTTGAAAAAAGTTTTCGTTGACGGGCAAGAAGGCACAACGGGTTTGCAGATAATTGAAAAACTGCAAGCTCGCAAAGATTTGCAACTCTTGGAAATAGAACCGGAGCTTCGCAAAGATGTTGCTCGCAAAGCAGAACTTTTAAACTCAGCCGACGTTGCTTTTCTGTGCTTGCCAGACGATGCGGCAAAGGAATCCGCAGCACTGGTGACAAATCCTAGCACCGTTGTTATAGACACAAGCACAGCGCATCGCACAAACGATGCATGGGCTTATGGCTTGCCAGAACTATCTTCTGCGCACAGGGAAAAAATCAAGAATTCAAAAAGAATAGCAAACCCGGGTTGCCATTCAACTGGCTTTTTGCTCGCAGTTTATCCGCTTGTGGCAAAGGGCATAATAAAAGCAGGTGAAAATTTATGCTGTTACAGTTTAACCGGCTATAGCGGCGGCGGAAAAAAATTAATTGCGGAATACCAGGAAAATTTTAAAAATATTAAATTCAATTCAGAATCTGTTTTAGCTTCAAAGCCTTATGCTCTGGGTCTTCACCACAAGCATTTGCCGGAGATGCAAAAAATTGCCGGGCTCACCAAGCCTCCTTTGTTCAATCCTGTTCTCGGGCCTTATTATCAGGGAATGGCTGTGACTGTCGGTTTATTCGGAGTATCCGGGTTAAAAGAATTTTTGGCTGATTATTATAAAGATTGCGAATTTGTGAGCGTTGCAAGCGAGAATCCCGATAAGCTGGATCCAACGATTTGCAATGGAACCAATAATGCTAAAATTTTTGTGTTTGCTCGTGAAGAATATGCGCAAATCACGGTTGTTTTGGATAATTTAGGCAAAGGTGCTAGCGGGGCTGCTTTGCAGAACATGGATATAGCAGTTCCCTGAAAAATTCCCATTGCGCAGTAGTCATTTTTTCCAGCGTGTAATTTTTGCTGTGCTCTGCGCACGAATTTCTCATTTGCTCATATTCGGGTGTTCCATATATTTCACAGCATAGTTTTAACTGCGCTTTCCAGCATTCCAGATCTTTGAATGGCAAAACCCAGCCGCATTTTTCCGTTGCATTGTTGATAATGTCTTGAGGACCGCCCTGATCGGTTACCAGAGCCGGTGTGCCGCTAGCGAGAGATTCAACAATTACGTTTCCAAAGGTATCCGTTGCGCTTGGGAATAAAAAGAAATCTGCATTGGCGTAATGCTCTGCCAGTTCTTTGCCGGCTTTTAACCCTATGCACCGGACATTTTTGTATTCTTTCATATTTTCTTTTAATGTGTCCAGATACCATCCGCTACCGACAAAGGTCAATTCTGCGTTTGAGTTCTCTTTGCAGAATTCCTTCCACAGCGTTTCCAGAAATGGGATGTCTTTTTCTACGGAGATGCGCCCAACGTATAAAAATCTGATTACGGAAGAATTTTTCCTGTATGCAGGTGAAAAATTTTCCAATGGAATGCCTCGGGGCAAGACCCTTATGAATTTTGATTTCACCTTTATTTCTGTTTCCAGAATTTTGCGATAGGCTTCGCAGGGGCAGATTACCGGGGTTGTGTGCTGGTAGAACACTCGCATTAACCATAGCACGTAGCGGCGCATCCAAGCTTCTTTTACCAGCGAACGAGTATAGTTCGGAACATCTGTGCGGTAATTGCTTATTACTTTTATGCCTATTATTTTGGCGGCAATGCCAGCCATCCATGCCCCCGGGCTTGGGGTTTCAAGTTCCATTAAATCTGCTGGGTAGCGTTTCAGGGCTTTCAGGATTGGCACAAGATAGGGAGCGGCGAGTTCGGAGTCTGCATATCCAAGCTGTTCCATGCTCACAGCACGGGGAAAGAGAACTACATAGTTATTTTCAATAACGCCGTTTGTGCGGGTGTTGAATGCGCTGCCCCAGAGCTGAACTTTTTTGCCTTTTGCTTTGAGATATGGCACAACGGAACGCAAACTGTTGGCAATGCCGTTTATTTCGTCCAAGTTGTCTGAGTAAAAAATTATGGAAATGTCTTTGGGGTCACATTTTCGCTTGGAATAAAATTTGCGTAATTTCAGAATTTTGGGTATATTTGATATGAGTTGCCAGAACATTCTAATCAAAAGCAGGGTAGTTCGCACATTTCCGGGACGGTAATGCTTGCCCTGTTTCATAGTTTTGAATACAGAGGTTATGGTTCGTCCTTCCATTGGCGGTCGTGTGTCGCCACCATTTGGCGGTTTGCGTTGAAAATTCATGGAAAACGTAATTTAGAAATTTGTATATTCCCCTTATGCTAGGCAGAAGACGAAAAACCGGTGTGCAGGTGATGCAAGATTTAACGGAGACCATAACCGTAAAGGTTGGTGGAATAAGCAAACGTAGTTTGCCCGTATCGGCTATTTTCAAAATTTGCATGCTTCTTTTTGCCTGCTCAATAATGTTTGGAATCTACGGGCTTGTATCCAGAATGAATGAGAATTCAAAAAAAGAACAGAGCATAGAAAAACTTAGAAATGAAAATAATTTTATGAAAAGCGAGCTTGAGAGAAAACAAAAGCTAAGGCTTGCGCTTATAGATGATCCCCTAACTATAGAAGCTGTTGCCCGTAGCTATGGTATGAGCAAAAAAGGCGAAAGAATTTTTTATTTCGTGGATTAACCCTTTAAAACAGCGATCATATCAAAAACACCGGCTTGGCCGGCTTTGATTTTTTTTGCTAAAAATGCAACAGCATCTGCAGTGCCTTCTCCGTAAATTTCACGTCCGCATACATTGTGGCGAAATTCAAAATGCACAGACTTGTCTATGCTGTCAAGAGAATAGGTGTGAAAGGCATGGCCATCCAAATGCTTTCTGGGAACAGCCATTTTTTTAACTTGCGAATCTTCGTCTCGCACCATTTCTATAACGTCACCTGTTGCGCCCATATCCTGAAAACTTTTCACCAACGCTTTTGCCGTGCCGCTGGTGTCGGCTTTGTTTTTTTGATGGCTTTCAATAACTTGCAATTTATAGCCGTTGAATGCTCCTGGGAAATTTTTTGCTGTCCATTCGAGCATGGCTTGGAGCGCTACTATCTGTTTTGCCATATTCGGAGCTATTACACAAGGGTGGTTTGCATTTTTTACCAATGCCATTAGGGATTCTCGGTCTCCGCCTGTGGTTCCCATAACAAAAGGTATTTTATTCTTAACATAAAATTCAGCATTGCCATTCACTGCGCTCGGATGGGTGTAATCAACGGCGATTAAATTGGGATACTTAGTTAGAATGTCTTTTATTTTTTCATCTCGATTGCTGATATTTAGCAGCTTGAAGCCGTTGAACTCAGCCATGTCTTCGCCGGTTAGCGAAAACGGAATGACTTTGAAGTTTCTCTTTGCGCATGCCGCTGCCACTATCTGCGCCATTTTGCCAGGAAGCCCGCAAACCATAATGTTCATAAATTCTCCATCCAGCCTGTAACTGTGTTGTTTTTTGTAAAATAACTCTTTGCCGCATTTTTCACAGCTTCACGGCTAACTGTTTCCAAAGACTTTGCCCAGTTCAAATATAAATTGTAAGAACCATACATCTCAAACCATGCGAGATTTGTGGCTACTCTGGCCATGTCGGTTAAACTGCGAACCTGTGCCGCATAAGCGTTGTTTATAACCCTTTGAAATTCCCTTTCGTTTACCAGTTCTTTTTTCAGTTTTTCCAGTTCTTCCCAAACAATTGCTTCTGCTTTTGCGTGGCTCGCTCCCGGTTTTAATGCAACCGAAACGCTGAATGTTGAAATGGTTTTATTCGGATTGTTGCTCGCGCTTGCGCTCGTGGCAAGTTTTTCTTCTTCAACAAGCCTCTTGTAAAGCCTGCCGCTGCGACCGTTGAGAACTCCCTCTGCTATGTCTAAAGCGTAAATAGCGGAATCTGTGACCGATGGTGTTTTAAAATATATATCAACGCTGGGAGTAGCATCATTGCGGCGAACTATAAGCCGTTTTTCACCGGCCTGCTCCGGTTCTTTTAGATGAATTTCAGGGAACGGTTCGCCTGCTGGAATGTTTCCGAAATATGCGTGAATTTTAGGCAAAAGAGAATCTGCGGAAAAATCGCCGGCAAAGACCAGTATGGCATTGCGTGGTTTGTAATATTTTCTGTAGTGTTCTTCTGCCTGTTCCTGCGTTAGGTTTTCAATGGAAGATGCCCAGCCTATAGTTGGAATGCGATAAGGATAAAGCTCGTAAATCATGCCTCGCAAAGTTTCCCGGTAGCGCCCTCTGGGAGGATCTTCGTAGTTCATTCTCCGCTCTTCACGAACAACATTGCGTTCGGTTTTGAAATCTCTCATAACGGAATTTTGCATTCTGTCTGCTTCCAGCCACAAAAAAAGCTCCACCTTGTTGCGAGGCAAATTCACAAAATATGCTGTCATTAAATCTGTGGTAAATGCGTTTAAGCCTGTGCCCCCGGCTTCTTGATATGTGCTCCACAATTCATCCGGTTTTAATTTTTCCGAGCCTTTGAACAGCATATGCTCCAGGAGATGCGCAAGCCCGGAATTTCCCGGATTTTCATGTACCGAACCTGTTAAGTAAAAAAGCCTGCAGGCTACGGTAGGAGTTTGTTTGTTCTCATATAGCAGTACGGTTAAGCCGTTTGGCAAAACCTCTTTGCGAACTTTTATGTCTTGGGCAAAGGCTAGAGTTGCAAGTGTCAATAATAATAAAAAACGCATTTTATCTCCTGTGCATTGTTAAACTTTTCAGCAAAAATGGCTGTACAAAACCGAACAGCAACATCGGCGGAATTGAGGCTATAACCGAAAATGCCATTAAAAGCTCTGGGCGATTAGCCATCTGGCCAACTGCAAGCCTTATCCCGACCGGTAAAGTAGCAGTGCCGGAATCAGTTGAAAGAATCCATATAAATAAAATTTCATCCCATACAAAGAGGAAAATGTAAATAAGGCAGGTGGCAAGCGCCGGGAGAATTACCGGAACAATTACCTTCCAAAATGTTTTCCACGGAGAACAGCCGTCCATCATGGCAGATTCTTCAAGGTTTTGCGGAATAGCCTTGAACATATCGTACATGAATTGAACTGTTAGCGGCAAAAAGAACAGTATATTTACAAATATGATTGTTGAAAAACTGTTGAACATCTGGAAAGCTCTCATTTGCAAAATTATGAATATCACGAAAATAGGCAAAAGGAATGGCAGGCTGGAAAGTACCTGTGAAGAGAGCAGGATTTTTGTAAAGGTGGCTTTGCCGAAAAAATTGAGGCGGGCTATTGCATAGCTGGGGAATATTGCCAGAAGCGTGCAAAGCAAACTTACTGCTATGGCAACCAAAGCCGAGTTCTTGATAAACGAAGCTAGAGGCATAATTCTCATGATGTCCTGATAATTATTCAATTGGAGCACTCTGCTGCCTTTTGGGATTTCGCCCGAGCTCATCTGAACATTAGAATCGTTTAATATTTCAAATCTTCCGTCGCTGTAACCTAGCCATCTGTAGCCGAGATCGCTTTCGTAGTAAGAGCTTACAAGCGGCGGCAGAGGTCTTTGCTCGTGAGCGGGCACGGTTTCGAATTTGCGAAAATCAAAGGTTATGCTTGATGTTCCGTAGCTAATGGAGATTTTGTCTTCTCCAAGAGTTTTGATGTAGAGATTTTGTTCGTCCAAATACGGCAGGTCATATTCGCCGAACATGAAATTATGGGTTATTTTATCTGCGTTGTATTGAATAATGCTAAACCCTACATCGTGCGCAACAAGTACTTCGTGGTCTGAAATTTGAACTATGTTCTGAACGGATGCGCTTGGAAGCCCTCTGGCTTCCGTGATCCAGGAGAGTTGCTTTGAGTCGGTGTCAAAAATCGCGATTCCGGGGAAAAGATCGCCACGAACACCCATTACTATTTTATCTCCGGCTGCTAAAATGGAAAGGCCCGAGCTCGCTATCTGATTAACCCATATTTTTTGCCATGGAAAATATTTCAAGCGTGAAATTCTGTTTGGAAACAGCTCGGACAGGCAAAAGCGAAACAGCAAAAATTTTTCTTCTTCCGAGCGATTTTGAATATTGAACAGATTGTGTATTTGCGGGTTAAGCCAGCCATCCCATTTTTCCCAATGGCTTAAAATAGTGTTAAGCGCTCTGTTGTTAGGCGTTAAAATCCAGTTGAGCTGCCCTATGATTTCTTCCGACTCGTAAAATTTTATCCCTGTTATGGAAGATATTGACGGAGCGGAACTGTCTCCGGGCAATGCTGGATCGAAGTTCAGTTTATTTGACAGCCATGCGAAATGCTCAGGTAAAATATCGCCGGAGATATAGAATTTAAAATGGTCGAAATTTTCATAGTTGTTTTTGAAAAAATCCCAATCATAGGAATTGATTTGCCTTTTGCTGATCAAATCTATTTCAACCAATCCTTTATTTGCGCTGAATGCCCAAACACTAGTTCCTTTTCTCGTATAAAAAGTTGCAGCCGATTTTATATCCGCTATTTTTTCTTCATTTCGGTACACATGCCCCAGAGATGTTGCCGCAATATCTTCAACATAATAGGTGACTTTGTTGTTTCTTTTTTGCGGGAAAAATGCGGACTGGTTAATATCTTCTGCGTTAAGGATGGAAAGCCATACTATGAATAGAATAGGTACGGAGCTTATCAAAGCGAGAGTCCATGCGGCGACTATTTTTCCGTACTTGAAATTGCTCATATCAGATCATCCTCTGCTTTTTGTAATAGTATAAAACAAAAACTCCTACCAGCAGCATTAGCATTGTGGATAAACTTGCGCCTATTCCCAGATTCCAGTATTGGAACGAAGTGCGGAATATGTAGGGGATTATCATATCTGCGCCTTTGCTCGGAATCATGGTTCCGTTGCCGAACATCATCACCACTATGTTAAAATTGTAGACATTTATTATGAAATTTTGAACAAGTATAGCCAGAAAAACCGGCCTTAGAATGGGAAATGTTATATATAAAAATTTATTGACCTTTTTTGCTCCGTCCATAACGGCAGCTTGATATACATCCTCTTGAATTGAGTGCAGGCCGGCTAAAAATAAAAGCATTGCAAACGGCCAGTAGTGCCATATAGCCGGAATTGCTATTACAAATACCGAATACGGGCTGTCCAGCCATCTTGGTAGGATCAATTGCCCGACTTCGTTATAGTTCCATTCCAGCCCGAACAGGCTGGAATAATAATCCACATGCAAAACATTAAAGAGCAGGAAATTTATAACGCTGTTATCCTGCTGAAAAAGATAGCCAAAGAACATTCCTACAACATAGCTCGGAATGGACCATGAAAGCATTATCAAAATTATCACTACGCTTCTGCCTTTGAATGGTTCTCTGAGGCAAATAGCAGCTCCCAGCCCTATGACAATTACTCCAATCGTGGTTGCCAGGGTGTATATTATGGAATTTCTAACTGCGTTTATAAAACCGTCTTGCAGAACGGCGGCTGCGTAATTATTAAAAGCTACATATACGCTAAACCATTGCTCCGGATCGTTTCCTATATCAAATGCGCTTATCAATACATTGAAGAGAACCGGCAAAACCAAAAAAAACAGGAGAAGAATGCTTGTGGGCAATGCAAAAAATAATGCTATTCTGCTATTTTGCTGTTTCATTCGTTTTGCCTTTTTTGAATGTCCTTGCTCAGAATATTATTTATCTCCTTATCGGCTGCCTGAAGCTCTGCGTCTATTTGCGCTTGCGGCCATAGCTTTCCTTCTGAGCCGGCTATTATGTTGAATATGTTGTTGAGCCTTTTTGTCAAAACATCCGTTTCTATTGCGCTCCAGGCAGAAATAGCCGGATAGCTTACGCCGTTTTCAACTATTGCCTGAAATACTTTGCGATTTTTGTTTTCCGAGAAATAAGGCAATTCATAAGTTTCGGAAAGCGCCGGCAAAAAACCCGAGATCCTTGAGAATTGGAACTGAACATCGCTTTGCGCAGTTAAATATCTTAAAAGGGTTATGGATTCTCTTTTAAATGATGTTGAATTGAATACTCCCAAGTTTGAGCCGCCTAAGAAGTATTTTCCGGGCTGGCCTCTTTTGGTTGTCGGAGGAATTATGCAGCCGTATTCCAGCGTTGCGATGGAGCTCGCATTTGCCTGGAAAAAATTTTGATTGTCCAAATACATTGATTTTGATGTTGTTTCACCTATAAAAGCGGTTCTTCCCTGATCAAAGTCACTGCTCACGCCAGCTGTTGTTTTGTCCAGATTTGAATAGTCGTTAAAACCGTTTTTTACAAAGTCAAAATAAAAATGAATGCCGTCAAGAGTTTGCTGGTCAAGCAAATTGCTTTTGGTCAGGTTTTCGTTCAAATAGGAGCCACCTGCGCTGAATATCCACGAAGAAAGGTTATGAACTATGTTCCAATCGTTTTTTGCCGGATATGCCATGGGGTTGACCAGCTTGCCGTTTATGGATATTCTCGCTCTTTTCACTCTTTGCAAAACATCTACGAATGTTTCTCTTGAGGTTATTGTGTTGGGGTCTATCTTTAGAGAATCAAGAACATCTTTGCGATAGTAAAAGGGTCGCACATCTAGGAACCAGGGGAGTGATGTTACATGCTTGGAATATCTGGGTTTCATGGTTTCTCTTGCGCCTTCTATAAACTGATCCGGCTTTCCCCATATATCGGCAATGGAATCCAGCGGCATAAGAGCGCCTATGTCTGTGAGCGATGCTGCCCAAGTTGATGGAACCTGGATCACATCGGGGCCTTTGCGTGTTGCCGCAGCAAGCACAATTTTCGGAAAACCGTTGCCCCAATCCAAAACGGTGACTTCTACTTTAATCCCCGGATTTTCAATGTGAAAGCCTTTAAGAATTTTGTTCATGTCTTCCAAAGGGCTGGGGCTATTGTTGAAAATCCACAAATGTATTCTTTTTTCCGAATAAGTTTCTTCTTTGCACGAGCCGAATAAAAGCAACGGCAGAATCAGCAAAAAGAGCAGTGGAATCCTGAACTTCATATCACAAATTTCCCATCGGCAAACAGGTGAATTCCATTTTCTGCGAGTTCAATGTGCACTGTTTCTCCCAGTTCGTAACTTTCGCTGAGCGCTACCTCAACGGCTAAAGTTTGCTGTTCGTGCGAAACATAAAGAATGGACTGCGAACCCAAATATTCCTGCATTTCAACAATCATAGGAATTGTGTTTGGCTTTTCCTGGACTATTTTCAGGTTTTCTGCTCTTATGCCTATTTTGGCTTTTGTGTAAGAGCTTATTATTTTCTTGAATGCCTGCGGAATACGTATGGTGCAGTTGGCATTTATCAAATTCAAAACCCGTTCGTTGTTTTCCTCTTCGGTTTCAAATTCAAGGAAATTCATTTCCGGATAGCTTATAAAACGAGCTACGGTTTCGTTTACCGGTTTGTTGTAAAGATCGTGGTTGGTACCTATTTGATGAATTTTTCCGTCTATCATGCAAACTATGCGATCTCCGAGGGTCATCGCTTCGGACGGGTTGCGGGTGGCGTATATAACGGTTGCCTGATGGTTTATGCAAAAGCGCCTTATTGTGGATTGTATTTTAACTTTCAATTGCGAATCAAGCTCGGAAAGCGGTTCGTCGAAAATCAAAACCTGCGGACGTTTTACAAAGGCTCGAGCTATGGCTACAAGTTGTTTTTGCGAGCCGGAGAGAGTTCTCGGTTTTACTTCCATTATGCCGGTTATGCCCAGCAAGTCTGCTATTTCGGAGGTTCTGGCATTTATTGTTTCTCTGGACAGGTTTACCATTTTAAGCCCGAATTCCAGATTTTGGCGCACTGTGAGGTGAGGGTAGAGAGCTTGGGATTGAAACACCATGGCTATTTTATCGTAGCTGGGGGAGAATTTGCTTAGAGGTTTTCCGTCAAAGAGCACGCTTCCAGAAGTGAGTTCGCTTAATCCGGCTATGATTCTCAGTATGCGGGTTTTGCCGTTGTTTACCGGGCCCACCAGAGTGACAAATTCTTTGGCGTTTATTTTAAGAGTGATGCCGTCGTCGGAAGCCGAACCTGTGAAGTCTTCTTTTCTCTGCTCTTTGCCTGAGAGCAAAACCTGATTTAGCGAGATATCTACCATGATGTCTAAATTTGCTCCTGATTTTCCATTTGACTCATGCTAGCAGGGCTTTCCGAGTCAAATAATTTGCGCAGTGGTTCAAAATATACTTCATTTTGCTCATTTTCTCTGTTGAGCTTTGGGTAATTTAGAGCTACAAGCATTACATCCGGATCGTTGTTTGCCATTTTCACAAACTCGCTGGTAGAGACATTTTCTTCCGTTAAATCAACAACGTAGGTGTCCCATTTTTCATTTTCGGACAATTCAATGGCTTTTTCTTCGTTATCTGTTATGCGTATTGTGGCGAGTGGTAAAAGATATGCCAGGGAATCCTCTACAATTTGCAGATTTTCCCTTTCTTCTACCCAAACCAGAATACGACGAGATTTATAATCATAAACAGGCAACGGCTGAGGCTTTTCCTCTTTGAGATCTTCATCATAATCATCCAAGAGATCTTCGTCTTCTTCTAATTTTACCATGTGAGTAATATAGAAAATATTTTTCTACATTTCTCATTAAATGTCCGATTATCATGTAAATAGTGACCCTCAGTCGGTAGATGCCGAAGTGTGGCTTTTGGGGGCTGTTTTCCGTGATCCAAGGGTTTTGGATGAAATTGCGCTTGTTTTGAAGAATGGGACGGAATTTTACAACGGAAAGAACCAAGCTGTGTGGGATGCGATGATTGCCCTTAACAAAAATGGCGATCCCATAGATATATTGACGGTATGCAATATTCTGGAAAAAAAAGGCAAACTGGCAGAGGTAGGTGGCAAGGACTATATTTTTTCGATCAGCGAGTCTGTTCCCAGCGCTGCAAGCGTGGAATATTATGCGGAGATGATTCGTGGGGCATACGTTCTGCGCAGTTTGAGAAATGCCTCAAATGATACCATAAGGGAGGCTACGGCCCCGGCTGCTGTTCCGGAAACTGTTTTGCAGTCAGCGGAAAAGCGCATTTTTGATTTGGCTACGGATCAGGTTAAGGAAAACGCCCAGCAAGCCGGAGAAGTTGCGGAAGATGTGATGCACATACTCCTGACACGTAAGCATGGCGATTTATCAGGTTGCCCCACAGGCTTTACGGAGCTAAACGCTTTGACAAACGGTTTGCAGCCATCGGACTTGCTCATTTTGGCGGCCCGCCCTTCCATGGGAAAGACCGCCTTGGCCATAAACATTGCCACGAATGCGGCTATGCAAGGAAAAACGGTGCTGTTTTTTAGCCTTGAAATGCCTGCGCAACTGATTGTGGAGAGAGTGTTGAGCTCTGTGGCTGGTGTTAATCTGAGCGATTTGCGCAAGGGAAAAGTGTATCCTGATGTTCAAAAAACTTTATTTGCCATGGCAGATGAATTGAAAGAAAGACCGTTTTACATAGATGATTCCATTGATGCTCAGGGTTTTGACTTGCTTTCAAAATGCAGGGTGTTCAAGAGAAAGCACAACAACAGCTTGGATTTGGTGGTGGTGGATTATTTGCAATTGATGAAGATAAGGGGAAATGCGGAACGCAGGGATATTGGCGTTGCGGAGAATTCCTTTATGCTGAAAAAGATTGCCAAGGAGCTTCAGGTTCCTGTTCTGGCTCTTGCCCAGCTCAACAGAAAGGTGGAAGATCGCGCAATATCTGGAGGTCGCCCGCAACTTTCCGATTTGCGGGATTCGGGTTCCATAGAGCAGGATGCGGATATGGTTTGGTTTATACACCGCCCCATAGTTGAAGAGAGAAAAAAGAAAAAGGGCGAGGATTGGAATCCGACCATAGAAGCCCAGCGTCAGGCGTTTTTGATAATTGCAAAGAACAGGAATGGCCCGACTGGGGAGATTGAGCTTGAGTTTCACGGAGAAATTACTACATTTAAAGATCATCTGCGGACTTCTGCTGAACCGCCTCCGGGCAGCAGTTTTAGCGGAGCCTATGAATGATTGTTAGCAGGGCTTGTCTTTATGATTGAGATTTTGATATTATCACCTATTCGTGCTATTGGCAAAAGCATTGTTGATGGCATTGCTGCTATTGGCGAGGTGGTAATTCTTTTTTTCTCTACGTTAAAGAGGCTTCCTTTTTTGCCCAAGGTGATGAATTTAACTGTTAAGCAGATGGTTTCCATTGGAGTTTCCAGCCTTCCGCTTTTGTTTGTCACCTCTATTTTCACGGGAATGGTTGCAACTGTGCAGGCTCAGTATCAGTTCAGGAATCTGGTTCCGGATAAGTTTGTAGGTACAGCAGCGTGCAAAATGATTTTGATTGAGCTTGGCCCTATTTTAACAGCATTGGTTATGGCGGGCAGGGTAGGGAGTGCTCTTGCTGCGGAAATAGGCACAATGAAGGAGAAGGAGGAGTTGGCGGCTTATGAGGTGCTTGGCCTTGATCCTTTGCGTTATTTGGCATTGCCCAGATTTGTTGCGTTTTTTATTATGTTGCCTGCTCTGAGTGTTATTTCAAATTGCCTTGCGTTGATAGGCGGTTGGATTGTGTGCGTTCTGGCTTTGGACATCACGAGCTACACTTATTACACAGGTATGCAATACATGTTTGATATTCGTGATTTGCTTTCTGGTGTGCTGAAATCTTTTGTGTTTGGTACATTGATTTTCCTTTTGGGTTATCATTGCGGTTTAAAGGCTGGCCCGGGCGCAAAGGGCGTAGGTTTTGCCACTATGAACGTGGTTGTTGCATCATGCGTGTCAATTTTGATTTTCGATTTGATTGTCGCTATGCTGATATTTAATTGAATTGTTTAGTGCGTTTTTCTATATTCATCCTTCATAATGAATAAAATTATTTTTTTGCTGCTTGCCCTCGCCTTTGCGGCATATGCCCAGCAGATTTCTGTTGCGGTGCTGCCCTCCGAAAGCATGGATGCTGCGCTTAGCAACTCGGAAGAAAATGCTTTAACAGATAAGATGCGTGAGGCAGCGTTGAATGTTTTGCCAGCTTCAACATTTACTCTTCTGAATCAGGATGCTGTAGTTAAGCGTTTGGGCGGTGCAGAAAGTTATATCAAGGAATGCAAAGAGAGTTCCTGCATTGTGGATTTGGGCAAGAAGGCGCAGGTTGATTATGTGGCAAAAGCCATTGTGCGCAAGCTTGGCGGCAAATTGATACTCAATGCAGAGTTGTATAGAGTCAGTACTTCGGGTTTGGTTGGCGTGTTCAATGGCGAGGCGGACAATGCTTACGGTTTGATTGGCTTGATAGGCAAGAATGTTCCCGAAGTGTTCAGGAAAATCCCTGGCGCATCCAAAGCCAGTGCTGGAACTCGGCCCACCGGCCCTTCTGTTGCGGGCGGCATCAGCGGTGTTCAGAGCGCAGATGATGATTATGTTCCGGAGTTTGAGAAGTTCCATTTGGTGAATGTGGCTACGGAACCTTCCGGCGCAATTCTGAGTTTCAACGGCGAGCCGGTTTCCGGCTGCACCCAGTCTCCCTGCAAGGCGCAGCTTGCTGAGGGCAATGTTCGCATAGTTGCTGTGCTTGATCAATACGAGAAACAGGATACAACAGTGTCGGTTAGGCAGAACAACCAGAGCGTGAATATCAAATTGAAATCCAATTTTGGCATTTTGGAAGTTAAGCCCGCTTATTCTGACGGCGTTGGCAGAAATGAAGGCTGGAGCTTGATGATAAACGGCAAGGCATCATCTTCTTATGAAAACAGGCTATCGCCCGGCAAATACAATGTAAAGCTGGGTCATAAATGCTATGAAGATATAAGTTTTGATGTGGGCATAAACAAGGGCAGCCGTGAAGTTTTTGACATGGAAAAGCATATTAAGCTTAAGCGCGGCGCATTGGTATTGAGTGCGGAAAAGGACGGCCAGCCGGCGAGTGAGCCAGTTTTTGTGGACGGCAAGCGAGTTGGCGAAACACCATTCAGCGGCACTGTGGCTGTTTGTTCTGAGATTGAGATAGGCAGCAGCCGTGAGAAGATTGCGGTTAAGCTTGAGAACAGGCAAACAGTACGGCATACGCACAAGATTGCTGGTGGCGGCGTGTTTACGGATTCAAGGGATGGGAAGAAGTACAAAACCGTCAAGATAGGCAGCCAGACTTGGATGGCGGAGAATTTGAATTACGATGCTCATGGCAGCAAGTGCTATGATAACAAACCAGATAATTGCGCTAAGTATGGCCGTTTGTATAATTGGCAGACGGCAAGGACGGCTTGCCCCAATGGTTGGCATTTGCCCAGCAAAGCGGAATGGGAAAAATTAACTTCGGCAGTTGGTGGAGAAAAAACGGAAGGTCTAAAGCTGAAGGCTAAAAGTGGCTGGAACTCTAATGGCAATGGTACAGATGATTTCGGTTTTTCGGCCCTGCCGGGCGGTAACGGCGATTCTGATGGCAGTTTCAGCAATGTCGGCTACGGCTACTGGTGGAGTAGCAGTGAGTACGATAGCTACAGCGCCTACTACCGGGACATGTACTACAGCTACGAGGGCGCCAGCTGGGGCAACGACGGTAAGACGAGCTTGCGTTCAGTGCGGTGCCTCCAGGACTAAAGCGCATAGTGCTTGCGTAGCAAGCATAATGCGCCGCACATAGCGTAGCAATGGGCGTTGTTTTTAACAAAAATCAGCTATTTTAGCATAAAAACATGGTTTTTCAAGTGTTTCTCACTGGTGGTCATAAAAGTTTAATGCATTTTACAAAGCCATAATCTTGCGGCGAGAAAGCCCGGTGCAATGCATGATTTTACTCACGGTATCACCGGCATCTTTCATAGCCTTGGCAACTTGGCCCAAACGCTTCTCAACTTGAGCCTCAGCTTTCGCTTCTGCCCTAGCTTCAAGTCTGGCTTCAGCTTCATCAATTTTCTTGAGCACGCTTTCATTGTACATCTGCTCTATAGTCATATCAACCACGCTAAACTCCTTGTATCCACCGTAAAGCTCAGAATGCATCTTACTCATGCGCTCCTTGAGCATCACAACATCACTGTCCGTAATATAGCTATTTTCACGGCTCATTGTCTGAACCATGATTCACTTGATTAGAGGATTAACATGACTGTTAAGCACAGTGCTGGGAAAATCAAGGAAATCCTTAAATCAAGTGAATCGAGGTTCAGACGTTTTTAGAAGCTTGTTGTTGTGAAGACGTTTGAATTCCAAGCTTTTTGAGCCAAAGTTGATCAACAAGCCTATTTTCATATTGTATGCCTCTAGGTAATTCATCGCTTGAGCCAAATGAACTCTTTCTAGAGATACTTGCGCCTTAAGCTCTACCATAATCAAATTTTCAACAAAGAAGTCAACCCGCCTGGTTCCAATTTGAATGTCTCTGTAAAAAATGGGCATTTCCATTTCTCTGGCAAAATTCATATTTGCACGTAGCATCTCAATTTCCAATGCTCGCTGATAAATAACCTCTTGAAACCCATTTCCAAGAGCCTTATGCACATTCATTGCGCAGCATATAATTTTGCCAGTGATAAAGTCATTTTCCATATCAAGTAAATCCTCTAATCAAGTGAATCAAGGTTCTGACAATTATGAACTTAATTGACCTGTCGAACAGTTTCTGGGTTTTTCTAGAGATACCCTGAACAACAAAACTCTGTTTTTCTTTCTTCATACCTATTAGACGGAAAAATCGGACATTTTTTTCAGAAAAATGCATAAAAAAGTGAAATTAGCCAAAAATGACATAAAAATGACAATTTTTTGGGTTTTATTGATGAAATTTTGGGGAATTTTTCGCAAAATTATTTTTTAATGGGTCTCCAGTGAGTGTTTCTATATTCCTCATTTATAATGAACAAAATTGTATTCTTGCTGCTAGTCCTATTCTTCTCAGCTTTTGCCCAGCAGATTAGTGTATTGACTGATGCAAGGGATGGCAAAAAGTACAAAACTGTCGAGATAGACAGCCAAATGTGGATGGCTGAGAATTTAAATTACCATGCGAGTGGTAGCAAGTGCTATGATAACAAACCGGATAATTGCGCTAAGTATGGTCGTTTGTATAATTGGCAGACGGCAAATACGGCTTGCCCCAATGGTTGGCACTTGCCCAGCAGAGCGGAATGGGAAGCGTTAACGATGGAAGTTGGTGGAGGAAAAACGGAAGGTCTAAAGCTGAAGGCTAAAAGTGGCTGGAAATCTAATGGCAATGGTACAGACGATTTCGGTTTTTCGGCTCTGCCGGGCGGTCTCGGCCTTTCTGATGGCTATTTCCGCAATGTCGGTGGCAGCGGCTACTGGTGGAGTAGTAGCAGTGAGGACAATAGCAACAGCGCCTACTACCGGTACATATACTACTACGACGAGAATGCCTACTGGATCAGCAGCAGCAAGGCATGCCTGTTTTCCGTTCGTTGCGTGCAGGACTAGCGCATAGAGCTTCAAGTATTTACTATATTATATTTATGGCGAAAAATCTCTTCATTGTTAAAAATAACCCTCCTAGGGCGGCTGGGTGCTGACCTATGGTAAGTTAAATGAAATTTTAGAGAGATTTTATAGGTATGAATGGGATGATTCCAAGAATGCCAGCAACGTCAAAAAGCATAGGGGCTTTAGTATGTTGAGTGGCAGTAGGGTCTTTTTGGATAGCGCAAGGCTAATACAAAAAGATGAACGATTCGACTACGGAGAAAATCGTTATATAGCGATAGGTAATGTTCATGAAGTTATTTTATCGGTATGTTTCACTCCTCGTGGCTTTTTAAAAAGAAGATTAATTTCGGTTCGTCGCGCAAGCAGAAAAGAAAGGAGAATGTATTATGGCAACAATCGTTATGACTGCTAGGCAGGCTGCTAAAGTTCCTATAGATGAGGAAGTCTTTGCCATAAACAAAGCTCTTCAAGACGCAGATATTGAACCTTTTATGGATGAAGATTCTCCTGAAATGCCGGATTTACCCGAAAAGCAGCCTAGCGTATTCGCAAATTTATTCAATCGTTTACGTGGGCGGGTAAAGGCGAAAACTGTTGTTTGTTGATTTGTGATTTACTACCTTCCCATTTTATAATGAATAAAATTCTTTTTTTGCTGCTAGTCCTATTCTTCTCAGCTTTTGCCCAGCAGATTAGTGTATTGACTGATGCAAGGGATGGCAAAAAGTATAAAACAGTCGAGATAGGCAACCAAATGTGGATGGCTGAGAATTTGAATTATGATATTAAAGGAAGTAAGTGCTATGATAACAAACCAGATAATTGCGCTAAGTATGGTCGTTTGTATAATTGGCAGACGGCAAATACGGCTTGCCCCAATGGTTGGCACTTGCCCAGCAGAGCGGAATGGGAAGCGTTAACGATGGAAGTTGGTGGAGAAAAAACGGAAGGTCTAAAGCTAAAGGCTAAAAGTGGCTGGGACTCTAATGGCAATGGTACAGACGATTTCGGTTTTTCGGCTCTGCCGGGCGGCAGCGGCTATTCTGATGGCCGTTTCTTCAGTGTCGGCTACTACGGCTACTGGTGGAGTAGCAGTGAGTACAATAGCTACGGCGCCTACTACCGGGGCATGTACTACTACGACGAGGGTGCCATCTGGTACAGCGGCAATAAGGCGAGCTTGAGTTCAGTGCGTTGCGTGCAAGAAACGGAGCAATGGTAATTGTGTGTGGTTGCGGTTTTTATACAAACTCTTTACAAAACATTTACATTTTGAAATGGTATTTTTTTGCCATTGGCTAAATTTCTAATTTCACAGCACAATGTTTCGATTTGCAATAGTGACAGCGTCTCTGCTGTTGGCTGGCTTGTGCTTTGCGCAGCCCGGGGATTCCGCTATGCAAAGTCCGGTGCAATATATTCCATTGCCGCCACAGTCAGAGCCGCTTAAAGGGTTGCTGCCGCAAAAAGGCATTTCGGACGGCACGCCTCTTAAAGCTACAAGACCTCCTGTGGTTTATAAACACGGAATAGACTTTGAGAGCAGATCAAGCGTTGTGCAAGCCAAAATAACCAACAGCATGAACAAAGATACTTTGCAGCTCTGGAACGCCTATTACCCGGAACTTGCGGATTACTCAATGGAAATGTTCGACATTGGACTTAACAGGCTTTGGCTGAATTCTCTTATAGGGCAAAGGAACGGCGGATTTGATGACCCGGCAGAAGGCTCTCTCTTTAACATATCCATTCCCATGAAATTGCCGTCTTGGATGAAGGATTTTGGCTTTGACCGCCCGCAGCTTCTATTGCAAGGTACAATGGATATTCGCCTTAGCGGTATGGGCGTTTTGGATGATGCCCCCGGAAGCATGAATAACAGCTTATGGCCTTCGCCAACGCTTTCTTATGTGCCGAGTTTTATTGTGCAGGGAAAAATAGGCAGAAATATTACGGTTGAATTGAACAATACCGAAGGCGGGCTCGGCGTGAGAAACCGGGTTCGCATAGTTTATGCGGAAGCAACGCCCGGTGAATTTGAGGATTATCTTTTGCAAAGACTGGAAGCCGGAAACACATCGCTGAGCTTGGCAGGCACAGAGCTTACGGGATATGCGGAACAGCATCAGGGCCTGTTCGGAATAAAAGCGGACTGGAAATTAGGAAACTGGAGATTGACAACAATAGCCTCGCAAGATGCGGGCAGCCAGGAGAGCTACTCAATAAGAGGCAAAGATGAAAGCACGGAATTTCAAATACAGGATAAACAGTTCACAGACTACAGATATTATTTTTTAACGCACACCATGCGAAATGCATATATAAACGCAAGGATAAACGGCAATATGCCGCCACGATGGAATTTAACGGGTTTAAAGCTTTACAAAAGAAGCCCGCTCAACAATAAAAATACAACAATAGACGATATTACCGGAGTTTATTATCCGCCCGGGAGCAGCACTCCTGTGGAAATTAGAGGGTTGCCGTTGGTGGAAATGCAAAACGGAACGGATTATATTTTTGATGCGAATACCGGAATTCTTCGGCTCAAAAGCGGTTCTGCAAATATGTTGATTGCCGCTTCTTGGAGCGGTGACGGTTCAGGGCGTTCTACTTCAACTTCAAGGGTTGGGCGTGGAGACAGGGTTGTGCTGGTTCAATTCGATGGCTCTACTGATAATTTAAGGGAAATTGATAAATTGATGCTGAGAAATACTTACACGGTTGGTGTTTCTTCGGAAAATTCGAGCAATTTTATTTTGAGAATGAAAGACCGTTCTAGAAACGCCGTTGATTTTTTGAGAACTTTGGGTGTTGCAGACAGCGCAACCGGAGTTATTCTGACAAATGATGTTTCGATCTTTTTGAAAGAGGGCAGCGAATATACGGGAGATATGCGGTTGCCTTGCCGTGAAATAAGCTGGTACAGGAGAAATAATTTTCCAAACCCGGAAGCTACGGCTAGGGATCGCTGCTTGGAACCTTTTAAGAATGTGGATTCTTCTTCTGCGATGGCTGCGCTTTATACCATGTCTGTAAACAACTTGAGAAGCCTTTACCAGTTTCGCTATTATTTTGAAGCCGTGGGCAAGCGCAGGCGCTCCAGCATAAGCGTTAGAGACCCAAACAGCAGTTATTCGGTTAGCGGCGGCGGCTGTTTGGATATTGCTCCGAATTCGGAAAAGTTAAAAGCCGGTTCTGAAGTGCTGGTGAGAGATGTTGATTATCAGGTTAATTATGAGCTTGGTCAAATAGAATTGATAAGCGAGCGAGCTTTGGATCCTAACAAAGAGATCACGGTTAATTTTGAGTGCGAACCTCTTTTTGAGCTTGAGAGCAAATTGCTTTTGGGTGCCAGAGCGGAATATCCGCTTCCGAAGTTTGCGGAAGGTTCTCTTTTCGGTTTGACTGCGCTATACAAGAATCAAAGCGTTACCACTGAGAATCCCAGGCTTGGCGGCGAACCGTTCTCAGGGCTTTTGCTGGGAACAAATTTGCGTTTAAGAGATACTTCACAGATAATGGATAAAATTATAAACGCTGTGCCTTTTATAGATACCAAAGAGAAATCTCGGTGGAGTTTTGAAAGCGAGTTTGCCGCAAGCTACCATAACTCAAATACAAGTGACAGAAAATCCGCATTGATAGATGATTTTGAGGGCAGCGCTTTGAATTTGCAGTATCCGCTTTACAGGCTTATGTGGTATAAGGCGAGCCCTCCGGGTGGCATTGAACGTGACAGGGGAACATATATAGAGTATCAGGATTTTAAGCATGCAGGGGAATTTGTTTGGCACAGCAATACAACCATGCGCTATCGCCAAATTTACACGCCGGTTGGTAACAGCGATGTGGATAGCAGGGAAATTTCTATCTTGAGTTTCCGCTTGCGGCCAAATGATAATTTGAGCGGAAAAAGCTGGGGCGGAATAATGCGGCCAAATGGTGTTTATTATCAGGATTTGTCGCAGAAGAGATATATAGAGGTTGTGGTCAGGGGAAATGTGGGGTCTTTATATATGGACTTGGGCAGTGTTAGCGAAGATATAAGCATAAACGGCTTTGAGCCCAATACAAATCTGGATAGCGAAGCGGATCACGGCACAACAACGCCGCTTCACGATATGGGTCTTGGATATTCCGCAGGCGTTGACGGAAAATTGCAGGTTTGGGATTGCCGCTATTCACAGTGCGTATCTTCGATTGTGGATAGAACAAATGACAGATTTAATCCGAACTTGGTGGATTTAAATGATCCGCCTTCACAGATAAACGAAACAAAGGGCAATGCGGGTGAGCGCTCTTTTGACTCAGAAGATATAAACCGCAACGGGCAATTGGATACTGAAATTCGCTTTGCGCGCTACAGAATAAAATTATCGGAGACAGATGAGACCAAGTTTGAAAAATTGCAAAACGGATGGCGCAGGTTTCGCATTCCTTTGGATCAGCCGGATACCATAGTTTCTGCATCAGGTACTTCTCTGAGCAATATTTTGTCTGAGGCCATATACACAAGGCTTTGGTATGGAAACTTGGAGCCCGGTGTTGCTGAGGGCAGAACGCAGATTGCAGATTTAAAAATTATAGGAAATGAATGGCTGGAGAGCTCCGGTACCAACGAATTCGGCATTATTTCAAACCCCATAACTCAAAATGTAACGGGTGGCGTAAATACGGATATCTATGCCCCCGGTTCTGTTATTGAGCACGATAGCAGTTATATGAAAGTTCATGTGATAAACAATCGTGACAATGCCGGTTTCTATTTCACTTCTCCCAATACCCCAAGAGAAAGAGATACGGAAACAAACGCAATCTTAAAGGAACAGAGCCTGTTGCTGGAATTCGGAGGCTTATATCCCGGGCAGGCAGTTAGCGCAACGAGATTTTTTGACAATGAAATTAAGGATTTTACCTCTTATAACAACATTAATCTGGAAGTGCATTATGAAACCAAAGCGGATACAACTCCGATTAGGTTCGCATTGCAGTTTGGCCGTGGAGGTTTGGACGGCAGCCAGGACTATTATGAATGGTCTTTTAAGCCGGTTAAAATTGCCTGCGATCTTTCCAAAGAAAGAACTCAGGACTGCCATGAAAGAAACTGGAAAGCCAACGCATTTTCTCTGCCTCTTGCTGAATTTTCAAATCTTAAAGTTGCCAGAAAACCTCCGTATTTGACGGCAGACAGCGTGTCTGTGGGTGATGGCAGCCGAAAGGAAAGAATAAAGATTGTAGGCAATCCGTCTAATAGCAATGTCAATTGGATCCGTTTTGTTGTTATAGCAGATGGCAAAGCCAATTCAAATGATTTGGAAGGAACTTTTTGGATAAATGATTTGCGGCTGACCGGAATAAACAATGAGTGGGGCTTTGCAACCAGAATGCACGGGCAGCTTGATTTTTCGGATGTATTTTCTGTTTCCGGCGAATTGCGCTACCAAGACGGAAATTTTGCGACTCTTAGAAGCGATGGAAGAAGCCCAAAGCCGACTTTGAGTGAGGCGAATACAAGACTGGATGTAAATGGTGCGGCAAGCTTGAATCTAAACAAATTTTTCAAAGATGAATACGGTTTGCGCCTGCCTTTTGGCGTTAGTTACAGTTCCACAACGCTTCGCCCGTATTTGAAACCGGAAGACGACATAAATCTAAGCCATGATAATGCCTTTGATATGTTCGGAGATTTGTCGACCGTTAATTTGGAGATTAAGGATACTGCAGAAGAGCGAAGATTGCGAGATTCATCGCAGTCAAAGGGATTCCAGAGTTTTTCTCGCTCTAAAACGCTGTCGCTTGGGTTTAGCAAGGATTATACAAAAGACGACAATATATTTCAGGAGATTTTCAGCCAGATATTTTTGGAACGTCCGGCATTGAATTATTCATATCGTGAAACAGAGCGGCGTGCTACCAGAGTTGCAGACAGTTCTTATCAGTACAACACTATTCTGGAATATAAGCTTGGAACTTTTGAGAGAAGCCAATTGAAGCTGTTTGGTGCGCCTGTTGAGCTTTGGCCCAGCACATTTGACTTGACTCTTGTGGATTTATCTTACAGCAGGAATGTAAGTCAGGAAAGAGACCCGAATTTCCTGGAACCGCAGGTGGATAAAATAACGAATTTCACAACGGATTTGAGGCATAAGGCAGATGTTCGCTGGAATATTTTTCCATTTTTGAACATTAATTATACTTTGGCTATTAATCGTGATATGCATGGCGGCGGTGACAGGGAAGCTTTTACCAAGGGAGATTTTTTTAGCCTAGATGGTGATGGAGGTCTGTTTGCGAAGAATTTCATATTTGACCATGATCATACGGATAGAAGAGTTTATGCCAGAATAGATTCCATTCCGTATAGCGATTCTCTCGGAGCAGATACCATTTGGTACCGTTCGTATGAAATAGAAGATGTGGGTTCAAGAGAATACGGCAAAACTTATGGCATTTTGCGCAACGAGCGTAATCGCAGGCAAGATTTCAGAGTGAATCTTTCTTTAGACTGGCTTCCGATTATCTCTGAATTTTTGCCAATGCGTTTTTCTTTTAACAGCGGATTTATGCAGGATAAATCCATTCCGAATAATTTTGATTTTTATGATGAAGAAATGCTTTCCAAGAATTTCTGGACAATTCAGCAGAATAATCGCTTTGAATTTTCTCCGAGTTTGAGGTTGCCTCAGCTTGCGGGAATTGCCGGTAAAAATGCAGTTAGCGCCTTTTTTGAAAAGTTGAAGTGGCGTGAGATTCGCAGTACTTGGAGCGTTGATTTGCAAACCAACGGCGAAGATTTTGCTCTGTGGCAACTGTACGAGGAGCAGGGTGTTGAGCCGCTGCAGTATTATCTGTTTGGGCTTGGTTTGGGCGATGGGTACCGCAGCCGGAGTTTTTGGAATTTGGTCAGCGGCAATATGGGCTTGGATTCACGTGATGATTATATTCGCTTTGCGCAGTATAGAAACCAGAATATGGATTCGCTTGTATATCAGGGCCGTTTTGATCATGCTGTTAGGCGCAATTTAACGACCAATACCGCATTGACTTTGCCTTTCTGGGATATAGGTGTTAAGGGTGATTTGACCTGGACTGAGACTTTCCGGCAAATGAGGGAAAACCCGCTTTTCATAGATACAACAACAACATGGCCAAAGATTGGAATTGGAGTAGATATTCCTAATTTTGCCAAGCGCATTGATTTTTTAAACGGCAAATTCCGCAGTTTTTCAACTTCGCATCGCTTTGACTATCAGGAGCAGCGCACGGTTCGTCCGTTTCAGACTGCGGAAAACGAGTGGCTTACTACAATAGATTTTAATCCGCTAATTCGCATAAGCGCACTTACTCAGGGCAATATTCGCATAGACAACAGCGTTAGGTTTAAAACCGAAGAGAGGGTACGGCGTGCAAAGATGGAGTTGCCCGGAACGGAGGATTGGGAAGAGGACGAATACATAAGGGTTCCCTGGCTATACACGGACATGACAGTGGACAAGGGTTATGCTTTTGGTGATGAGCTTGCCATTTCTTATGCTCTTAAAACAAAGCGTGGTTTTCAGCTTTGGCGCTGGTATATAAAGCTGGATAACGACATAGACTTGAAGTTCACAAGCGGTTATAGCTATCGTAAGCTTATACAGGAGAGTTATGTGACTCCGCCTGGTTTTAATCCTTATGATCCTACGTTTTCAGATGGAGACGTGCATTATGTGCTTGTAACAGACGAAGGGGAGTATCCGAGTTATAATCCCAAGCTTGAAAAATTGCCTCGCAGCATTCCGACTCGTTCTCATGAGTGGTATCTTCGCCCGAGCGCAGGCTATAATTTTAACAAAGTAGCAAGCGCAAGTGCTTACATAGAATATCGCCAGTTAATTGAGCAGTTAAACGATGGCTACACGCACACAAGGCAAAGCATAGCTTTTGAAATAGCGGTAATGCTGAGGTTTGATTAAGCGGCGGACCGGGCTCGAACCGGCGACAGTCAGCTTGGAAGGCTGAAACTCTACCAACTGAGTTACCGCCGCGCAGATACAAATATAGTAAAAAAGAATCATCTTGTCAAGTTTTCAAAGTACGACGAAAAGCCCGTCTGGCTGAGCCAGACGGGGGAACCTCCAAAGGAGTAAAGGTTCCGCTTAAACCTGTTACCCGTTTATGAGAGTCAAAGCCGTTTGCGGAAGCGTATTTGCTTGCGCCAACATACTCGTCGCCGATTGCACCAATATCTGATTTCTTGTGAAATCCGTTGTTGCCTGCGCAAAGTCTGTATCTCTAATACGGCTTTCCGCATCCTGGGTGTTGAATTCCAAGCTGGCTATGTTATTGATGGTGTATTCCAAACGATTGATATATGTACCAATCTTCGCTCTTACACCGCTAACACTCTTGATAACCTTGTCCAGATGATCAATGCATTCAGTTGCATAATTCTGAGACCTGATGTTCTTGGTAGAAAGACCAATTGCACCCGGGTTGAGAGAAATATAAGTAACTGTCATCTCGTTTGCCCATTTGCCACCCATGCCGGAGCTATAGTTAGGACCTATATGCAGCGTATAAGAAGCTGCGGAGGTCATATCGTTTATGAGCATATTCTTAAACAGATTTACTACACTGTCAGAAGACGGTTGAGAGTTATTGTTAAGCAGTATGGTTAGGCGCTCTTTAAGTGCCTCTGCAAGCTGCCGGTCTTTAGTGCTTGGAAGCGCTGCTATACTAGCATCGCTAAACGCAGGATCATTTAACACATCCCGTACTTTTTGAATAAGAGGGTCAATATCTGCTGCTATCATCGGAGGGCCAACTTGCGCTAAGGCCGCAAGATCAGTTAGAGCGGTATAAGCATCTCCTCCATTGGCAAATAAAGCCTTCAGATCATCCGCATTTACAAAAGCGTTGCTTAGAGATTGCATCTTATCTCGCTCATATTGCAGTTCTCTTTCTAATTGATGTTTGTCTCCAATTGCTCCAAAGCTGGTGTTTGGGCTTTCAGACCAGTTCAGCATGTTCTTGCCGTTATAATCTGTTGTTTTGGCTATGCGAGCGACTTCTTTTGTCAGTTCCTGGAACTCCAAGTCCAGATACTTGCGCTCGGTGCTTGTCAGAGTATCGTTGGCAGCCTGCACTGCAAGCTCACGTTGCCTCTGCATGATATTTGTGATTTCCGCTAAACCGCCTTCGGCAATCTGCAAGGCAGCTATGCTGTCTTGAGAATTCTGCTTGGCTTTTCTCAAGCCACGAATCTGGGTTCGCATCTGCTCACTCATCGCAAGGCCAGCGGCATCGTCTTGAGCTCGGTTTATTCGCAGGCCGGTGGAGAGCTTTTCCAAACTCTTGCCCATGGCCGTGTTGTTTTGATATAACGCGTGTTGCGTTATCATCGCATTAACATTATGATTGATTTTCATAACAAACTCCTTTGTATGAGAAAAGCCTCAATCAAAAGCTTTTCTGTGTGTTTCTGATTATTATCTATGCGATAATCGTGCCAAAAACACAGAGTTTGCATGAAAAAGTTATTTTTTTTTATTATTTTGCGTTTTCTTCAACTTTTACTTCAACTTTCACTTTAACTTTAAGTTTTGCGTTAAGTTTTAATACGCACCTTCGTCGTCCAGTTCAAATGCTGGAGAGCCGCCATAGGGGTCACCGTCTATTTTAACTAGCTTTGAGGCATTGGTCCAGTCTGCGCCCCTGTACTTCTGCGGATCGACTTCTTCCCAAGTCAAACGAGTTATAACCTCGTCGGTCTTGTAATCTATGTATTCCCAGGTCAGGCCATCGCTGGATTCTCTGTCCGGTGGGCCCCAGAGCAGGTTTACCAGGTTTTTGTTCATGCCTTCGGCTATGTGCCCAGCCAAAAAGATTTTTTTCAATCTGGCGTCAATGCCAAAGCCCTCTTGCACAACATCATAGTTGCGCTCGTCGGCAGGAATGCCCCTTTCTATTAAAATAGGCGATTTCTGCTTGTTGGCGCATGAAATAAGCACGCCAACCGCTAGTACTGCTAAAAAGATTTTTTTCATGTTTAAAAAATAGTATTTTCTGAGGCTGTGTTACGATTTTTTTTGATTTTAGCTTTATTTTGTTGCAGTTTTGCCTATAAATCCCCCTTTTTGGTGATTGGGCCCAATATTGAGTATGGAGTTTCCGGTATTGCTGCCCCGGCTGATGTAAGGGGAGCCTTTGTTCCAAGGACAAACACTTACTTTGAATATTCCTGGATTGAGCCTCTGGGAATGGATTACTACGGTGCCTGGAAACCCAATAAAACAAATTACATGAGATTTTTTGCCGGTGCGGAGCTCTCTCCTTTTTATGGAGCTGTCAGGGTAGGGTTGGGTTTTGCGCCGTTACCGCCTCCTTTTGCTGTTTTGGAACTGCGTTTTGTCTATTCAAACGAAAATCTGTTCATAAGCGATGTTGAAATGCCAATGAAGTTCGGTGAGCAGCCTTCCATCAAAGATACCTGGAATGCCGGCTATATATTTGACAATTTTTACGATAATTCGGCGCATGCGCTAATACAGAGCTTTGACATGCAGCTTAGCGGGCGATATGCCTCCAGCAGGTTCAGTTTTTCCTTTTTATTCCATTTGGCCCTGATAGACATAACTTCTGACTTTGACGGAAAAAAGAGTTTTGATTATATGCGTGGAATTCCGGTTTTCAGCAGGGATTACATAGTTGCCGAAGAGTTGTTTGCTATTTATAATTTCAGTAAAAATTTCTCTTGGTGCGCAGAGTTTTCTGCTATGTTCTCAGGCCGCCGCTTTACATTCTATTCTCCATTTGCGGCTTACGACAAGGAACCGCTTTCATATTATATAGTATCTACAGGCCCTTTGTGGAGATTTGAAGACGGCAAATCTTATCTTTCCGCAAGCCCTGGCCTTTTTACACGTGGCGGCAATGGCTACACCTTTTCTGACTCCATAAAAGAGAGAATTTTGCTGTCAATTCAATATAAGCGTTTTTGGGATTTCAGATTTGGAAAAGATGGATATTAATAAACAGATAATTCTGGACAGAATTTCAAAGGCTTGTGAATTGACTGGCCGAGATCCGGCTGATGTTCGCCTTGTTTGGGTTAGCAAAATGCAGCCTGTCTCTGCGGTGGAGGCTGCTATAGCCTTGGGAGCAATGGACTTTGGCGAAAATCGTGTTCAAGAGGCTTTAGAAAAGTTTTTGCCGCAGAGAGCCGGCATTTTTTGCAGGATAATTGGCCCTGTGCAAAAGAACAAACTGCGAAAAGCGGTGCAGGTTGCTGGGGCCATAGACAGCGTTGCAGACTTGGAAAGCGTGCTTAAGCTCGAAGCGTTGTGCGAGGAGGCGGGTAAAAATCTGGAGATTCTTTTTCAGGTGAATGCGTCTGAGGAGGCAAGCAAGAGCGGCCTTTCTATGCAGGAAGCTTTTGATTTTTTGAGCGGTTTGCCAGAGCCTAAGCGATTAATTTACAAAGGGTTGATGACAATAGGCAAAAATACTGGCAATCCTGAAGATTCTCGGGCTTGTTTCGCATTTTTAAGAGATTTGCGGGACCGTATTTTAAATTCGCAGCCCAAGTTTGCGCATTTTTCCGAGCTTTCAATGGGCATGACCGATGATTTGGAAGTTGCTATAGCGGAAGGCGCAACGATGGTGAGGATTGGAACTGCGTTATTTGGCAAAAGGTTTACTATATTACCCCAATGATTAAACACTTGGTTTTTTGGAAAATGAAGCCCGTTGCGGACAATCGCACAGGTAAGGAAAATGCGGAAGTCATGGCGCAAAGGCTAAACGCTTTGAAAACCGTGATCCCTTTTGCCGTTGAAATAGAGGCTGGCGTTAATTTCAATGAAACTTCAGCAGCTTATGATGTAGGCTTGTACTCGGCCTTCAAAACAAAAGAAGACCTGAATGCGTATCAGAAGCATCCGGCTCATGTTCAGGTTGCGAAGTGGATAAATAGCGGCATCACGGAGTCCAGAGCGGTTGTGGATTATGAAATAGAGGGTGTATGACTTCGGAAATAGAAGCCCTGAGACAAAAACTTGACGTGATAGAAGATAAACTTATAGAGCTCTTGAACGAGCGTGCAAAATACGTGCTTGAAATAGGCAAAATAAAACACGAACAAGGTTTGCCCATAACAGATCTTCAAAGAGAGGAATCTATTTTAAGCAGAGTGGCGGAAAAAAATCAAGGCCCTATGAGCGATGAATTTGTGCAGGATATTTTTAAAAAAATAATAGAAGAATCTGTGAGATTGGAGAGCGATGTTTAAACGCATCACCTTGGTTGGTTTTGGTTTGCTCGCAGGTTCCATTGCGGCGGCGGTAAGGCAAAAAGTCGCAATACGTGCGGTGAGCTCAAAAAGCACATTGAAAAGAGCCAAAGATTTGGCTGATGAATTCTTTGAATACGATGATGTAAAAAACTGGCTTCCGGGCTCGGATTTAATTTTGTTGTGCAGCCCCATAAAGCATATTATATCAACTATTGATGTTTTGCAGAGCAATGCAAATTTGCTAACCGGCGAAGTTATGGTAAGCGATATAGGCAGCACAAAAGAGGAAATTTGCGAAAAGGGCTTTGCCTTGCCCAAACCTTTTGTTTTTGTTGGTGGGCATCCAATGGCCGGTTCGGAAAAGCATGGCTTTGAGCACAGCGACCCATCTATTTTTGAAAATGCGTATTGGCTTTATTGCCTCCCTGAAAACTTGGCAAAGCTGCCGGAGCCCATGTGCGAACTTTTGAATTTTTTAGGCAGCCGTCCAGTGCAAATAGCTCCGAATGACCACGATTTTGCTATGGCCTGGCTTAGCCATGCGCCGCAACTCCTGAGCACTTCAATGGCGGCCGGAATTTCCCCAGAGGTGGTAAAAAATCATTTGCATCTTGCCGGGCGTGGCTTTAGGGATATGACTCGCATAGCCGGATCTTCCTGGGGAATGTGGAAAGACATTCTGGAGACCAACAGAAAAAACATAGATGAGGCACTTGGCATTTATGCGCAAAAAGCGCTGGAGATAAAAAGCAAGTTGGACTCCGGATTGGAAGATGATTTTTTACTTGGCAATGAAACGAGGCACAGCTTGGCAACGGGAAAAAATTACGCTTATCCTCTTTACGAAGTTGTAGCGAACATACCCGATGAACCCGGTTCAATATTAAAAGCCTTAAACCCTCTTGCAGCCGAAGGCATAAATCTCAGGGATATTGAGCTTATGAAAGTTAGGGAAGGAGTTGGCGGAATTCTGCTTTTGGCGTTTAAAACGGAAAACGAAGCGGAGAGCGCAATTAAAATTTTAGAAGACAGAGGAATCCATGCCGTTAGCCGCTAGAATGACCGCCCCAGTTCCCGGAGATGTTTTTATAGAAACCATGCCCGCAGCAACCGTTGGCGATTTGTGCCCAAAAACCGTGGTTAAAGGTTCAAGCTCCGTATTCATAAATAAAAAACCGGCGGCGAGGGTGGGAGATCCCATGACTAAAGGCGTTGTTCCCAGCGGTTTTTCAACTGTTCTCATTGGAGATTAGCGATGCATAAGCTTTATACGGAAAGGGAAGCTTTTTTTAACTGTGCGTTTTTAGCTGCGCTTGCAAATGGCAATTCCATTATACATGGTGTTAATGCTCCTCCGGAATTTGCGGGTTTTGCAGATTATTTAAGGGATTTGGGTGCAACCGTTTCCATAAACGAAGAGCAATGGGAAATTACCGGCGTGAATTTCAAATGCAAAAAAGATTTGAATTTAGATTGGGTTGGCGATGATTTTCCTTATCAGAAGCGGAATAAAAAAATAATAGAATGTCTTTTGAACGGTGATCCTTTTAATTGCGAAGAGAAAATTCCGGTAAAGAATTCCCTAATAAGAGAACTTTCCTCATTCGGAGCAGAAGTGGAGTTTAAGCAGGATGGCCCCGAAGAAACGGATGAATTTGCCAAGCGCATGGCAAAAATGCAGGGAATAAAAACAGAAAAAAAATGGATTTGCAATATTCCGCCGGTTCCGTCTCTTTTAGCGAGAGACAGATTCATTGCCGGTGATGCTACGCAAGCGGCTTGCCTTGCTTTGGCGGCGTCTTTAGTTCCAAATACCGATGTGACTATAAAAGCGGTTAATCTGGATTCCAGCCGAGCCGGGATTTTCGGGGCATTTAGAAGGCTTGGCGCAGACATTGATATAGTTTCTCGCCATGAAAGGGGAAATGATGTGTGGGGAGATTTAAGAGTTAAAACAGCAAAGGCTCTTACCTGCATGCGCATGAGCCCCGATGTTTTGTCTACTTGTTTGGATGAAATTCCTTTTCTTGCAGTTTTAGCTTGCTTTGCAGAAGGCGAAACAATTTTAAAATTGCCGGCTTGGTCAACATCTTTTTACAAACCGGTTTTATCAATCCTTTATGAAAATCTTGAGTGCGGTCTTTATGAAGAAGGTTTGATTTTACGTGGAGATTCCAAAATGAAAGTCAAAACTTTTGATTGTAAAAATCATCCGATCATAGGTTTGGCTTTGCATATTTTGAATTTAAAGATAAGAGGCAAAGATGGTGTTGCGGGAATTGATTGTGTTGAAAATATATTTCCCGGAGGGCTGAATTTTGAAAATTGGCATAGTGTCTCGTAATGAAAAAAATCCGAAGCTCTTGGAAGGTTTGGCTGCAATAAGGCGTTGGGGCAAAGGGCACAAAGATACGATAATCTACGGTTCTGTAAGGGCACAAAATTTTGTGCCCTTACAGAAATGCGATGTTCTGATTGCCATTGGCGGAGACGGTACTGTGCTTTCTGCCGCACGCATAGCTTGCGGCAAAGAGATTCCCATAATCGGCATAAATGCCGGGCGCATAGGTTTTTTGGCGGAATATAAACTGGAAGAAATACCTGCTGTTTTGGATGCTCTTTCAAACGGAACTTTCAGCACGCAAGATCGCATTATGCTGGATTGCAGCGTTTATTCCGGTCGCAAGAGAATTTTGAACAGAATAGTTTTGAACGAAATTTTTTTGCATTCACACGCACCGGAAAAAATGGTGAATTTAGAAGTGAAAGTAAATGATAAATTTTTAACCGAATACTGGGCAGACAGCTTAATGCTCGCTACGCCCACAGGCAGCACCGCCTACAGCCTTTCGGCTGGCGGTCCTATAATTTATCCATCGGCAGAAGCTTTTGTGTTAAACCCTGTTAATCCCATGAGTCTTTCTGTAAGGCCGATAATAATTCCGTCATCTTCTGTTTGCAAAATAAAATGCATTTCCGGCAACACCGCAGAAATGGTTTTTGACGGTCATTTCAAAGAAACTTTAAAGCAAGATTTTGAGCTTGTAATTTGCCGCAGCCGTTCTGTGACTCGTTTCGCTCACATTGGAGAAGGCGGAGAATTCGGCTTTGTTCAGGCATTGAGGGAGAAATTGGGTTGGACGGGAAAGATGAAAGTGTAGTGGGCCCACCAGGACTTGAACCTGGGACCAGCGGATTATGAGTCCGCTGCTCTAACCAACTGAGCTATAGGCCCTGATGAACAGGTACTTTGAGCTTGCATCACAAGCTCTCGGAACCTAAAAGTAGTAAATAATTTCTTGCTGTGTCATCCCATGATACCCGAATGGAACTTGCATTCTTCACGAGCCTGGACCACAAGCTCTTCTTCTCACGGAAAATACTTTCTGCAATGCGCACTTGTTCCAAAATAACATCAGGAGAAGATTCCGCAGCAACAAAGGAATTCGTTTTTATGCGGGATTCATCGGCGTTAGGGTCATAAGGAATTGAATATAAAAATGGCTTTTGCGAACGCCTGTTTGAAATGTGCAACGTGCCTGTAGCCGAGGCTTTCAAGAACAGCGATAAAGACGGCTCGCTGGAATCCGTTGACAAAAATATATCTGCAGCGGAGAGCCTCTGGTAGAGGCTCTCGTCAGTCTCGATCAACGGAAGAAGCGCTATTTTATCGTGGTGCTTTTCCTGTATGGCTGCAAAGTATGGAAAATTCCGGTTGTTCTCGGAAATGCCTATTACCAACTGCAAATCCATATTCAGCAGGTTTGCCAAAATAGTGGAAATAACCTGCGCAGTGCTGCCTGAATAGGCATCTAAATGTGAATACATCAATATGCTGGAATCAGCCGCCAGGCCAAGCTCGGCTCTTAAATTATCCTTCTTCTGCCGCTTGAATTCTTCTGCTTCATTCGGAAGGATCCAGTTTGAATAATCCATGCCGCTCTGTATGCTGGAGAGCTTCCCCCTCTGGCTCTCCAAGAAGCCGCGCATGCCGCCTTGCAGGTCCGTGGAAAGCAGGTAAGACAAATAGCTTGCAGATGTGAATACCACTTTGTCTGAGTAAAGCATTGCCGCCTTAAGCATGCTCACCTTGCCCCAGAACTCATAGCCGTCAATGTCAAAACCCTTGGGTGGTAGCCCTATTAGAGATATGTCGTCCGGGCTGCAATGGTAATCGTAGTGAATGTTATGCACGGTTAAAATTACCGGAATGCCGTCGAAAAAGTCTTTATATACGGTTTTTGCTATTGCCCCTGCAATGCCGCCCCATTCGTGAACGTGGATTGCGTCGGGCTTAAAGTCCATCTCCATGCAGCAGCTAAGAGCTGCGGATGCAAGGAAGGAAAAGCGCTGATGGTTATCATGATATGTCTTTTCAATACCGTTGCCGTATATGCCGGATCTGCCGAAATAATTGTCATATTGTATGAACAAATCGTCTTCGCAAGTGCCGCTTCTCACTGCGGAATATTCCCTATTACTCAGTTTTTCAACGAAATTTCTTCCGATTTTGCTGTCGCTGTTGTAAGAAAAGCGGGAAAAATAGGGTGAAAAACCCAGAACCTTAGCTCCCCACCTGCGGTAGGCTGAGACTAGGCTGCCTACAGCTCTAGCTAGAGGGCTGTCGCTCTCGGGATAATTTTCTGAACAAATAACAAGAATCTTCATAAAAGTACTCTCATAATGTAAAAAATATTTTATTTTCAAAAAAAAAGAACTATTTTTATTACAAATAGTATTCCAACTTCAACTATGAGGTCTTTTTATGTTCAAAAAACGCGTTTTTCTCACCGCTTTAGCCGTTTTCTTGTTAGGGGTTCTTGGCTGTAAGGGTAAAAATGAAAGTAACGGGGACGCCTTTTTAAAGGAAGGCAAGTACAGAAATGCCGTTAACTCCTATACGAATGCTCTGAAAAAAGGCAAAATTTCCAAGGAGTTTTACGATAATTTCGTGATATCTTATGTTCTTTCGGCAAAACAAACTGCCAAAAAGAACCCGGCAGACGATATTATTCGCAGCTATATAGAGCAAGCTCACAAATATTTGCCGCAAGTAAAGAAAGCTGCTACCCTAGACTCTGTGGTGGCAGGTCTGGCTGAGATAGGCGTTGCGCAGGTTAAGAGCGGCATTGAATACGAATATACCTTGCAGGGATTTCGCAATTTAGACAGTGCGCTCAGCATTGCAAAGCGAAACAACCTTGATATAAGGGTTGCTCATTCGGCTCGCCAGGAAGCGGAAAAATCAATTGTCTCGCAAGCTCTTGAAAATGCGAAGGGCGCAGCTAATGACATAACCACCGAGTATGTTCTTTTAGAGGCTGAGGTGGTGGCTCCTGACAATGAGGAGTTGAAGAAGGCTCTGGATAAAGTTCGCTTTAAAAATCGCAGCACCTGGCTGATTTTTGCAGAAGATATAATCGGGCAGCGCCCGAGCCGCATGGTTGATAAATACGGTTATGTAATGTATTTTCCGAACATGAGCTTCAGCACAACCGGTGCTGTAGGCGATATTCAAGTTTGGAATGCTACCGGCAACAATATGCCTTTTGAGCCTAACAAACTCAAAATTGTTTCAAAGAATGGTGATGTGGCTAATGGCAAATACACAGGCAACGGCACATGCACCATTGATATGGTTGATCAAAAAACCGGAGCATTCAAGCCGACTATCAAGCCGTTTAACGGAGCAGTCGGAGAGTTGCGTTCCGAGAAAAGCTGCTATGCTAAAATTTCTTTTGCTTATTCTAAAGGATTTGATCCCGATTATGTGGAATACACAGATTCATTATCCAATATAGGTCGCAAATATTTCGGGCAAAAATAATGCAATATAAAGTTTTAATTGTTGAAGACGAAGAGTTCATAAGAGATGGCTTGCAAGAGTGTCTGGAGATGGAAGATTACCAGATCGCTGTTGCAGGCGATGGCGATGAAGCTCTGCAAAAGGCCGATGAATTTTTGCCTCACCTTGTTCTTTTGGATGTGATGATGCCAAAGAAAAACGGCTTTGATGTTTGCCGTTTGCTGCGGAAAAAATATCCGAATCTGATCATAATAATGCTAACCGCAAAGGGTGAGGAAGCTTCTAAGGTTATGGGTTTGAACATAGGCGCAGATGATTACATAACAAAGCCTTTTTCAACTCTGGAATTGCTCGCAAGGGTAAATGCTTTTTTCAGAAAGCTTGCCATGCAAGTGGATTCTCTTGCCTTTAGCGGTGAGTCTGCCGAGTTTAGCGGAATTCGCTTGGACTTTAAAAAATACGAGGCAACCAAAAACGGAGATGCTTTGGATTTGAATGTAAGGGAATTTCAAATTCTCAATCTGTTTTGCAAGCGACGTGGAGAAGTTATATCCAGAGAAGACTTGATACAGTTGATAGATTCCAGTTCTAATTCGAGAACCATAGATAACTACATTGTGAAGCTCAGGCAGAAAATAGAAGATGATCCGGAAAGCCCAAGGCTAATACTGTCCATAAGGGGAATGGGGTATAAGCTGGATGCTTAGGATAAGCCTCCTTCTCTTTTCTATTGCTATAGCGTCTCCTGTTAATGAGAAAATTCAGGAGGCTGCTTATGTTTTAAGTGTTAATGCGGATACTGCCAAGGCACTGCATTTGTTTGAGCATGCGTTGAAACTTCCAGATGCTTCGGTGCGTGAAAAGTTGAAAGTTCATCTGTATTTGGCTAAGATAGCGGAAGCTAAAAACGATACTATAAAAGCTCTTGAGCATTATGTTTTTTTAAAGAACAATTCGCAAAGCGTTCCGTTTGCGTATATGGCGGCGAACCAGGAAAAGATTTTGGGTGCGGCAAATGAAAGAATAAGAATTGCAAATGAAATTCGCAATCGTGATGCTTTTGCGCCAAGTGTTAAAATAGATGAGCGTTTTGTGAATTGCCAAATGGAAGGGGAGCTGTATTTGGCCCAGCATATTGTGTATAAATGCCCGGACAATTCTCTGCATCTGGTTTCAAAAAAAGACGGAACGGAGACTTGGAACATTCCTTTTCCTGAGAAGCCGGCGAAGGTATTTTTGACTCTGGACGGATTGTTTCTTTATTGCCAGAATTCGCTTTATTTTTACAGCCTTGGCAATGGCTTGGAATCTCCCGTTAGAATATCAACTCTTGATGTGCAGGATGTAAAGGACATAGGAGATAAAATATATGTTCTTGATATAAGCGGGAACATAAGTTTGTTCAATAAAAATTCCGGTAAAATTGTTTCCAGCGCAAGGAGCGATGGTGAAAAGTTTTTTAAGCCAGGTATTGGATTGATAGGTACATACCAGAAAAGCGGCGGCATATCCGTATTTGATACGTTGCTGAACAATTTATGGGATTACCAGTTGAATGGAGAAATTGATACTGCAATTGTGAGCACGGACTCTGTGATTTTCTATTTGCAAAATGGCAGCGCAGAGATATTATACACTAGGCATTATCGGAAATTTGCTACTCCGAATTATATAAACGTAGATTCTCTGCTTGTTTTTGAAAGCGGCAGCGCGCTTGCTTGGTACAATATTGCTACACGGGAAAATAGTGACAGCGCATGGCGGCGAGCTGTTATTTACGGGGCAAGAAAACCTGATTTTTCATCGGTTATTTTTGTCGATTATGCACGGCGAATAGGTGCTAAGTGGGTAAAATACATGCCAGTTTCTTCTACCATATCTTATCCTAAAATGTTTAGCGAGTCTAATTGGCTTTTTGTTTATGATGACGGTTCTCAAAGCCTGCTGAAATTTTCTTTGGAAACCGGCAGCGCAGGCGGTGAAATAGTTCTTCCTAAAGAGAAGAAATATACTTTGGCAAATGACAATCCGCCCTGGCTTGTTTTGAGCTCGGGGTATTGGCTCTCGCAGTTCTCGCTCAGGGAGCAAAATAGCCTTTCCATTGAAATGCCGGGCGTGCCTTTTTCTTATTTGCGCAATAAGGATTCCATTTATGTTGGGCTTTGGAATGGCTTTGTGCTAAAATACTTTACGCCTAAAATGCGCCTGGACTGGTCTCGCAAGGTAAGCTCCGCTCAGGTGTTTTTGGCCGGCGGTGATATGGGGGTTTATTCGCTTTCGCAGGGCAGGGCTACTTTGCTCTCTTCCGAGAGAACGGATAAGGTGTTTAATTTGGAGTTAAGCGGTCCTGTTAGCGATTTTAAATTTAAAAATGGTTTGTTTGCTGTGGTATCAGAAGACGGTAGAGTACAGATTTTTTCCGAGGCGGAGCAATTTAAGTCTTTGGGGGCCTTTTCCGTTAATTCTCCGGTTATTTCTATTGAACTGCTCGATATGGATGGCAAGACTTATGCGCTTGTGGGTGAGGCTAACCAGAATCTCTCTCTTTATGAAATTCCAAGCGCTAACCATGTTTGGACCTTTAAAAGCAAGGGGTCTGCAGCTATGCAAGGAATTTTGCATGACCGGCATGTATGGCTGGATCAGGAGGGTTCCATTGTGGGATTGGACATAAAAACAGGCAAAGAGGTAAAAAAATACCCTATTTTCGGCAACGGAGCTTCTATTAGCATACACGGAAACACTCTTTATTGTGCCACACCGGAAAAATTGTTGTATGCTTTTCCGCTGTAAAGCCTTGCAATACGGATAAATAGGCATTTGTACAGGTATTTATTAAAAAAAAAATTAAAAATACCCTTGTTTTTTGCAAAAAAAAAAACTAAATTTGTATAGGAATTCCATATTAAGGAGATATTATGAAAAAACCCGATCTGGTTGAAAAGGTAAAAGACCTCGCTGGTCTCGAAAGCAAAGCCGCTGCCGAACGTTCAGTTAATGCTGTTCTGGAAGCTATTGAAGCTGGCTTGCAGAAAGATGGCGAAGTTCAGTTGATTGGCTTTGGCACATTTAGAGTCAAAGACCGCCCGGCTCGTGAAGGCCGCAATGTTAAAACAGGCGAAAAGATTAAAATCAAAGCCTCCAAGACAGTTGCCTTCAAAGTTGGCGCAGCTCTAAAAGCTAATGCTACAAAGAAAGGCGGCAAAAAGAAATAATTTCTTTTAGCTGTTTTGCACGGCAGGGTTGCGCAAGTAGCTCTGTCGTTTTTCTATATTCCCCCATACAATGTTGCGTTTATTCTTAACTTCATTTCTGTGCGCTGTATTTATGGCGTGTTCTTCCTCAGACGAAGCCGCTACCTTGAGCGAGTGGTTTAGCGATCGGGGGTTGCCAACCTCCTACGGCAAGAAGGATACCGTGATTTCGGTTTCTGTGTCATTTGTTTCTGGGGCCAATGATTCCGCTTATGCGGTAGGTTCTCATGCTGTTCTGGGCAACGTAAATGGCGTGGAGCATGCGCTTTACTTTGGCTTTGGCGGTTTGGCTGCCAGAAATATGGTTTTGAGGCCGGACACTGTTTTTTATAATAGCTTTTACGAAGGCATAACCCCGAAAGAACCGTTGGGAGCAACTGTTTACTGGCAAAAAGAGGACCCAACAATGCATGATACCAGCTGGGTGCAATTTAACAGGCCCTGGTTGGATTCCGCAGATATAAGCATTGATGATTTTTCATTTTCTCTGCCGGAAGCTGTTCCTGATGACACATTGCTTATTGGCATAAAGTTAAAAGCCGGCAGCAACATTGTTTTGCGCATAGAGACAAAGTCGATTACCGATATACCGGGTTTTGCACGTGTTGCCCAAAAAACAAAGATTATAGATGAGTGCTCGCAATGCTTGCATGCCGGAGCCAGAGAGTCGCTTCTTGTATCTATTGATTATATTGGTGAAGTAAATATTAATAGGCCCGTTGTGTTTGCCGAGTTGCAGCTTTTTCCAAAGCGCATGGATACCACAGGTAGCGAGCTTGGGCATCCGTTGCCGGTATATGTGTATGGCGCCGATGGATCATTGGAAACTTATCGGGTTCGGGATGGCGCAGATTCTTCTGTTTATAAGTATGGGCATCCCAATCTTGTTTTTTGGGCAGGAGAATCCGATACCTTAAAACTGCAGGTTACAAACAGCATGCGCAAAGGCATGGCTGAGAGTTTTACTTTTAAGCTTGGAACCCCGATGTTGAAGCCTAAGTCGCTTCAATTCTACAATTCTATTTACAGTACGGAAAAAGTTTTTTCTGACAGGCAGGCGTATGCCAAATATGATTTTGGCACTATTGAAGAAACTGCGCAGCTAAGGCTTTGGTTTGCAGATATTGATTAATAACCATGCTAAAACATATTTCAATTAAAAATCTAGCACTCATAGCAAATGCGGAAATATCGTTTTCCGGTGGCTTTTGGGCTATAACTGGCGAAACGGGTGCGGGAAAATCGGTGTTTTTAAATGCGCTCAAGCTTTTATGCGGCGCAAAAGCGACTGCAGGCATGGTGAGAAACGGTGAAGACTCTGCGGTTATAAGGGGGAGTTTTGAAATTGAGGATTTGCCGGAAGCTCGGGAATTTTTGGAAAAACGAGAAATAGATTTTGAAGACGGCGAGCTTGAGATTCAAAGGGAAATTTTCAGCACGGGAAAGAGCAAGGCTCGCATAAATGGAGTTATTGCAAGCCAAATAGATTTGCAGGAACTCGGAGAAATGCTTGTGCAATTGCATGGGCAAAGCGAGCAAACCCTTTTGAAAGATGTTAAGTCTCAGCAAAAACTGATAGATGCTTATTGCGGAAATGAAGAGCTTTTGCAAAAATGCAGGGAAACTTTTGAAAAACTGAGCGCAGTCAATAAAAAAATAGATGACTGCAAACAGAATGCGGAAAGCATTGCCCAGCAAAAAGAATTTTTGCAATTTCAGTTGAACGAACTCAAAAATGCAAATTTACGCCCAAACGAAGAAGAGGAATGTGAGCGCATTGTGCAGGAATCTGCCGGAGGCGAATTTAAACGCAAAATGACAAACGAGTGCTTGGAGCTTTTAATAGGTGAAACCGGTATTTCAAATCTTTTGGGTGAGCTTGTATCAAAGCTGCAAAAACTTGAAGGCAAATGCAGCGATGCACCTAAAAGCGATGCGGCTGCGAGCGCAGAGGATTACTTTAGCAATCTGGTTTTGGAGCTCAAGAAACTCGGCAAACAAGAGGTTTACAGCCCTGAGCAGATAGAAAAAGCGAATACCCGCATAGCTCTTATACAAAAACTCAAGCGCAAATACAAAACGGATTTAAATTCGCTTATAGAGCTCAGGGAAAAGAGAAAACAGGAGCTGGAATCTCTGGAAAATTCCGATTCGGATGTTGAAGAATTGCAAAAATCGGCAAATAAAATTCGTGCCGAACTTGAAAAAATATGCGCAGAACTCTCTAAAAAAAGACTTGCCGGCGCAAAAAAACTTGACGCTGAGGTGGAGAACAGGCTGCATGCACTTTCTATGCCAACGGCGGTATTTTCCACGCATTGGACTTCTGCGGAGCTTGGCGCAAACGGTGCGGAGCAGGGGGAATTTTGGATTGCGCCGAATAAGGGTGAAGGCGAGAAGCAGTTAAGGCAATCGGCGAGCGGAGGCGAGCTTTCTAGGGTTTTGCTTTCATTTAAGCGAACAATGGCAGAGAGAGACAAGGTTCCTATTTTGGTTTTTGACGAGGTAGATAGCGGCATTAGCGGTGAAGTGGGGCATAAAATAGGGGAGTGCTTGCAGGAACTCGGTAAATACCATCAAGTGCTGACAATCACGCATTTGCATCAGGTTGCTGCGCTTGCGAATGGGCAATTCTGCGTTAGAAAAATTGAAGAAGGGCGTCGCACTTATACAACTATTGAACCGCTTGGCAAAGAGCAACGTGTTTCCGAGATTGCGAGGATGCTGGGAGATGAAAAATCCCCTAAGTTTTTGACGCTCGCCAGCGAATTATTAAAAAATACCTGAATCGGAATTTAGCCGTTGCTGGGGGTCTTTATTTTCTATATTACTTATTATGGAAATACTAACTTCGGAGAGATAGCTATGATAATAAAAGTTATTTTTTATTCCATATTTTTATCTTTCGTATTATTAGGATTATCATTATCATTATTATTAGGGTTATTATTTTATGTCAAAATTATTTATATACCGAATAATATTCTAAAAACAGGAATAAAAGAAAGCGAATTGATTGACAAAAACTACATTTTATGCCAGACAGTAAAGGTAACTGGATTTGATTGGTTTTGTATTAAAGATGAAGATGGAAATGAATTAAAGGAATACTGCCACATTGTTGGTCCAGATCCATTCAAAACATTTGCATTTAGTTATAATTTTGAAATGGCGGATAATATATTTATTTTTTATGTTAAGGAAAAGAGAAGGTATTACTCTGAAGAAATATTGGAGGATATCCTTGAATATGCAGTTACTGAATGGGATATATTATATCCCGTAAAACAAAGTGATATTCCTATTTTAAATTTGTTTACAAAAAAATATCTTACAAAAATAGCACTATGGGATCCTTAAATGAGATATGGCTAATTATAGCAGAACTCCAAGGTGCGGGCGGTGGCTTAGCGATAACCTCTTTTGCGAAAAAACGCCTCTAATATCACAAAAAAACGACATTTTTCGCCAAAATTCACAAAAATAAGCCCAAAAGCCATAAAAAATTTTATATTTAATTTTATATGAAAAGAATAGCCCTCGTTTTCGCCGCAGCAAGTTTATTGCTTGCTATTTCCTGCTTGAAGCCAGAAGAACTGACGACTTCTGCATCAGAAGATGTTTTGCCGTCTAGCAGTAGCTTTGATGACAGCGATGCTCTTGTTGATTCAAGAGATAATCAAAGTTATCCTACCGTAATAATAGACGGCAAAAAATGGATGGCGAAAAATTTGAACTACGCCGGCTTAGATGGTGAATTGGGTATGGAACTATCTGAAGGTAGTGACATTTACGGCAGGCTTTATTCTTGGGAAGAAACCAATATGATGCAGGCTTGCACCAGAATGTTCTGCCAAGATGGCACAAATGATTGCAATACTTGCATTGGCGGTTTTTGCCCGCAAGGTTGGCGTTTGCCTTCAAAAGAGGAGTGGGAAGGACTGATAGCTTTTGCTGGTGGCGAAGAAGTTGCCGCAAAGAAACTCAAAGCAAGCACTAGCTGGCGCAGGTATTATTATGACGAACAAGACGCTGGCGGCACAGACGATTACGGCTTTTCTGCATTGGCGGCAGGAAAATCTCCCTCAATGCCGCCGTTTTCCTGCCCTGTGTATGAATGCCCACCTCCTCCTGAATGCCAACCGAAATGCGACGAGGAAACCGGATTGTGCAGTATATGCGTTAACTATACTTGCCCCAGAACAGTTTGCACCGCTCCTGCTGCGGATGGCAATTTCGGCGAAACTGCCTGGTGGTGGAGCTCAACGGAAATAGACGCTGATAATGCGTATAGCGTGTCTATCGGCGGTAGGCACAACATGGACAATGTGGCTATAAGGAATTACAAAAAGTCATACAAAATGTCTGTGAGGTGTGTGAAGGATTAAAATGAAAAAGATAACATTCATTCTCATAGCGGCGAGTTTGTTGGCAACGGAAGTTCTGGCGAAAGACGATGTTCTTGTTGATGCAAGGGATAAACAAAGCTATCCTATTGTGACAATAGACGGCAAAAGATGGATGGCAAAGAATTTGAACTACGCAGGGACTAACGGCGAATTGGGCACTTGCGAGCGGGATTGCAATGCTTACGGCAGAATTTATACTTGGGCAGAAACCAGGATGATGCCAGCGTGCACTAGAAAATTCTGCTTGGACGGCACAAATAATTGCAACACTTGCGTTGGCGGTTTTTGCCCGAGAGGCTGGCGTTTGCCTTCAAAAGCAGAATGGGAAAAGCTGATAGCTTTTGCAGGCGGAAACGAAACGGCAGGGAAGAAACTTAGAGCGAAAGAAGGCTGGGTTCAGTATGGCAAAAGAGACAGCAGCGGCACAAACAATTACGGCTTCTCAGCCTTGCCCGCAGGAAAATCCCCCGAATCACCGCCGTTTTCCTGTGATCCCCCAGACCCTATGGCAGTTTGTTCCGCTCCTGCACCCGATGGCAATTTTGGCGAAACTGCCTGGTGGTGGAGTTCAACTGAATCAGACGCTGAAAATGCGTATAGTTTGCATATTGGAAGCTGGAGCGATGTTAATAATGCAAGCGTAAAGAATTACGACAAATCACACAAAATGTCTGTAAGGTGCGTGGAGGGGGACTGATATGCTATCGGGGCAGAAATTTCTATATTTCTCATTATGAGAATCTATCTAGACAATTGTTGCTTCAATCGTCCTTTTGACGATCAGAGCGGCTTGATTGTATTTTTGGAAACAAAATCTAAATTAGCAATACAAAGAATGATTAAAGATAAAAACTTAGAACTTGTTTGGTCTGAAATTTTAGATTTTGAAAATAATGAAAATCCTTTTGAAG
>Ga0209755_10001160_pt1 | contig 43119 bp, 42 predicted proteins | sample TergutCo191P1_FD_187301 | JGI IMG/M metagenome (GOLD analysis project Ga0209755, IMG submission 187301) | Cornitermes sp. P1 segment gut microbial communities from Petit-Saut dam, French Guiana - Co191P1 (SPAdes) (version 2) | ecosystem: Host-associated > Arthropoda: Insects > Digestive system... | reverse complement strand
CGCGAATGCAAAAGAAGGACAACAATAGAATTTATGGGCGAATCCAGACAGGTTTGCCGTGGTGCTATTTCCCTAAAATGGAATCCGTCCGGATTTGAGGATTTAAGACAACTGGCAGCAGCGGCAATTGAGGTTATGAGGGCGGCAAAGGATAGTAGCCGCTGAAAATAAGCATTATCTACAGTTGCAAACCCTTCGCACAAGTTTTCCCTTATTTCAAGTCCGCTTGAAAGGACAAGCCTGTGAAGGTGTGTTATGATTTTATGGCAAGTGAAGATATTTACCGTAGGTGGTGCATAAATGAAAATAAAGGCATTGAATATGACGGATATTTCAAAGTGGATAGTGCTTTCTAAGGAATACGATGTCTATGTACGAGAAGTGATTTCAGACCTTTCGGAATGGTATGGAGGCAATGGAACAACATCAGAATCATTCGATAAATATATGAAAAGAAAAATAAATAATGGCGAAGCGTTCATGGCAGTAGACGATTATGGAAATTGTTGTGGCATTATTGCTATATCGAGAAATAATAACAATATAACTTTTTTTGGAATATCCCACGAGAGCGATGTCGTTGTGGCAGGAGATGTTTTACTTAATTATGCCTTATCGAAATTAGATTCTAGCATTAGTGTTAAGCTAAATGAATTAAAGAGTAATGCGGGACAAATACAAAAAATTTACGCGCTTTTAGATAAAAGCGGTTTCGTTTTTCAATCTGAAGTTTTGGAAAACGGTGTTCCGGTAAATCAAATGGTAAAAAAACTTGACAGCAATAAATAATCAATCATTCGTAATCATCTTTTGCACAACTTTCCCCTTATATCAAGTTCGCTTGAAAGGACAAGCTTGTGAGGGTGTGATACCATTTTACATAGCTTACGAACGAAATTTATATTAGGCGGTGTTATTGTGACGCATGTAATAAAAACAAAAAGACTTGTTTTACAACCTTTAAGTGAAACTGACATAAGTTTCATGCAAGAATTGATTACCCGTCCCGAAGCGTATTTTTACGACCTTGATATGCAGGAATCTCCCGATGAAGTTGTCAAGGATTGCCAACGATATATTGAAAAAGTGGGTTCATTACCGAATGAAGGCGGTATTCGCTGGATTGTTAAACGCAATGGTGATAGCATTGGAGAGGTGCATGTCCGTTGTAATTGGGAAAAAACACAGGAATGGGAAATTGGCTATCATTTTCTCAAAGAATATTGGGGCAAAGGATATGCGACAGAAGCATTAGAAACAATTATCCCATATGTGTTTACTCATTTTACGATAAATCGCTTAGTGGCCTTCACCAACGGAAACAACAAGGAAAGCATTGCTTTACTAAAGCGGGTTGGCATGTTTGAAGAAGCACGCTTACGTGAGGTACGGATGTCTAACGGCGTATATTGTGATGAAATGGTTTATTCACTGTTAAAACGCGAGTTTTCCCTTGTATCAAGTCCGCCTGTTCGGACAAGCCTTCAAAATTTTATATATGAAGAAAGAGGTTACCTATGAGCGGAACGATATTCAATGCCAAAGGGTTCAAAATTACTATTATCAAGAAAGCTGGTTTTGATGCGGTCGGGTTCTCTCGTCCTGTTAATTTTAGCGACGGTTCCATTGGATTGTTTCTCAAGGAATTGACAGAAAACGGACAGATGAAAAAGTTGGCTGAAACATTACAAACCCCACAACAAATATGGGTATGCCTGTCGGGTGCAAATTGCGGAGATTACGGCAATTGTTTGGAATGTGATTCAAGTTGTAACGGATTTGATGTACGATGTACGGTATGCGTAGAGAAAACGGAAAACCACGATTTTTCTCGGTTTAATAAAAACGAATTATTTACACTTCGTATTCCTGCGTCAGCATGGGCAGATTTTGAAGTTGGCGAAGGGCAGTCATTTACAGACTTGCATAAAAACGATGTTTACAAGTTAGTTGATGAAATAGGATATGAATGGAATAAAAAAATCGGACTTCATTTTGATAACGAACATGAGGAATCAATACCAAATAAAGAATTGCATTTTCTTTTGCCGGTAAAGATTAAAGAGTAAATCTAGCAATTATTTGCGTCTGCCATTTGCACAGCTTTTCCCTTATATCAAGTCCGCTTGGACGGACAAGCCTGTGAAGGTGTGTTACAATTGTTAGATGCAGATGAACAATTTTTATTTGACTATGAGGGTTGCGTTATGACGAAAGCTCAAAATGAAAAGCTCAATGAATTGCTTGATACGCTCCCTTTAAGTGAAAAAGGGAATTATCGAGAAATTCTTGAGTATGCCATAGGATTGGGATATGTACCGTCGAAAATAAAAAATTCACATGGTAAAGTTATTGCGTTTGCGTTTTCAAAAAATAAAATAGGCAAGCGATTAGCTAAGTTTAATTTGCCCGGGGTTTATACTGCCGATGGAGAACTTCGTATGCAATTTTACGGTGCAACCGAGTATTCTGTTTTTTTTCATGAAAAGTTGCGTAAAGAAATTGATTGCGGAACAGCTCCTTGTGAAAGGCAGTGTGGTGTAAATTGTGCGGGTAAATATACATGCATTTTTCCCGATGGCAGAAGGCTATACCGTTGTGCCATACATTCTTTGGTTCAAATTTCACCATTTGGAGTGGAAAATATTAAGGAAATTAAACAGCTGATGAAGGAACAAGATGATTTTTGGCTTAAAAATGATAAATAAGCCGGTCATTCACAATAGCTACCCGCACAATTTATCCCTTATTTCAAGTCCGCTTGAAAAGACAAGCCTATGAAAATGTGCTACGATTTTGCAAGGCAAGTGAGCATAATTTTATTTTAGGAGGTTGTTTATGGCTTTAACTCAAATAGATTTTGATTCATTTCAAACAGCACACAATGTTATTGTAGAAAAAAGATGTGATGGATTCTTTTTATCCGCCGCAGAAAGTGTTAGGAGATATTATCTCCCAACGAAGCCTTTGTCATCTTGTTTAACCATACCGAAACGATTTTGTTTGCCGTTAAGGATTGATATGACACTTCTTATGCCCCAACCGGGGTTACACTTGTTGCTTGGTGAGGGGCATATCTCATTTGGTACGCAAGCGGATAATAGGAGCCTTAGCGATATTATAGAGCCGGATAATAAAAAGCCCAAACATTATTATAATCGCACAAGTCTGGATAAAGATAATGAAATTACAGTGTTATATGGTTTGAAGTTTATGCAAATCATTATTAATGGTAAGACGTGTTATTTTTCAAAAAAAGAAAAGTATATGCGCGCTCCCCTTTTCGCAAACATGAACAAGGCAGGTTTTGAACTAAAAATCGGAACAGACAAATTTGCCGAAGTTGTTATCAAAAAAATGACTGTTGAAGAATATGATACCGAACCAAACGCCATTCCAATAACGAACGAAATTCTTAGTGCGAATGTTATCATTAGCAAGGGTGTAAAAGCCACTTTCGAAGATTGTATTGTTTTATTGTCTCCGATGCTTCAAGAAGAAATAAAAAAAACCGACCAATTTTTATTGAATAACAAAGAATTTAAAATAAAAAGGAAAATTGAGGGTGACCAATTTGGATGCAAAATTACTTATACATCTTCCGTTCATGGTTTTTCATATGCGCTGGTAATACATGAACACTTGATGCACCATTTTTATTGGTGGTACATGCTTTCAAATTACAAATTTGAAGAGAAGTATATGGGGCGTAAAAATGACTTGACAAACCATGTTCTTAAAAGCGTTTATGAATTGTCGCCGGAAACTGCCGACCGTCTTGTCGGCTATTATGATAAATGTAATGGGTGCGGTCAATCTTGTACCGTAAAAACAATATATGAGTTGAATGGCAAAAAGTTTGTGTCTTGTCACGGGAAAATGGGAATGAATATGAATTTGCAAACCTTTTCGGATTTGCGATTTATGCTTGATATTCAAAAGGATATTCTAACAACCAAGTCGTAAACAAGTTTATCCTTATTTCGAGTCCTCTTGGAAGGACAAGCCTGTGAAGGTGTGCTATACCTCTGTATCGCAAGCGAACAAGATTTATATTATCGGGGGTTAGGAAAATGACAATCGAAAGTGCCATTTATACGAGCAGAAACGAGGAAGCCGTCGAAATTTACATTAAGGCTTTCGGATTAACAAAAGGATACACTGCTCACAGTGCTGATGGAAAATTAGTATATTCCAAACTTATGAATGGTGATGAACATTTTATTTCTGTTGTTCCAAGAGATAATTTTAATAAAGACCCTGACGAGCTTTATATCCCTTCATACAGCTTTCAGCCATATGCACAGCTATCTGTTGATGGTTTAGGATTAGAGGGCGTAAAAAAAGCATACGAAATACTAAAGAAAGATGCTATTCGTGCCGAACCTTTAGGACCGCTTGATTGGGACGATACTAAAACAGGGAGCGGTATAGTAGATAAATTCGGATATTTGTGGTGGACTTCTGAATAACCATTGCACACAATATTTATATAATGAGAGGTATGAGAATTATTATGAATTATGAACAAATTTGGAAGGAATGGTCTGATTCTACCCAATTTTCAGGCGTATTTTCTGTTGGCGATAAAAATAACACGGTATTTGAAAAATGTGTCGGGCTTCGCAATAAGAGCGAAAATCTTCCAAACAATAGAGACACGGCCTTTGGGATTGCCTCTGGCACAAAGTTGTTTACGGGGTTAGCTGTTTGCAAACTCATTGATGAAGGTAAACTTTCAATTCATGCTCGAATCTGCGATATTTTGCCCTATAGCTTAGGTCAAATCGACAAAAACGTGACTGTTTTTCATTTGCTTACCCACACATCGGGCGTGGGTGACTATATTGATGAAGATTCCGAAAATTGTGAAGAACAATTACAAGCACTGTATGATAAATACCCTGTGCAACTGTGGACACGGCTGGAGTATTATTTACAAATGATTACACCGCTACCACCAAAATTTAAACCGAGCGAGAGATACGGCTACTCTAATTCGGGCTTTATCTTGTTAGGCTTGGTAATTGAAGCAGTCAGCGGTATATCATATCAACAATATGTGTATGAAGTAATTATTTCACCGTGTAAACTTAAACATACAGGCTTTTATCGCGCAGATTCATTACCCGCCAATGTTGCCTTGGGATACATGGAAGATGGTGACGGTTGGAATACAAATATTTTCAGCTTGCCGATTTTGGGCGGCTCTGATGGCGGGCTATATACCTGTGCAGATGATTTGGATAAGTTATGGCGGGCGGTTTTCAAGGGCACGATTTTCTCCGAAAATATGCTGGCGGAATTTATTAAAAAACAATCCGAAATAAGCGAAATAGAAAGTTACGGTTTTGGTGTTTACCGCCATGAAGTGGAAGATAAGATATTCTATTACGCTGTGGGCGGTGACGCAGGCGTTGATTTTTTTACCGCATATTCACCGGAACAGCAAATTGTATTTTCCGCACTTGGAAATACAAGCGTAAATACTTACCCATTAATGGAAAAGGTGTTTGCGGTATTATAAACATTAGCGGAGGAATTACACATGGATTTTGCAAGTCAAATTGCTCCATTTACTTGGGATGATTTTGAGGGAAGTGTATCAGTTACAATGTACACCAGCCATAAATACAAGGCGGGTTTATTTAAGACCCGCAAAAAGGAAGGGTTTGACGGAAGCGGTTACGATTGGGAATCATTGGCACAAGTTTTTTTGCAAGAAAAAGCTTCCGATTTACTTGAAAAAATTGACTTTGATTCAGAGCATTTGTGTTTTGTTGCTTATTCAACTGATAAAGAAGCAATGAAACGTTTTGTTCTTATGTTTAAGGAAATGTGCGAAAATGATGTGTTATTAGCTGATATTTTTTCTCGTACAACACCGCAAGAGCCTGTAACCGAGGCAGATATGAAAAGTATACTTGAGAGAGGAAAATGAAAGAGATAGAGTCAAACAAACATGCATGGGGGCAAATTTCTGAAGAACATTACGCCTACTTCAAGAAAGCGCTTCTTGACGGGTGGTATGGGTTTAACAAGCATATCCAAAGAGAAATTGGTGATGTAAGCGGGAAAAAAATAATTCATTTGCAATGCAACACGGGGGCGGATACCATTCTGCTTGCAAAGATGGGCGCAAGTGCCGTAGTTGGCGTTGACCTTGTTCCCGACAATATCAAATATGCACAAAAGCTTGCCGATGATTTAGGCATTTCCAATGTAAGCTTCATTGAATCCGATATTATGGACTTCATGGAAAAGCATGATGAAAAATATGACATTGTGTTCGTTTCCGAAGGGGCGATAGGTTGGCTTCCGGATTTAAAGAAATGGGGACAAACCATAAGCCATCTTTTGAAAGACGACGGGTTCTTTTACGTTTTTGACAGTCACCCGTTTTTTATGATGCTTGACACGAAACAGCTTTCAGAAAACATCACAAAAATTAAATATCCCTATTTCGGAAAAGAACCCGATATTAATAATTCAATAGGCGGGTACGCTTCCGTTACAAAGTACGGCGTAAAGGCATATTTTTGGATGCACACAATTTCGGATATAATTAACGCCCTCGTTTCAGCCGGCTTGCATATTGAATACTTTAACGAGTTTAAAGAAAATTTTTATGACGAAGGCGGCATGAAAAATATCGAAAGATTTTTATACAACTATGACTTCAACACGGATTTGTTCCCCATGTCCTTTAGCTTGAAAGCCTCGGTTTACCATAATAAATAAGCAATTATCTACTCAACAAAGAAGGTATTCTATGCAAGCACAAGCAAACAGACCCTGCGCAAAATGTAAGATATATTTGTGCATTATTATTGCGCTTTTTCTCATTATTGGCTTCCCAAAGCCGGTGTATGCCACCGTAGATGCGGTGTGGTCGGGTGAATTTGTGCTGCGTGTTGACGGGAGGGATTACTCACTATGGGGCTACTCCACTGATATGGCAATCCACTATTTTTGTTTGTTCGATATGGCGTATATTTTGAATGGTACGCCGGCGCAGTTTAATGTCCGCAGGTCTGCGGGTGAAGAGTGGGATTTTTGGATTGTGCGCGGCGCAGCCTTTGAGGTGGTTGGGCAAGAGTTTGTGGACATTCCGCTGTTTAGGGAGATTCCCGAACGCTCTGCCACTCGTGCCGATGGAGGCGGACTGTTCGGCTGGGAATGGGATGGCAGCGGCTTCTTGCGATATCCCGAGCAGACCTTTGTACTGGGCATAGACGGCGAAACCACACCCGCCACAAGCATTGCCATTCGAACCATTACGGACATAGACAATGTATATTTCATGCTGTCCGAGTTGGCGTATATCTTGGGCTTTGAGCATGTGATAACAACAAGCCGCTGGCATTGGGGGGACTGGCACGACGATTTCATATCGGGTGTGGATAGGATTATAGATACTTCAAATGCGGTGTTTCCGGCACTACGCAAGCAATCGCCCGAGCTGGTGCGCAATCTCATCGCGCTTTCCGGGCATTGGGTTGCATCGGCCTTTTTTGACAGCGCGTATATAGATGAAACGATAGTTTGGCCGGTGGAGATTGCATTTGACTATAGCGGAATGTATAGACCGCTTATGGACACGCTTTCGCCTATAACACCTATGTGGACAACCGAAGTGTGGGAAGAAATGCGGCAGACCTTGTCGCCGGTTTATTCCAATCAATTGCCCGAACTTGTTTTTGAACTCACCCCCATCCGCCAAGATGAATTCCCCGATTACCGCATTGTTTTTCAATTGCAAGGCGAACCCATCGACATTATTACGCTTTATATCGGAGATACGGCACATCAGCTAAGGCGGCACTATGACCGATGGATGGATACATCGCGGTATACGATACAGGCAATGCAAGGCGACGTACTGCTTAGATATATCCCCCGTCGCTGGTTTTTTTCAAACCCTGAAGAAGCAGATATACGAGTGTATCGCGTAACAGAAGGGCAGCGGACGTTGCTTCACAGGCAAACCGGGGTGAGAGAAAATGACCGAATCCTATTCGAGTTTATTGACCAAAGCCCGATACCCGGAGCAATCCACTACTATGAAATTGTACGCATGAATCAAGGTTGGACGGAGCTTGCAACCGACCCTATCCGCGTTGATGTATATGCACTTTTAGGCTTGGTCACCGAGCCGAACGACTATCCCAAACAGGATAATTATGCAAATGAAGATACGCCTGCTGATGAACCAAATATCGCCCCTAACCAGTCCGGAGTAATTATGTGGATTGTTATTGCAGCAATTGTGCTTGGTGCGGTGTTTGCATTCATTATAAGAAAGCATCATAGTTAACCGGTCGGCGTTCTTACTATTAATTGGATTGCACGGTTTTATGAATTTGAGTTTGACGAGTACAGCAATTTTTGTCAATTAAGTACTGTTATATAATTTTTCCCATAAAGGAGCTTTAAAAATGCACATCTACGAAACTTTACCCAACGGCATAAAAATTGTCGAATACGAACCTTCCCTTAACGCAACCTTGGCGGATATGTGGAACAAAAGCAAAGACGACTGGGGCGGCGGCAATGAAACAAAAACCCCCGGTCAAGTAGCGACCCGTATCGAAAGCAGCTCATGCATCCACCACTATGTGGCGCTGGACGGGGACGTAGCCGTGGGTTACTGCTCCCTTGGGCGGTATTTTGGCGACGCTAACGCGCTGTACATCGAATTGCTGGGGGTTCGCCCCGATTACCAAGGCAAAAAAGTGGGCAAAGCCCTCACTTTGCGTTGCGTAAACCGCACCATTGAGCTGGGCTACCCACGGGTAGACATCCACACATGGCCCGGCAATACGGCGGCAATGCCACTGTATAAAAAATGCGGCTACCTCTGGGAGGACCGCGCCGACAGCACCCACTTGGTTAATTTTATCCCCGAAATTTTAGGCACAGAGCTTTTTAAGCCCTTCTTTGAAAAAACCGACTGGTATGCCGATTCTACCCGCAGTTGGGAGATTGTCCCCGATGGGGTGAAGGTAAACCGCTTCGAGGTTTTTGGCTATTCCTGGGAAAAGGATGGCGAAACCCTTGCCGTGGGCTACGAGCGCACAGGGCGCAGAATGCGCTTCATCGAAACAAAGGACTATAAAATTGAAATGATGGCGGAAAATCACGAGCTTGCCTTTGGGTTAAGCTATAACTGCACCTTTTCGGTGACAAATAAAACGGGTAAGGACTTGCGGGTGAAAATTAACGGCCGCGAGGACGCGAATATCCGCCTTGATTTTACGCTGGATACCCAAGTTACGGGCACGCAGGTATTTCCCGCGCAATTTTATGTAGGGGAAGTAGCGGAGGTGCAGGACAAATGGCAGGTACACCCCTGCGTCCTTGCCGATGTGGAAATTAACGGGCAAACCGTCGCTTTAGGTATGGGCATTAACCCAAAATTCCCGCTGGATGTACGCTTCCCCATGGATAACGCAGGCAAGGTAGAAGGGGCGGTAATGCAAGTAGGCATGAAGGCGAAGTTTCATATAAATGTCGCTTCTGCGTTGTTGCAAAATGCTTCCGTAACCTTTACCTTGCCCGAAAGCGATAAAATCGCATTCAAGCAAAACTACTTTAATGTGCAAGTGAATGCCGAGGGTAAAACGAGTATTCCCATAGAGGCGAAAATTCTTGATGCAGGGTATGACGCGATGCCCATAAAATACGATATTATGTTGGCGGACGGCTCGCAGTTTTCTTTTACCAAGCCCTTTCATGCGGCAATACAAACCCTTTTTAGCACCTTCCACTTCGAAACGGAATATGGTTACAATATCGTCAACGGCCCTTGGAAAATTATTTTATACAAGAGCGAAAACGAATTGAGTATCCGCCATTTAACAAACCCCGACTTTAACCGAGGGGATTTATTCCCCCCCAAGCTTGGCAAACCCTATGACGATGAGTTTAACCTCATCAAGCCCACGGTTACGTGCTTCCAGCGCGGTAGGGACATGGTCATGGAGGCGGAATTTGTTTCCGAAAAATTTGCAGGTATGGTAGCGACTATGGTTATTTCCTTGAGTGCAATCGGCATCATTTCGCGCCATTATCGGGTGGAAAATCGCGGAAGCACCCCACGGGCGTTACACTTGAATGACTCCGGTTGGTTGGAACTTGGCGGGTTTACCACCTTCCGCGCCAACGGGCAGTTTATGCAAAACCACGCCTTCCCCCTACCCGATGGGGAACAGGACGGCATGGGGGATATTGATTCCGAAAGCGTAGAGGAAAATTGGATTTTTGAAGCCAATCCTACAGGCGGGTGCGGCGTTTGCTGGGGGGCAGGTTTACAACCTAAATTCCAATGGGGCAGTATGGTTATTTTTGAACATGATTTAACCCAACTTGCCCCCAACCAAATTATTGAAACGCCGCCCCTTGTCCTTGCTTTTGGCTTGTTTAACGACTTCGGAAGCTTCCGCAACTTTGCCATGCAAATTACGGACAAGGAAAATTACGTACCCGCACCCCCCGTGGAAGTACGGATTAACGGCTATAACCCCGTTATTTCTACGCCGGAAATAGCGCTGGATATTATCAACAACCGCGAAACCACGTTGGAAGGGGAAATTCGCGTAGCCTCGCCCCTATTCGAAACCCAAGTGCAGGTAAACGAAGAAAGGGACGGGGACGAAGAGGACGACGACGATGAAAACGACATCAAGCAAAATTACTTTAACCTTCCCATACACAACCCCCAACCCTTGGTGCAAATTAAGGTAGACATGCGCCTTTCTGTCTACGACAAGGGGTATAAACGTGTATTGTTTGCCCCTAAGGGGGACATAAAAAACACGCAGGAGGGTACCATTTATTCGGTGGCAAACGGAGAAATTACCTTCCGTGTAGACCCAACTTACGGCGCGGTGTGCTACTCCCTCACCACGGCAGACGGCGCGGAATGGCTGAAGCACCAACACCCCGAGCGCAAGCCCTTCGCCTGGTACAATCCCTTCCTTGGCGGCATTCGCTTGCTCCCGCCAAAGATGAATAACGTGAGCGTGTTAAAGGAAGATATTTCCGCCGAATTTGCCACGGTAAAAGACAATTACGGCAATATGTGGCACGGCATTTGCCTGCGCATTGCCATTAAAGAGGAAGCGGAATTGCGCGGTGCGGTGTACGAAACCTATTACGTTACGCTGCCCGGCGTACCCGTGCTGTGTGCCTTTTATCGGTTTATCAACGGTACGGGAGCATATCGGTGCGACACCCCGGAATTTGACGCATTCCCCAACCCCACGGACGAAGGAAAAAACTTCCATGTAGAAATTGCGGACAAGCATGGACAGCAATCCCGCCTGCGTTTTGGCGAAGGGGCGGGTGATATGGACCCCCCCTTCGTAAACACGGCAAAAGTGATTAGCGAACGCCCGCAAAGGCTGTACCTTTTCCACGGCAATAAAAATAACGGCAAACACAACGAGCTGGGCGGCGATACCAAAGTGCCCTTGGTTGCCGATTTTTACATGGAAGCCGCCGCCGCCCATGGCGAAACATTTACCTCCAGCCCCGTATTTTATCTGGTTACCGAAGAAGACCTGCCCAACGGCGCGCTGGACGATTTAGAAAGGGTGAAATTCTAATGGATTTTAAAATTATCGACGCGCACATGCATTTTTCCGATGTACAAGCCTTTTACACCGCCGCCGAGGAGGCGGGCATCACCTATACCCGCGAGAGCTACCTTGCGGAATGCGAAGCCGCAGGCATCGAAAAAGCCGTGTGCATGGGGCTGGTGGAAGCAACGCCCCACATGTTCCCCGATGCGTTGTCCCCTACCCCAATGACGGCAAACCTGTGCGAAGATGTGCCATCAAGTATTTTTACTTGTCTTGGTATAAACCCCCACAATTTAGACGCGGATGCGATTAAACGCATCCGCGAACGGGTAAAGAACGACCCCACCGTGGTTGGTTTTAAAATTTACGCGGGCTATTACCATTACTATGTACACGACCCCATTTACGCGCCCGTATACCAAATTGCGGCGGAATTTGGCAAAACCGTAGCTATCCACACGGGGGTAACCTACAGCGAACAGGGCATTATGGACTATTCCCACCCCCTTACCGCCGACCGCATGGCGGTGCAATACCGCGATACGCAGTTTCTCCTATGCCACATGGGCAACCCGTGGATTATGGACGCCTGCGAAGTTGCATACAAAAACCGCAACGTTTTCTTAGACATTAGCGGGCTGGTGGAAGGCAGTCCCCAACACATCGACTTTACCATGAGCCAACCGCTACTCATGCAGCATTACACCACAGGGCTGGTATATCTAAACGACTACAAGAAGGTACTTTTCGGCACAGACTGGCCTATTGTTCCGTTGGGGAAATACATCGAATTTTGCAAAAAAATCATTCCCGAAATGCACTATCGGGACGTTTTTCGCGATAATGCGACGAGGGTTTACAAATTATCCTAGTATATGCTATAGTGTTGGGGTAGAGTTCGCGCGTAACATTTTGCCCTGACATATTGCCGCTGTGTAAGCAGTGGCTTTTTTTATTGCGTCAACCGCACGGTGACATTGGGGATTATTTCCAAGTGGGGGAATAATGTTTCCCAGCGACTGCCGTTTTTTTCGTACATTTCGCGGTGGGTTTTGCGCATATGGTCACGCCAATGGTAGGCATCAAGGTTTTTTACTTGAAGGGCAGACGCCGTTGCCACAATTTCGTTTGCGATTTGCGCGGAAACAAGGTGTTGTATGGTTTCGCGGGGTATATCGGTAGCTTCGGGAGCGCGCCCCGCTACTTCTACGGTAATAATGGCTTGGGTTTGGGAAAAGGTGACTTCCGCACTGTGTTTATCAACGATAAAGGGAACGGGCGTTACGTCATATGCCGTTACCACGGCGTCAATATTTTTTTCGGAAAAGCACCATAGATACCCTTGCAGCTCCATTTCAGAAAGGGTTAGGGCTTTTGCGCCGTCCTTTAGGGCAACCGCACCCGTGGGGAACAGTGGTATTAATGCGCAGCCGTTTTCCTGCAATTGCGTATGCAAGCTTTGAAATTGTTGTGCAAAATTTACTGCGTCTATATTGTCTAGTTTTTCGTGCAGGTCTATGCATTCGTTGGCGGCAATGATGTGAAGCTTGCGGTCAATTTCCGGGTTTTGTGCCAACGTTGCTAATGCGTTTGATAACATTTGTGCATCGGATAACAGACATTCCCCCAGCGCAAGTAGTTTTACTTGACCGTAATGCAAGCGCTTGTTTACTCCCTTGTCCAGGGTGTGCGTTGCTTGGGTCAGCGTTTGCCCGTCGGCGGTAGTTTGCGCTTCGGCTTCGGTAACTACGGTAAAGGCATACGCATCGGCGTTTTTTTCCAACGCCATTGCCACGACAAAAGTACGGTCTTCTATTTCCACACGGTCATAACAACCCGATAATGTTATTAAAAATATAACAAGCAACACCGTAACGCCGCGCCAACGGGCAAAACGCCTTCGCAAAAACGTGCTTGCAAGCACAAGCAAGGGCAATATCAGCAAGAAAAATATGCCGCTGATAAAAAATAATATATCCAAACGACGGTACAGGCTTTCCGCCTCGCTGGGGATAAGCGAAACGGCAAAAACGGCAATAGAGGTAATTAAAACAGCGGTTAGCTTGGGGCGCATTACCCCGTTTTTCTGCTTCGCCTGCATATCTGTAACAAGACGCGCACCAAAGAAAATGAACGCATTCACCAGCGCAAAAACCGTGATTATCCAAAAGCTAAACATGAGTGCCTCCTGCCTTTCGATAAACGAAGCCGGTAAATTTAGCATGTCCATCATACGCAAAACAGGCCATGCCTCGTTGGTAATGCTTGTGCCGAATTTCGCCAGCGTAATCGCCGTAATTACGGTGATAGTTACCCCCGCAAAGCCTACCGCGCCTACCACGGCACGCCCCATTTTCTTCTCCGCGGGGATATAGGGCGAAGTAAGGAGCAGACATTCCAAGCCCGTAAAAATAAAGCCAAGGCGCAACGTACCACGCAACAAATCCTGCGGCTGTGCGGTAAAAACGGGCTGTAAATTACTAACATTAATATCCAGCAACGCGACAACAAGTAAAAAAACAAAGGGCATAATCAACAAAAACGCCAGTACTTCTGCTACGCGGGCGCGGGCTTCTATACCCATGAACGCGGCGTAAGCGCACACGACAAGCATTACAAGACTTACCACCCACAACGGCGTGTTGTTTAGCAAAACCTGCTTTGTGATAAGCAAGAAAAACCGCAGTTCAAAACCCGCGGCAAAAACCAATTTTACCCACAAAAAAACGCCAAGCACATACGCAACGGGGCGCGTCAGCGCATAGCCCGTGTATTCAATAAAGCTTGCGTTCGGCGTTACCCGCGCCGCCCTAACCGCAAGGGCGGCAAGCCCCATGCCGATAAGCGTTAAACCCAGCACAATTAACCAGCCGTCCTGCGCGGCGTAGACCGCAACGCGGCGGGGCAATACGATTAATCCCGTCCCCATTGCGCTGATTACCAGCAATATTTGCAGCTGCCGTAAGGTAATTTTATCATTGCATGAAAGCATTTTTACTTTAACCTCACATTCTGTTCGGGATTAGCGTAAAAGGGACGGCGCCTCATACGCGAAAGGGGTAAACGGAAGATACTGTCCTTCAGTTCCTCGTAGTTGTTCATTTCCCCCGCCGCGAAAGGCATCAAATACGGGAAGCCAAAGCTGCGCATTCCCGCAAGGTGAATTAACACGATTAACAACCCCGCCCAAAGCCCGATAAAACCAAGCGCCGCCGCAAGTATCAAGATAAAATACTTGATAAGCCTAAAGGCATATACCAACGACACGCTGGGTATTGCAAAGGTAGCAATGCCCGTCATTGCGACAATAATGACCACAATGGGGCTAACCAGCCCCGCTTCTACGGCGGCTTGCCCTACAATAAGCCCGCCTACAATGCCGATTGTCCCCCCCGATGCGTTGCGCAAGCGAATACCCGCCTCGCGCAATAGTTCAAATGCCGCGTCCAGCAAAATAATTTCCATGACAGCGGGGAAAAGTACGGCACGGCTGGCGGTCGCAAGCTTTTCCACCATTTGCAGGGGAATCATGGAAGGGTGGTACAGCGCCGTTGCAATGTATAAGCCCGGCAGCGCCACGGCAATAAATGCGCCGACAAACCGCAAATACCGCGTGATGGACATAACCTGCCAACGGCTGTAGTAGTCCTCCGATGCTTGAAAAAACGTATTTAACGCCACGGGGACAAGCAGCACAAAGGGCGAGCAGTCCACAATAATGGCGATACGCCCCTCCAATAACGAGGACGCCGCCTTGTCGGGGCGCTCGGTAAGCTGTATTTGCGGGAAGGGGGACAGCCAGCTTTCTTCGATAAGCTGCTCTACACAGCCCGCGTCCATTACGCCGTCGATATCAATTTTTTCTAAACGGCGCTCTACCTCGGCAAGCACCTCGGGGCGGACAATGCCTTCTATATACATAAGGGCGATGTCGGTTTGGCTGCGTTTACCCAGCTTGCTTTGCTTTACTTTTAAGCCCGTATCGCGAATTCGCCTTCTGATAAGGGCGGTATTAAAGCGCATTACCTCGCTAAAGGCCTCGCGCGGACCCTGTACGACTACTTCCGTTTCCGCCGATTGTATGCCGCGGTTAGGGAAACCACGTGTCGCAAGTATTATTACTTTAGTGCTGTCTTCAAGGAAAAGTGCTGTATCCCCCGCCATGATAAAGTACAGTACATCTTCCATGTTGTCTGCTTCGCTAAAGTCTGCGGTTGCGATACCGCGTTTTTTTATGGCTTCGTATATGCCTTGGGCGCGTTCCTCGGCGGGCAGGGCATTCCAGTCCATTTCATGCAAATGGCGTACAATGGTAAGGTCAAACAACTCGCGGTCGCTCATTGCGTCAAAGTACGCCATGTATACCCAAGGGGCATTTTCCCCACCAATAGGGAAATGACGACCAATAAAATCTTGGCTGTCGGTGAATAGTGCTTCTATATGCCGCATATTTTCTTTAATATGGGGACTAATTTTAAAGGCATTTTTGTTTTCCATTGCCCTATTTTGTGCATAAGTTGGGGAAATATACCCTACACATTTTGTAAAATCTCACAGAAATGTTATGCGAAGTTTGGCACATTCGCTAATGACAAACCATATTACAATCGTGTAACATATGCATTATAAAATCGACTTATCGAAAAGGAGGACGCAAATGGCGGGTTTAGAGCTTAAGAACATTATCAAACGTTACCCGAACGGCGTTGTAGCAGTAAATGATTTTAGTATGAAGATTGCAGACAAGGAATTTATTATCTTTGTTGGTCCGTCCGGTTGCGGTAAAACCACTACCCTGCGTATGATTGCAGGCTTGGAGGAAATTACCGAAGGCGAACTTTACATCGGCGACAAGTTAATGAATGACGTTGCCCCCAAAGACCGTGACATAGCGATGGTTTTCCAAAACTACGCACTGTACCCTCACATGAGTGTATATGACAACATGGCATTTGGTCTAAAGCTTCGCAAAACCCCAAAAGCCGAGATTGAAAAGCGTGTACACGAGGCTGCGCGTATTTTGGATATCGAGCATTTGTTAGACCGTAAGCCCAAGGCGCTCTCGGGCGGTCAACGTCAGCGTGTAGCTATGGGGCGCGCCATTGTACGTGAGCCTAAGGTTTTCCTTATGGACGAACCGCTCTCAAACCTTGACGCAAAGCTGCGCGTGCAAATGCGTACCGAAATTACAAAGCTGCACCAAAAACTGCAAACCACCTTCATCTACGTAACCCATGACCAAACGGAAGCGATGACGCTGGGTACACGCATTGTTGTTATGTCTAACGGTGTAGCCCAACAGGTAGACAGCCCCGTTAATTTGTACAACAAGCCTAACTCTATCTTTGTTGCGACCTTCATCGGTTCGCCGCAGATGAATATGATTGAAGCTTCTGTCGAAAAACAAGGCAATGATTGCTTCCTCACCTTCGGCGAATTTAAAGTAAAATTGCCCGAAGCAAAGGCACGTGCCGTTATCGACGGCGGTTACGACGGCAAGCAGGTTATTATGGGTATCCGCCCCGAGGACTTAAAAGATGAAGAAATGTTCATCAGCCAAAGCCCCGACACGGTTATCTCCTGCGAAGTAGAAGTAACCGAATTGCTTGGCGCGGAGGTTTACCTGTACCTGCTGTGTGCGGGTCAACAGCTTACCGCCCGCGTAAACCCCCGCTCTACCGCCAAAACCAACGACGTTATCAAAATGGCGCTGGATGCAAACCGCATTCATGTGTTTGATAAAGAAACAGAGCAGGTTATTACCAACTAGCACTAAGCATTTTATTACAAATGAACCCGCGCAGTAAAAATTGCGCGGGTTTTATATTAAAATTTTGCACGGGGGCTTTACATATGGCACAAAACACCACCGACATAGGACCCGTAATACGGGCGGTTAAGCAAGCGAATAAAAACATTGAACTGGTGCAGGAGGCTGTGTACCAAACCGATGAAAATATGCAAGCCTTGCTGGAAGGTATAGAAAACCTTACGGCGGCGTTCCATAGCTTTACGGCAAGCTATGCACTGGGCAAACGGCAGGAAGCCGCCATTGCGCGGTTGGCAAGCATAACAACCCGGCGCGGTGAAAAATTTAAGGCACAGACGCATATACGCCAAACCGCAATTACGGTGCATAACTTATTGCATGAAGGAAAAACCAATGAAGCAAAAACATTACTTTCCAACCTCGTTGAAGCAAACGAGGCGCCTAACTACTGGCTTTCTGCTTGCCTTGCGGTGGTTTCTGCGTGGCTAAACAACAAGCCGCGCGTAACAAAAACGGCGTTAAAGCAAGCCATTCAGCTAAGCGCAGGTAACACAAGTCATGTGCTTATGTTTTTTCTTCTGCTGTGTCACAACGCAGGGCGGCAAAAAGCGGCGATGGCGTGGGCGCAAACACTGTTCACCAATGCGCATATTGACGCCGTTACCCCCACGGCGGAAGCACTGCTTAACGCATACCGCGCGGGACTTTTTGGCACGGAAGAAGCCGCACTAACACTGGAAATGCCAAGCAAAACCAACTGGCTTGCGGTTTTTAACGAAAAGCGCCCAACGCTCCCCGACGATGCGTACCCGCTTTTACAACAACACAGCCCCCACTGGGCGGCACTAAAAAACGCCGTGCAAACGGCGCAATTGCATTCCTGCGCGCTAACGTTCCTTACAGAAATGTTAAACGGGGACGATATACCCCACGATTTACTACAGCTGCTGGAAAATGAATTAACCGCGCTTATCCAATCTCCCGACGACGAGGAACTCCCCCTACTCGCGCAGGCGCAGTATGAACAACGCATCATTGATTGCGGCGGCGATGAAGCACAAGCCCGCGGGGAAACGCAGAGCATTCCCCACATACCCAACCCGGCGCTAACGCTTATTTTGTCACGCAGGCAGGTACGCGCAGCCTATGCCTATATTGTGCAGTCCGCTTCACTACCCGAAGAAATTACCCTTACCACAAGCGATTTTTCCGCGCCTATAACCGCAGAAGCCTCCGACGCTTCGATATTAGAGGCATGCCGCCGTTTTTATGACGCGAAAAAGCAAGCAAGCTTAGCGAGCATTTCACCGACCTTTGTCGTTTTTGGCATTGCATTTTTTCTTGGCGGAAAGCATTTTATACATGCCGTACAACTAGAAAAATACCGCCAAGCCATGGAAGCCAACCTAGACCGCGAACGAGACGAAAATATGCAAACCCTCCGCGATTTACTGGCAGAGTTATCGCACCTTCGCAGCGAAATTTCCAATGCGCAAGCCGATTATCACGCGGTAATGCAATTGATTGACGGCTTAACCCTTTCCCCTGCCGCCAAACCCGCACGCAAAGTAAAAACACTTGAACCCAAATATGGGCAAAACTTCCCGCCGTGGGATATAAAACCGTTGTAATATTCTCCCTGTGCAGCGCATAAGATAGCGTAAGAATTTATGCAAAGCGGATTCCGCTTCATCACAGGAGGTAATTATGGGTGGCACGAAAATTTTTGTACTACAGATGAACGACATTATACGGTGGGGGCTTTTTGCGCTGGCAGGCATTGTATTGCTGGTTGCGCTATTATTTTTCCTTTTACCGCGCGGACGCGGCGAAGCGGAAACCAACGAGGAATTGCCACGCCCCACAACCCAAGCGCGTTACATACCCGGCGTTTACGCGGCGACCATCATTCTTAATAACGAACCCGTACAAGTGCGCGTAACCGTAAGCGAAAACGAGATTCTCTCCATTTACATGACCGACCTGGCAGAAATTTCGCAAATCTTCTTCCCTCTCTTCGAGCCTCGTATGCGCGACCTCGCCGAAGAAATTCTTCGCTACCAGTCCGCGTACATTGACCCGACGACGGATTACCCCGTAACAACAAGCATACTGCAGCAAGCGGTCATTGCTGCACTGCAATTGGCGTATCCGCAGGGTGATTGATTGAGGGATTAGATGATTAAAACCTTAACCCTCACTCAAACAAATCCCGTAGCAACGGCGTTACTTTTTCCTCTATCCGTTTATCCAGTTCGTCCAAAAATGAATATGCCTCCGCGCTTATAAAACGTGCGCGGCGTATTTTGGGTCTATACATCATCTGCAATAAACGGTTACGCAAGCGAATGCGGTACGACACAGTAAACATAAAAATCCCCCCTGCTGTTAATGTATGCGGGAGGGATTTTTTTAGCGCATGGCTTTTGGCGGCATTGCCTCTAAGCGGTATATCGGTCCGTGCTTTGAAAATTTTTCCTCGTACTCGGTTACTACGTTATCCTCGGGCATGTTTGCGTGCAGGTCTAGGGAAATATTTTGCATTTTCCAGCCTTCGGCGTTAAAACTTTCTAACGAAAATTCGAATAAAATTCGGTTATCGGTCTTAAAATGGACTTCGGGAATAGCGAGCTGCGTGTATAGCCGTAGAAAATTGGCGTGGGTTAAGCGCCGCTTTGCCCACTTTTTTTTGTTAGGCCACGGGTCACAAAAATTGATGTACAGGCGGTCAATTTCCTCGGGAATAAAACGGGTGGCAAGCTCGGTTACGTCCAACAACAAAAAAGCCAATGAAAGAGGAGTTTCTTGCGCGAGGGCTTCGCCCCGCCTTGCGGCGGCGGCGAGTACCGCTTGCTCTCTTTCAATGGCTATATAATTGATGTGCGGGTTGCGGCGGGCATTTTCGGTAATAAAACGACCCTTTCCGCAACCAATTTCCATATGAATGGGTCGGCTGTTGTTAAAATGCGCACGCAAGGGAATTGCACCTTCCGCCGTAGGGCGGATTATCAGCGGATTGCTATCCAGTTCCGCAGGCGCCCATTTTTTTCTTCTGGCACGCATCTTGTGTTACGTGTTAAATCTCTTCAGATTCTACGGTCATATTAATCATTTGTGCGTACCACACAAGCGCGTCGCGGTATGCCATGTGAATATCGTCTACCGAAATTTGACGCATTAACGCAATGCGCGAAATTTCCGCCCATGCGCCTTGCTCGTAGGTAAGCACAAAGTTAAGCACATCGAAGTGCGAGCCCTTCCTGTCTACCAACGCCTCATAAATAGCACCGGGGACAAATACCATGCCCAGCGCGTCTTTTATCGGCACGGAAAGCACTACGTCCAGCACCGAGAACAAGCCCATAAGGAATAAATTCTCATTTGCCATTGCCATGCCAAAGTGCTTGCCCATGTTTTCGCAAAACTTGGCGCGAAGCAAGGAGATGCGCGTTACTTCCGACGGATTATCCGCGCACAGCGCATTTGTTACGGCGGCGGCGACCCATTTACGGATTTCGCGCTGCCCCAGCATTGCAGCGGCTTGGTTTAAATTCTTAATTTCGCTGCGTGCGGCACTTGCCGTGTTCACCAGCTTCATAAATTGCACCGCAAGCGCCATGTCTTGGCGCACCGTGCGGGTAAAGGTTTGGAAGTCAAAATCTTCCTTATTTACGATGTTAAGTAGCTGGATGTAGTTCACCTTTAGCGGCGTTAGCGCGTTTTGCTTTGCCGATGAAGGAATATGCACCTTGTAAAACGGTCCGTCAAAAAGGTCAATGCTTGAGTGCTTAATCATGTCGAAGATGGGCTGTTCCTCAATATCCGTCGCCACTACCGTAGCGCGGGGGAATTTCTTTTGCACAATACGCGCGTGGCTTGCCAAATGGTTGGGCGGCAGGCGCAGGAAAACGAAGTCCGTATAGGGTACAAACGGCTCAATTTCGTCCATATTATTTTGGTATATAATGGTGAAACGGAAGCCCAATTTGTTAAAACGCTTCATGCGGTCAAGCACCGATTGCTCGGGTTTTACGCGTTTATCTAAAATAAACACGATTTTGCTTGGCATGTCTTTGATGTCCGCTTCCAAATCCGTCATTAGCAGTATTTGCGAAATGGGCACAAAAAGCGGCTTGTCTTGGGTTAGCGCATCCAAGCCTACTATGTTAATAAAATCAAAGAACGGCGAATTCATAGCCCTATCCAATGGGTTAGACTTCACCGATTCCAATATCGCGTTACCAAATTGATATGACAAATAATAACCCTCAACAATCATACCACTGGTAAATAGCGGCTTGGGCACAAGTAAATATTGCATATCATCGCTCCTTAGGTCATTGAGGTATTCTTCCACATTGTAACCTAAGGGTAAAATAAAAACAACTATTTTTCAATTTTATCCAATAGAATTTTCACGGGCACCCCGGAAGGGCGATTACTGCGTAACAAACGGAACAGGCAATGCGCATCTCCTTGTGTTAAGCGGTTCATTCCCTCTTGGCACGAAAGGCTTGCAGCAAAGCCTGCTTCGTCCAATATTTGCTGCGCGCCTTCGCTGATTACACCCAACGGAAAGGTGAAGGTCGTCGGCGTAAAGCCAATTTCTTCTTCACAACGTTTTTGCAATTTTTGTAAATCTTGCAGCAGCCGTGTGTGATAAGCGGTGCTCGATTCACCTCGATTACGCCCTGCGCCGTTTCGCCCATGCACGTCGTAACCGTGGCTTTGTATCTCGCACCGCCCCGAAAGGTGCATTTCACGTATTTGCGCCCACGTAAGATTAGGGTATTTTGCCTTCGGATTTTTTTCCGCCTGCGGACTGTATTTGTCGGCGGCTTGCCCAATGACTGAAAAAACGGCGCGTTTATCGTATTTTTCCAGCAAAGGAAGCACGTAATTTACGTCCCCCGTATTTCCATCGTCAAACGTAAGCACAATGGGCTTTGCGGGCAGCGTACCGTTGTGATGCACAAAATTAATCAAATCCGCCATTAGCACCGTTTCATATCCCGCGTCCTGTAAATATTTTAAATCCGCCTCCAGCTCGGCAGGACGAATGCCGTACTTGCCGATATATTTACCGTTTTCCGTCACCAAATGATACATGATAATCGGCACAAAGGCTTCATTTTTTGGAAAGGTTAGCATATCTGCCGCCCCCTGCACCTGCACAGGAAAAATGAGGAAAAAAATGCACACCCCAATGAGTGTGCGTAAGAATAGACGAAAATTTTTCATCGCATACACGCTCCTTTTTGCGTAGTATGCCGCGCCGCGTGCGTTTTAATGCATTAAAGCCCCGCGTGCTTCTTCTTTACCCGAATATCCTCGCCGAAAAATTTTAACATTTTGTAATACCCAATAATGCGCGAAACGATGCGCTCGGTATATTTTGCGTCCATTTCTTCGGCGGTTAAATTGGTGGAAATTACGGTGCTTCGCCCGTCCAGCAAGCGCTGGTTAATTACGTCAAACAATGCCGAATCGGTTATTATGGTCGAAAATTCCGCCCCCAGGTCGTCTAGAATAAGCAAATCCGTTTCCTGCACTGCGTCTAATTGGTTATCGTCGTCCGCTTCGCGGTCGCGGTTAAATTGCCGGTCTTGTATCATTTTAAACAGGCGTGGCGCGGTAACGTACAGCACGGTAAAGCCCGAATCCAGCACCGCTTTGGCGATGCAGTGACACAGATAGGTTTTACCAAGTCCTGTTTTTCCGTAAAAGAGCAAATTATCTGCCCCTGCCGTAAAATCCTTGGCAAAGCGCTCTGCAATTTTGCGGACCATTTTCATATTATCGCGGGGGGAAAGCCCCTCATTTTCTATCACCATTTGGCTGAATAGGCTTAGCTTAAATTTATCAAAATTTTCCTTCGCCAGCACATCGTTTAAATTTGACATGGTGTAAAATTTGTCTATAAGCCGCTGTTTAAGGCAATTACATTGTATGGGGGAAGTGCTTTCGCGGTTTGTGTACCCCGTATCAGCACACGAACTGCACTGGTAGATGTCGGTCAAATAGTCGTCGGGAATGCCCTCTTTGGTAAGCAAACTTGCTTTTTCCTGCATTAAAGCTTCCTGCTTTGCCCGCGCCTCGCGTACCGAGTCGCCCCCCGCTAATGCAAGGCGCACCAAGAAAATGCCCATCTGCGCAAGTTCGCGGTCAATCACACGCACGCGGGGCAGTGCTTCGTATAACTGCGCTTGCCGCCGCTCGCGTAAATTTAACGCCTCATGCTGTGCGGCTTCGTACCCGCGCATAATCTCTTTGTATGCCGATAAATTTCCCATTTGTTAGCCCTGCATTTCCCGTAAAAGTAATTCCCGCTCTTTGCGCTCAATGGCAGAATAATCATTTACCCGCTGCGTAAAATTAGCAAATTTTGTGGATTTGGGCTTAATAATACGCAGTGGCGGTTTGCCGCTTTCCCTGCCCTTGGTAAACTCCTCGTCTGCGATGTGTACCGCTTCCAATGTTTTTACGCCCGCGTTGTACCATGCGGCGATAATTTTATCCACATAGGTAAACTTGGGCTTGCCGATTTGCACGCTTGCCCGGTCACACGCCTCTAAAATGAGCGGCAGAGGCATTGCCCATTCGGTGCGCCATTTTTCTATGTATTTCTTTTGGGAAGGGGTAACATGCCCCCCGCTTTGCCCCATTGCTTGTAAAATAGCACGGTACGCCGTGTCAAAGGTTTCGGTATATTCGCGCGCTTTTTGAGCGCTGTCTATGCCGCGGTCTGCCCAGTCGAGGGCGCATTTTTCAATGTAACGCAAATTGCGATGGTTATGCTCGGCACAATAGACAAGCAGAAAATCCAATACTTCCACGGGCAGGCGAAGCCAGTCGTAAAAGCCGAAAAGCACGTTCATGTCGTGGTAGGTTAACAGTTTGCCCAGCGTTTCCTCGGCGCGGTTAAAAAGCTGCGCAACCTCGTGGCTTTTTTCCTTAAACAGGGTAAGCTCGTCCACATTATAAACGGGACGCTCGGTTGCGGGGGTAAAATTTTTCTCCGCCGCAGGGGCGGTTATTTGGGCAACTTTCGGAGCCGCTTTGGGAACGGCTTTAGCAACCGCCCATTGTTCGGGCGGCAGGAAGGCAATGGTCATCTCCGGTGCGGGGCTTTCTATTGCGACAATACCTGTCTCTTCCCAGTGGCGCCATGCGTTGTATACGTCCGTTTCTAAGATATTAAAGCGGGACGCCAACGCACTTGTAGTAACGGGTTCGCCGCCTTGCATACAGCGCAAGCTATACAAATAAATTAATGCGTATACCGGGGGACAGGCACTCATATACTGGTCTATAAAGGGACATGGAACTGCCATTACGGGGCTTTCGTACCCCAGCCGTAAACGAATTGCACTCATTCTGTATCGCCGTCCTTTGCGAAATTCTCCCGCCCCATGTAAATAATCATACGCTACATTTTCCCATTTGAATACGAAAATTTTTACACAAATTCGGTGGAAACTGTGCATAACTTTGTGGAAAACTCTCATGCCCCGCGAAGGTTGATTTTATCGGATTTTGCGAACGCCCGCGCTTTGTCAAGTAAAATTTATACACATTTGAAAAATATTTTTTACGCACCACTCTTCGAAAAAGCCCGCAAAATCAACCTTTTTCGAAAGAGCGCTGATTTTGCGGGCTTTTTTAGGCGTATCTTTTTGTGTCATCTTTTTAACACCATGGCGCACGCTCCTGTTTTTCTTAAATTGTGGAAACTGTGGATAACTCTGTTTATAACAAACGTTCGCCAACGATATGCACATCGCCCGCGCCCATGGTAAGCAGCAAGTCGCCCGGGGTCAAATTTTTCCTTAGCCATTCCTCTGCCGTGTAAAAATCTGCAAAACATTCCACGTGCTTTTTGTTGTCGCCCTCATTTGCGAATACCTGTTCTGCCAGCATGTTCGAAGTTACTGTGGGGTCGTGGGCTTCGCGCGCGGCATAAATGGGCAAAAAAAGCGCGATGTCCGCATCTTTAAAGGATTGGGCAAAATCATTCATCAAATCCCGCGTGCGCGAATATAAATGAGGTTGGAACAAACATACCACGCGTCCCGCGTGTGCTTTGCGTGCCGCAGCTAGGCTTGCGCGTATTTCGGTTGGGTGGTGGGCATAATCGTCGATGATTTTTGTACCGTTGAAACGTCCCTTGTGTTCGAAACGACGCTTCACACCCTGCGCCTCTTCCAAGCCTTTTTTTATTACATCGGGCGTTAAGCCCAGTATTTGCGCAACCGAAAATACTGCTAACGCATTCATTATATTATATTCGCCGTATAACGGTAATTGAATATTTGCCAGCTTTGCGCCCTTGCACAGCACATCAAAGGTCGGCTTTCCTTCGGCTGTAAACGTAATATTGCCCGGATAAATATCTGCCGTCGGCTCAACGCCGAAAGAAATTACCTTGCATGTTAAATCGGAGACAATGCGGTCGTACCCCTGTGTTTCCTCGTGGATAATGAGCGCACCATCGGGGTGAATGTTATGGGCAAACTGCTTAAACGAATCAATAATTCCATCCATTCCGCCATAGAAGTCGATATGGTCGGCATCTACGTTTAATATCGTGCCAATGAAGGGATGCCATTTGAGAAAGCTGTTTTTATATTCGCACGCTTCTAATATGAAGAAAGGCGTTTCGCCAACGCGGTTATTTAATTCACCCGACAAATACCCGCCGATATGCACGGTCGGGTCTAACCCGCCCGCAAGCGCAACGCCGCCAAGCAATGCCGTGGTGGTTGTTTTCCCATGACTGCCCGCTACACACACCGTACGGGCGTAGCCCTTGGTGATAGCGGCAAGTAATTCCGCCCTGCCCATCATCGGGATATTTTTTTCCTTTGCGGCGGCGTATTCGGGGTTGTCGGGATTAATGGCGGCAGTATATACAACCAAGTCATGGTCGGGCTGTATATTTTCTGCGGCGTTAGGCGTATAAATTTTTATTCCCATTGCTTGCAGGCGCTCGGTAGCGGCGGAGAGGCTTCTATCCGAACCACTTACTTCGTAACCGTCACCCTGCAAAATTTTTGCAAGTCCACACATGCTTATACCGCCGATGCCAATAAAATGTACTTTTTTAGCGGTTGACAAATCAATTTTGTGCAGCATTCCTATCAACTCCTACAATATATTTGCCAAAAATGATATTTTATGGTAATAATAAACTAATTATAAGAAAGTATAAATGGGGGAGCGTGAAAAATTTGCGGAAAAAAGAAATGATTGCCATGTTACTTGCAGGCGGTCAAGGCAGTCGCTTGGGCGTACTCACCGCAACAGAGGCAAAACCGGGGGTATCCTTCGGGGGGAAGTATCGGATAATTGACTTTCCCTTATCAAACTGCATCAACTCGGGGGTTGATACGGTAGGCGTACTTACCCAGTACCAACCGTTAAAACTAAACCAACACATAGGCATTGGTGTGCCATGGGATTTGGACAGGCGCTCGGGCGGGGTTACGGTACTTTCGCCGCACCAAAAAGGCGAAAAAGGCGCGTGGTATACAGGCACAGCCAACGCGATTTACCAAAACATCGAGTTTATCGAGCAGTTTAACCCCGAATATGTGCTGGTTTTGGGCGGCGACCATATTTACAAGATGGACTATTCAAAGATGCTGGATTTTCATAAGGAAAGCAAAGCCGACGTAACCATTGCCGCGTTAGAAGTGGCATGGGAAGAAGCACCGCGCTTCGGACTTATGAATATAAAGGACGACAGCCGCATCTATGAATTTGAAGAAAAGCCCCCCAACCCCAAAAGCAACCTCGCAAACATGGGCATTTATATCTTTAATTGGGATATTTTGCGCGACGCGTTAGAGCGCGACAACAAGGTGCATGATAATTCCGACTTTGGTATGCATGTACTGCCTATGTTACTCGACGAAAAAAAGCGTATGTTTGCTTATCCGTTCAACAGCTACTGGCGCGATGTAGGTACGATTGAATCCTACTGGGAGGCAAATATCGACTTAATTAAAACCGTGCCTGCCTTTAATTTGTATGAAGAGTTTGACAAAATTTACACCGATGCAGACCACCAGCCCCCCATTTATACAGGACCCAACGCCATGGTGCAGGGGGCAATTCTCTCCGAAGGGTGCGAAGTACTTGGGCAGGTTACAGGCTCGGTATTAGGTCCCGGCGTAATTGTGGAAGAAGGCGCAATTGTTAAGGATTCGATTATCCTTGAAAACTGCTATATCGGAAAAAACGCACAGCTGGAGCGCTGCATTGTTGACCTAAGCTGTACCGTAGGCGACGGCGCAATTATTGGCTGCACGGGCGGCGGCAATATACCCAACGAGCTAAAGCCCAAAATTTATAACACAGGCATTACCGTAATCGGCGAATACTCGACTATTCCCGATGGGATGCGCATTGGTCAAAACTGCGTAATTTATGGAGAAACACAGCCCGGCGACTACCCGGGAAATCTGCTGGCAAGCGGCAAAAGCATTATACGTGAAACGCGTAACAGCGATACAGGAGGTGCGGCATGAAAGCAATCGGCATCATTCTAGCAGGCGGCGGGAACGAACGCCTGGGCGAACTTACCGCAACCCGCACCACATCGGCAATACCCGTGGGTAGTTGCTACCGTGCGATTGACTTCCCCCTTAGCAATATGACCAATTCGGGCATTAAAAAGGTAGCGATTATTACACAAAATAACTCGCGCAGCTTGCATGACCATCTTTCCAGCCCCAAGTGGTGGGATTTGGGCAGTAAACAGGGTGGTATGTTTGTGCTTTCCCCGTATTTGGCGGGCGCAAACAGCGGCTGGTTTAAAGGTACGGCGGATTCGATTTACCAGAACCTTTCTTTTTTAAAGCGCAGTAACGAACCCTATGTGGTTATATCCTCGGGGGACTGTGTGTACCGCATGGATTTTTCGGATATGTTGGAATACCACGAGGAAAAAGACGCGGATATTTCTATCGCGTATCGCCGTGTTACAGGCTGCGAGGATATTCGCAACTACGGCGTACTCGAATTAGACGAGGACGAGCGGTTAATTAACATGGAAGAAAAACCGTTAGACCCGCAATCCGACCTTGCAAACACAGGCGTTTATATTATTAAACGCGAGCTGCTTATCAACCTGCTTGAAACCATTTCCAGCGAGGGGCGGCATAATTTAGTACGCGACATCTTTACCCGCTACCGCAAGCGTTTGAAAATTTTTGGCTACAAGTTTGCAGGGTATTGGCGCAATATGGGCAATATCCGCACGTACTATGCTTGTAATATGGACTTTCTGAAGCGTGACATAAGGGGTTTACTCGCCATAGACCCCCCCTATATCAAGACAAAACCCAAGGACGAACCCCCTGCAAAATTTAACGGGCAAGCCGTTATTACAAACTGCTTAGTGGGTAGCGGCGCTATTTTAGATGGTAACGCCCACGGCAGTGTTATTTTCCGTAAGGTGGTTACGAGGGGTAATTCGCAGGTAAATCACTCCATTATTATGGAAGGAACGCGCATTGGCGAGGGATGCGTGGTAGAATACGCCATTTTAGATAAGGATGTGGTGCTTTCGCCCGGCATACGAATTATTGGCACAAAAGAAGCGCCCGCAATCCTTACCAAAGGGACTATCAAATGAGGAATGCCCCGTAACGGGGCATAAACGAAAGGGGCTATCTAATGGAAATTACAGACGTACGCATTCGTCGGCTAAGCACAAACACACTGGTAAACAAAATGCGTGCAATCGTGTCCATCACACTGGAAGAGGCATTCGTAATCCATGACATCAAGGTAATACAAGGTACGGATAAATTGTTCATTGCCATGCCAAGCCGCAAAATGGACGATGGAACGTACCAAGACATAGCCCACCCCATAAAGGCGGAGTTTCGCGAAAAGATACAATCCGCCATTCTGGCAAGGTATGAAAGCGCACTTGCCGTACATGCAGCAGAAGCATAGTAACGAGAAGCTGCCCCCGTTGCCGCGGGCGGCTTTTTTTTGCTTTGGGTAGTTTTACGCGAAATAATATGTTATATTTTTTTTCACACATCTGCTATGAAGGGAGTATTTGTAATGAGCAAGAATTTTACTGTTATTGTCGACTCGACGACCGACATTAAACCCGAATGGGCGACCGAATGGGGTATTTCTACGGTTATCCCTTTTATTGTTACCGTAGATGGGAAAGACTATTTTAACGAGTTGGACGAACGCGACATTAAAACCAAGGAGTTCTACGACCTGCTGCGCGCGGGCAAAAGCGGTTCAACTACGCAAATTACCGCCTTCCGCTATATCGAAGTGTTTGAACCCTTTTTACGCGAAGGGCAGGACATCCTGTACCTTTGCCTTTCCAGCGGGCTTAGCAAAAGCTATGAGCAAAGCCTGCTTGCCGTAGAAGAATTGCAAAAAAAATACCCCGAACGGCGCGTGGTTTCCGTTGACTCTAAATCCGCTTCGCTGGGCGAAGGTATGCTTGCCTACCACGCCGCACAAGCCTGCCGCGAGGGCAAAACGCTGGACGAAGCGGCTGCATATTTACAAACGCTAATCCCCCGTACCTTCCACTGGATAATGGCGGACGATTTGCACCACCTGCGGCGCGGGGGGCGCGTTTCGGGTGCGGCGGCGTTTATGGGGACGCTGTTAAGCGTTAAGCCCATTCTTACCATCGTTGACAGCGGGCGGCTTATTCCCATACACAAGGCACGCGGACATGAAAAAGCCTTCGAATACATTCTGTCCCGAATGGAAACACACGAAATGCCAAAAGACCAACCTATTTTTGTTGCCCATAGCGACGCCCCCGAAGCCGCAGAGCGTTTAATGCAAAAAATTTCTGCCAAATACGGCGAATGCAAATTCTTTGTAAACAACATCGGTCCTGTAATTGGCGCCCATACAGGCCCCGGCACGGTAGCGGCGGTATTCCTTGGCAACGAAAGGATAAAAGAGCATGCGTAGACTGCGTAGAACGCCCAAGGTAAAAAACGAAAAAATCACCATTAGCCTAACCCCCACCGAGGTAGGGCAAATTGATTATTTGGTAGAACGCGGCTTATACACCAACCGCTCCGATTATATTCGCCATGCACTGCGCAAGCAAAGCGAATCCCATTCCGGCGACATCAGCAAATTCCTAGCCCCCGAAATGCCCGAAACCCAGCACCTGCGCTACTTCGGCGGGCTGGGCATTCTGCGTTTAACCAAGCCCTACGTAGAAAGCCTAACCGCTTTCGGCGCAAAAGTTCATATCAGCGTGGTTGGCGCGCTTGCCGTAGACAAGACCATCACCCGCGACGAATTGGCACAGGTATTAGGCGCTTGCAAGGTATACGGCAAGGTTTTCGCGGAAGAAGATGTGAAGGCGTTGTTGAGGGAGTAAGACTAAAATCAAAAGATTAAAACCGCCTTCGAAAATCTTTTAGTCCCTTAACCTTCTACCCTGCCAGTGCATCATGTGTCTCCTTCAACTGCTTTACCACGGGCAGTTTTTGGGGGCATTTTTCTTCGCAAATGCCGCATTCTACGCATTTGGTGACGTCGGCGCTCTTTACCCACGCCGTGCCTGCCTGCATTTCTGCGTAGGCTTTTTTTGCGTGTTCGGTTAAGCCGTATACCTTGTGGGTGTTCATCATGCCGAAGATGTGGGGGATATTAATTTCCTGCGGGCAAGGCTTGCAATAGTCGCAGGAAGTGCAGTAGAGTTCAGCAAGTTTTTTATTTTCTTCCATCATTTTTTTCACTTGGGCGAGTTCATCGGGGGTTAGGTGTCCCGTTTTAGAAGCGATTTTTACATTTTCCTCCAACATTTGAATATTTTCCATGCCCGAAAGCGCTACGTGAACATTAGGGTTGGCGTGGACAAAACGCATCGCCATTTCGGCAGTGCTTGCGGGTTTTTCCGGGAGCAGTTTGGCGATTACGTCGCTGGGTGCGCCAAGGCGACCGCCCGCTACAGGTCCCATTACCACTACGCCCATACCCTTCTCGTGCATGTAGGCGATATTTTCCTCGTTGGAACGGTCAAGCAAATTATACTGGATTAAGCACGCCTCAAAGCGCCCGCTGTCTACGATGTAGCGCAAGTTTTCGGGCTTATCGTGGTAGGAGAAAACGAGGTGCTTAATTAGCCCCGCGTCTAACGCGCGTTGCGCGGCTTGCAGAGGACCGTCTGTGAGGGTTTCCCAGTGTTTAAAGCCCTTTAAATTGATGCCCCAAAAGTGGTAGAAGTCAATATAATCTACGTCCATTTGCTTTAGGGAATGCTCTAAGCGACCTGTCCAGTCACTTGCGCTGTCGTTTTCGATAGGGTTTTTGGTGGTGATGTATACCTTATTTCTGTAGCCATCTTTCAATGCTTTTCCAACTGCGATTTCGCTCTGTTTTTCGCAGTAATAGGGGGCGGAGTCGATGTAATTTACGCCCAAGTCTATTGCGCGGCGAATGAGGGGGATTGCAAGCGCCTCGTTCACTACCTTTTTTTCGCCTTCTTGCATCATGGGCAGGCGCATTGCACCAAAACCTAAAGCGGAAAGCGTAACGCCTGTTTTGCCAAATTCTTTGTATTGCATAAGATGTCCTCCTAATACGAAACTCGTATAATTTTTATTGAGTATAACAAAGCTTGCGAATATGTGGTAGAGTAAATGTAAATCATAAACGAAATTTTGGGGCAATTTCCCAAAGGCGTATGGGAGGCACTTATGGACTTACAGCAAATTTTCATTCAACATTTCGGGCAGGGGGATACGCCAACGGCGTTTTTTATCCCCGGGCGGGTAAATATTATTGGCGAACATATTGATTATAACGGCGGGTACGTTTTGCCGTGTATGCTGGCGGTAGGTACGCACGCGCTTATTCGGCGGCGCGTTGGCTCGGCAATTCGGTTTGCCAGCACCAACGTACAAAAAGTGATAAGTGCTTCATTGGAAAAAGTTACCTACAGCGTAACCAATGATTGGGCAAATTACCCGCTGGGCGTAGTGGCGATGATGCAAAAAGACGGGCACGCGCTGGGCGGGTTTGATGTGTTATTTTCGGGAAATATTCCGCGCGGGGCGGGTTTATCTTCCTCGGCTTCTATTGAAATGGCAATGGCGGTTGCGTTAAACGCGGCATTTTCATTAAATTACGAACCCATAACGCTGGTAAAGCTTACGCAAAAAAGCGAAAACCAATTCTGCGGTGTAAACTGCGGCATTATGGACCAATTTGCCGTAGGCATGGGCAAGGATGGCTTCGCCATTTATTTGAACTGCGGCACGCTGGATTATCGCCTCATTCCCATGCAGTTAGGCGAGTATGCGTTGCTTGTGGTGAATACAAACAAGCCCCGCAGGCTTGCCGACTCGAAATACAACGAGCGCCGAGCCGAATGTGAAAGCGCGCTGGCGTTGTTACAAAGCGCACCCTCGGCGGCGCACATCAAACAGCTTGCCGACCTTTCGCCCGAGGAATTTTCTGCGCTTGCACATCTTATCCCCAACCCCATTGTAGCAAAGCGCGTGCGCCACGTGGTACATGAAAACGACCGCGTAAAGCAAGCCGTACAAGCGCTGGAGGCGAACGACCTGCCCGCGTTGGGCGCATTGCTTAACGCTTCCCACGCTTCCCTGCGCGACGACTACGAAGTAACGGGCATAGAGTTGGACACGCTAGCCGCCGCCGCACAAAAACACCCCGCCTGTATTGGTGCAAGAATGACAGGGGCGGGGTTTGGAGGCTGTGCTATTGCGTTGGTGAAGAAAGAAGCGGTAGATGATTTTGAAAAATATATTATTGCCGAGTACGAAAAAGTGATAGGTTACGCATGTGATGTGTATCGGGTGTAGGGTTAAAACAACCCGCTAATTACCCCCGCGTCATTAAGGTCAATCGCCTCGGCGCTGGGTACTTTGGGCAAGCCCGGCATGGTCATAATATCGCCTGTAATGGCGACAACAAAACCCGCGCCCGCGCTTAGGCGCACCTGCCGCACGGTGAGGGTAAAGTTTTCCGCCGCGCCCAATTTCTTAGGGTCGTCGGAGAAGGAATATTGCGTTTTTGCCATACACACGGGCAGGTTGCCGTAGCCCATTTTTTCCAAGTTGCGCAGTTGGCGTGCGGCTTCGGGGGCAAAGTTTACGCCGTCGGCGCGGTACACTTTTTTTGCAATGGCTTCCATTTTTGTTTTTAGCTTTGCATTTGTTTCATAGGTAAAAGCGAAATTGCCGGGGTTTTCCATGGCGGTGAGGACGGCACTTGCTAATTCCACGCCGCCTTCGCCGCCTTTGCCGTGTACTTCGGATAACGCACAGGGTACGCCTTCTGCTGAGGCGGCTTGTTTTACTAATTCAATTTCCGCGTCCGTATCGGCGGGGAATTTGTTGACCGCCACCACGCAGGGCAAGCCGTAAACCTGCGTAATGTTATTAATATGACGGCGCAAATTTGCCAAGCCCGCTTCCAGCGCACAAAGGTTTTCCTTGCTGTAATCGGCTTTTTCCACGCCGCCGTGGTGCTTTAGCGCACGAATGGTCGCAACCAGCACCACCGCCGACGGCGTTATGCCCATGCGGCGGCATTTAATATTAATGAACTTCTCCGCGCCTAAATCCGCACCAAAGCCCGCTTCCGTTACTACATAATCGCCCAGCGCGGCGGCAAGGGTAGTTGCCGCAACGGTATTGCAACCGTGGGCAATGTTAGCAAAGGGTCCGCCGTGTACCAGCGCGGGTGTCCCCTCCAGCGTTTGCACCAAATTAGGGTCGAACGCCTCTTTAAGCAGTGCTGCCATTGCGCCCTGCGCCTTTAAATCACCCGCTGTTATTGCCTTGCCTTCGTAGGAATACCCCACCACAATGCGCGCAAGGTTTTCCTTCAACGCTTGCAAGCTCTCGGAAAGGCAGAAAACCGCCATCACCTCGCTGGCAGCAGTAATGTCAAAGCCGTCCTCGCGCGGGGTGCCGTTGGTTTTGCCGCCAAGCCCGTTAATCATGCCGCGAAGCTGGCGGTCGTTCATGTCCATCGCACGCCGCCATGTAATTTGCCGCGGGTCAAGGTTGAGCGCATTCCCCTGCTGAATGTGATTATCCACCAGCGCAGCAAGCAAATTATTTGCCGTGGTAATTGCATGCAAATCGCCTGTGAAGTGTAAATTTATATCTTCCATCGGCACAATTTGCGCGTAACCGCCGCCCGCAGCGCCGCCCTTTACGCCAAACACAGGTCCGAGGGAAGGCTCGCGCAGGCAAATCATGGTTTTTTTGCCCAGCTTTGCAAGGGCATCGCCCAGCCCAACGGTGGTGGTGGTTTTCCCCTCCCCTGCGGGGGTTGGGTTGATTGCGGTAACAAGAATTACTTTGCCTGCCGCGTTTCCGCCTTTATATCTGTGGTCAATTTTTGCTTTATACCGCCCGTAGGGGCTGATATTTTCCTCGGGAATGTTTAGTTTGCCGGCGATTTCGTAAATGGGCTGCATCTTTGTGCTTTGCGCGATATCAATGTCACTCCGCATGTTAAACCCGTCCTTTAACTTTTTTTTGCATTATAGTATAATTTTGAAAAATGCAAAACCGTTCAAAGGAGCATCAATATGGACTTTAGATTTATTGACGACGGCACACAAATGGACATACGGCAAAAAAACGCCGACGATACGCCTACCTACTACAGTACGTTTGAAAAAATTGTACGGGGCGCAACGTTTCACGTTACGTGCGACCCGCTGTACGAGCGGTTTGACGAGTTGGATTTGAATAACATTTATGTATTTACCTTTTACCGAGGGGCAGACGCCTTCACCTTCGATGCAAAGCTTACCGAACGGCTGGCAGACTTCCACCATCAAACGCTGGTGTTTACCGCAACCACGATTGTTTCCTCCTACAGCCGCCGCAGTGCGCACCGCTTGCAAATCCAAATGCCTGTGCGTGTGTATGAAAAAGACGAAACCAAGCCCGAGCAGCGGGGTAGCTTGTTCTGCGAGGGTGTGATGTACGACATTAGCCGCGGCGGGCTTACGTTCCTTTCCAGCGAACGGCTAAAGCTGGAGTTGCGCAGCGTATACATCGCGGAATATGAAATTAACAAGATTTTATTCCGTATGCCCGTAGAATTTGTGCGCGTAAGCGAACGCGGGCTTTCTCCCATATACCGCTTCGACTACGCCTTCATGTACAGCGGCGGCGAAGCGATTAAAGAGGAACTCAACCGCATGACACTGGCATTATTTGAACATCAGTTAAAGGGTGGGAGGTAGCGAACCTACAACCACCGTCACCTCATCGCGATTATGAAATAACTGCCGCGTATCCGCTACGCGGTATTTTTTTTCTAACAGAGCGAGCGCTTTATTTATTTTGCTAAGCCCCTGCCCCTTGGCAAGTTTAAGGGTCATTATTGCCGTACCGCCGGGCGTTAGCAAATGCGCTGCGTCCAGCATAATGCGGATAGATTCGTACATATCCATTTTCATGTCGTTTACTATAAAATGGAAGGGCGCTCCTTTGTACGCGGCAAAAAAGCGCTGTGCCGTGGCGTTTACATAGGTTAATTGCGGGTGCGCTAAACGTGCATCCAATGCGCCGGGGTCTACGGCGGTTACGTAAAAACCCCTATCCAAGAGGACTTTGCTCCACCCGCCCGGGGCGGCGCCAAGGTCTAACGCGCGGGTATTTTCCGCGGGGGAAAGGTTAAATATTTCAAAGGCTTCCATTAATTTGAACTCGGCGCGGCTTATTACGTTTTCTTTTTTGTACCGCCGGGCGCCGCCATTCCATGCCGAACGATTCTGTTTAACGTCGGATACCCCCGCATATAGTATGTTTTCGTGAGAAAAAAGGGATACTACCCATGCGGGGCTTTTATCGTTTTGCGTAAATCCTTTTTCGCAAAGCAAAGCTTCCAGCGATTGTATGAATGCAAACGCAACCTCGCCGCGTTTTTGAACGGAAAACGCACCCACCATATCCTGTAAAGGCAAGCTTTCTGCCAATTTTACGGGTGTAATTTCTTGCACACTGCCTTCAATTAATACGGGAAAAATGTGGCGTACAAACATTAAACGCGGCGCATCGGTAAAAAACGAGCCATGCCCTTGGGGCACGGTTACCAGCTTTACCCCCGCGTCCAAATCCTTTAACGGGCGAATGGACGCATCGTACTTTTGTAATTCCGCCATGGCAAAAACCGCGCTTTCCGGGCGCGCTGTAATAATCATTTTATGGTATACTGTTTGCATGAGACCTCCACGTAAACGCTCGACCGCCGCACGGCGGAGAGTACCCGCGCACCGCAACGCTACCCGTTCGTCTACCCGTTCATTGTTAATGGTGTTGATTGTGCTTGCTGCCTTTGCCGTGTTTTTTGCCGCAGGGGGGGACCGCGTTTTCCAGCGCAATATGGCATTTTTGCCCGAATACGGCGAAATTATTGTCCACTTCATCGACGTAGGGCAAGGCGATTCGACCCTTATTCATACCGTTGGTCATGCCGTTTTAATAGACGCAGGCGAACCGCGTTATGGACGACAAGTAGTACAATATTTGCGTAGCTTAGGCATAACTCATTTAGACTACGTGGTAGCAACGCACCCGCATTCCGACCATATCGGCGGACTTATCCAAGTACTGGCGGACAAAGAAATTGGCACACTGCTTATGCCCGATGCGGTGAATAATACCAACGCATTTGAAAATCTCCTCGCCGCCATCGAAAACCATAATATTCACGTGCGCATTCCCGAAATCGGCGACCGCGTACAGGCGGGTATCATCGACATGGTTGTGCTTGCGCCCGTTGCGGGGCATTGGCCGCATACATCTAACTTAAACAACGCAAGCATCGTTTTGCACATGACGCACGGCAACAATTCATTCCTTTTTACGGGTGACGCGGAGCGCGAATCGGAAATGGCTATGATTGCAAGCGGAAACCGCCTGCACTCCACGATTTTGCAAGTAGGTCACCATGGAAGCCGAACGTCCACAACGCAGGAATTTTTAAATGCCGTAAACCCCGTTGCCGCGGTCATTAGCCTGGGCGAAGGCAACCGCCACGGGCACCCTCACCGCGAGGTCATTGACCGATTAGAAGCCGCAGGCGTAACCATTCTGCGTACCGACGAAATGGGGACAATAATCATGTCCACCACAGGCGATGGGGTGCGGTTATGGGATTAGACGCACAGCACGATATTGTCGGCACGGGGCTATACCCCATTATCATAGACCGCTTTACAGAGGACATCGCAACCTGTTTAGAAAAGGAAACCCTGCGCGTCCTCACCTTTCACCGAAGCGAGCTACCCCCCGAGGCCAAAGCGGGCGACACCCTATACTTCGCAGATAATCAATGGCATATAAACGCAGAAGACACCGCTTTGCGCCTGGCGCGCATTACCGAGCGGTTCACAAAAATTAAACAGCGCGTACGGCGCGCCCCGCAGCGAAGCGAGGAAGCGTAAATGGGCTTTGCCCATTGGAGCGGCGGGGTTTGGGGCAGCGCCCCATAATAAATAAAGGAGGAATTTTTAATGATTTACAAAACCGAAGGCGTATGCTGCCGCGAAATGGATATCCGCGTAGAGGACGGCATCATACAAGAAATCACTTTTTCCAACGGGTGTGACGGCAATTTGCAAGGCATTGCCCGCCTAGCCAAAGGACGCAAAGCGGCGGACGTTATCCCCCTCATTCGCGGCATAAAATGCGGACCAAAGGCTACATCCTGTCCGGACCAGCTTGCGGCGGCATTACAAACGCTGGTATAAACGGGGCTTTTTCCCACTTCGCCCACTTCTCGATAATGGGCTGTAACGCATCGCGGTTATTCATTTCCCGCAGGGCAACGAGCAATGTATCCGGCGCGGGTTCGCCCGTTGGGTTAAATGCGATGGCAAGGCGCGTTAGCAATTCTGCAAGCCCGGGTCCGCGCGAATCGCTGTGCATTAACGCGTAAACCAGCACGTCTAACGCACGGCTTGGGTTGTTTGTATGTAAAAATAGGCGAATTAACTCCACAATGTCCGCGGTCATATCTGTACCGTGGACATAATTATTTTTAAGCGCAAGCAAAAATAATTGTTCTGCCTGTTCGTATTCGCCCAATTGCTTGTGTAAATTGCCGATACGTCGCAGACATTCGGTATACAGCCTGTCATTATGCGGGGCATATATGCTCTCGTACAAGGCGCGGCGTTCATGCTCCAGGGTTAGGGCTTCACGCGCGTTGCCCAGCTTGTTTAACAGGCGGGCTTTTGCGTTCACTACATTTAAATAACTACCGTGCGTTCGCCCAACGCGTGCCAGCGTGCGGTTTTGCACCTCGGTATACAAGGGAAGCGCTTTTTCATATTGACCGCTCGCATCATATAACTGCGCAAGATAATACGCAGAGGATACATAATCGTCGTCCGTTTCTAATTCTACCGCCGCTTCCAGCGCCGCTTCGGCTAAGGGGGTGGCTTTTTCGTATTCCTTCGATTCTTCATGCAAAATAGCAAGGCTGTGCAGGCTGTCGATAATGTCGGCGGCCGTTCCCTTGCGCTTGCGAATGGTTAATGCCTCGTTATGCCATCTTTTCGCGTTTTCTTTGAATTTCTTGTCCGTAATCGCATTTGCTAAATTGTATAGGCTATCGGCAAAAACTTCGTCTTGTTCATGCCCAAAATAGCGCTTAACGGAAACCAGCTGCGCAAATAAATGGGCGGAGGGCTCTTCCATGCCCATATCAAAAAGCGCGGCAGCTAAATTGTTTAAGCACGCGGTGTAGGCGGCGGCATCGCCCGTGCATTGGCGCGAAAAGAGATGCGCACCATCGGTGTATAACTCAATGGCACGCTCAAAATTACCCAGTTCGTCATACACGCGCCCCAGGTTATAAATGTCTTGCGCATAACCCAGCGTTTGCATGGAATGGTTATTCCAATGCTCGCGTAAAAGCGCCTCGCCTTGTTCGGCTGCTTCTTCCAACTCAAAGGCGTGGTACATTTGCGCAATGTTTTTGCGAAATTGGTTGATTTTACTCATCGTTTATCCAGCCTTCGCGATATATACTGCCCTACAGCCTGTATGATTTGCACCAACACCACCAAAATAATGATTGTATAAACTAACATATCGGTACGGAAGCGCGCAACGCCGTAGCTATGCGCAATATGCCCAAGCCCGCCGCCGCCAATGACCCCCGCCATGGCAGAGAATGTGATTAAATTTATTATCGTCAATGTAAAGCCCGAAACCAAGCCCGGCGCACTTTCGGGCAGCACAACGCGAAAAATAATTTGCGAAGGTGAAGCCCCCGCCGCTACGGCGGCTTCAATAATACCGCGCCCAAGTTCATTTAACGCCGCTTCAATTACGCGCGACATAAACGGAATTGCGGCTATCGTAAGCGGTACAATGCTTGCCGTGCGCCCAATGCTCGTCCCAACAATTACCCGCGAAAGCGGGAAAACGAGGATAATTAATACAACAAAAGGAATACTGCGCCCAATGTTAATAATTGCGCCCAGCAAACGGTTAAACTTGGGCAATGCATAAATGCCCGAAGGCTGCGTTACATACAACGTCATGCCCACAATAATGCCAAAAAGCACCGCAAAAAGCGACGCAAAACTAACCATGTAAATCGTGTCAATGGTGGCCTGCGGAAGGGTACGCTGTAAATGGGCAAGATAATTTTCGAAGGTCATGTTAATATTGCCCGTTAAACTGCGCGCCAAATCGTCCCACTCGCGGGCAAATACGAGTTCAAAAAAACCTGCATCAGGCATTGTGCAACTCCTCTATTTCCTCAATTTCTACGCCGTTTTCGCGGAAGTATGCCATCGCTTGCGCAAGCAACGGCTCGTCTCCCTTTATTTCCAATATCAGCGAGCCAACCATCGTACCCGAAACGGATTCGATACTGCCCGAGAGTATGCTTAACTTAATATCAAATCGCCGTATAACGTCATGGATAAATGACTTGCGTGCCGACTCGCCTATAAATACCGCACGGAAAATGTGACGACCGATGCGTTTCTCCTGCACCGCTTTAAACCAGCCCTCTTCGCTATGGTCTTTGGCAAAGAAGCGGCGCGCCGTTTCCGTCTGCGGGTGGGTGAGCACGTCAATGACCTTGCCCTGCTCAATAATTTGCCCACCCTCCATAACCGCAACGTGGGAGCACAGGGTTTTAATTACGTCCATTTCATGGGTGATAACGAGGAATGTTACCCCCGTTGCCGCACCAATTTGCTTGAGCAATGCCAAAATGGAACGCGTTGTGTCAGGGTCAAGTGCGCTGGTCGCCTCATCGCAGATGACCAGTTCCGGCTCGGCGGCTAAGGCGCGGGCAATGCCCACCCGTTGCTTTTGCCCGCCCGAAAGGGTTGCGGGATAGGTATTTGCTTTATCGGAAAGCCCTACCACTTCCAATAATTCCAGCACGCGGGCGCGGATTTTATCCTTCTTCCGGCCTGCAATGCGTAGCGGGAAGGCGACATTTTCAAAAATGGTTGCGTTCATCAGCAGGTTAAAATGCTGGAAAACCATGCCCATTTTTCGGCGGGCATTGCGTAATGCGCCGCCTTTTAGCTTTGTTAAATCCAGCCCGTTAAGCAAAATTTCCCCCGCGTCGGCTTTTTCCAATACCGAAACGCACCGCGCGAGGGACGTCTTCCCCGCGCCTGATAATCCGATAAAACCAAAGACATCCCCCTTATTGACCCGCACGCTTACGTCGCGCAGGGCCAATAGGGGGCCATCCGGGGTTGCATAACTTTTGCTTAGGTTATTTATTTCAAGCATTTTTACTTGATACGCCCCTATTCAACCAAAAGCATGGTTAATGCTAAGTCCATCATTTTGGTAAGGGATTTTTCACGGTCTTTTGCGCTCATGGCTTGGTCGGTGAAAATGACGTCGGATATTGTACACATGCACAGCGCATTTTTACCCGCGCGTGCGGCATTCATATACAGCCCTGCGGCTTCCATTTCTACGCCCAAAATGCCCATTTTTACCCAATATTTAAGGGCGTGGCTTTCATCATGGTAGAATACGTCGGTCGTTAAAACATTGCCAACGTGAATGGGCTGTTCGGTCATTTTTGCCGCTTCCTGCACCTTGCACAATAGTTCATAGGAGCAGGTAGGCGCATAATGCCCGGGCAGTTTATATTGCTTTGCATAGTCTGAATCGGTACATGCACCAAGACCAATAATAATATCGCCAAGGTTTAAATTTAAATCCAACGCGCCTGCCGAACCAATGCGGATAATATTATCCACATCGTAAAAATTAAATAGTTCATACGAATAAATCCCCATAGAACCAACGCCCATGCCGCTGCCCTGTACAGAAACGGGTTTGCCGTTGTATGTGCCTGTGTAGCCAAGCATACCGCGCACCTCGTTTACTTTTTTCGGGTTTTCTAAATAGTTGTCGGCAATGAATTTTGCCCTAAGCGGGTCGCCGGGCATTAAAACGGTCTTAGCATAGTCACCGGCTTTTGCCGTGATGTGGGGGGTAGGAATAGGCATAGAAATCGCTCCCTCTCGCGTGGAATATGTTATGAAGTGCATGGTATAATAGTGAAGGCATAATGTCAATAATCCACATTTGCGAAGTAATTACCGCACGCGAGGTGAACGGTGCAAAAAAATTTATTAACATGGTACGCAAAGCACAAGCGCGATTTACCTTGGCGAAGCAACCCAACCCCCTACGCCGTACTTATTTCCGAAGTCATGGCACAACAAACGCGCTTGGGGCAGTTGCTTCCTTTTTATATGCGATTTATGACGCAGTTCCCCACTATTGAAGCGCTGGCCGCAAGCACCGAGGACGCCGTACTCGCCGCGTGGGCGGGTATGGGCTACTACGCCCGCGCCCGTAATCTGCACCACACTGCGCGGGAAATTTGTGAAAAGCACGGCGGTGTTTTCCCGCAAACACGCAAGGAATGGGAGGCTCTTTCCGGCATTGGCGCATACACTGCGGGGGCAATTCTTGCCATCGCTTTTGGGCAAAAAGAAACGGCTATAGACGGAAATGTTTTACGCCTTTACGCGCGCCTCGCCAATGACGAAACAGACATTTCCACTACAACCGCAAAACACCGCGCGGCGGAATATGTTTCCGCTTATATGCCTCACACTTCCGACAAAATTCGTGCCTTTACACAGGCACTCATGGAACTGGGAGCGCTCGTATGCATTCCAAGCAATCCCCGTTGCGAAAGCTGCCCTATCTCCAATTTCTGCGAAGCATACAAAGCGGGAAACGAGCGCAATTTACCCGTAAAAGCCCGTAAAAAAGCTTCCCCCGTCATTCCGCTTACTGTATTGCGCATCTTTGCCCCGCAGGGGCGCGTGCTTATGCGCAAGCGCACAGAGGGTCTGCTCAAGGGCATGTGGGTGTACTATTTAATAGAAGAGACACCCGAAAAGCCTTCACGCACACCTGCCGAGATTACGGAATACCTAGCCAAAACAAGGGGTTACACCGTCACCCATATCGAGCCACTGGGCGAAGCCCGCCACACCTTTACCCACCGCGTATGGCACATGCATGGTTACGATGTGCATATCAAGGAAAATTACTTGATAGCGGATTACCATTTCATCTCCCCCGACGATATGAAGAACATCGCATTGCCCGCGGCAATGGGGTATTTTATAGCGAAATAATCACACGGATTGAAGCAGTCCCGAAGCATGGTAAAATGAAGCTGTGAGTATGATTCAAAAATTCACTTGGGTACAGGGAAAATTGGGGGATGTTG